>Ga0207667_10000751_pt1 | contig 42107 bp, 40 predicted proteins | sample KBSCornC52_FD_184301 | JGI IMG/M metagenome (GOLD analysis project Ga0207667, IMG submission 184301) | Corn rhizosphere microbial communities from Kellogg Biological Station, Michigan, USA - KBS Corn C5-2 (SPAdes) (version 2) | ecosystem: Host-associated > Plants > Roots > Rhizosphere > Soil ... | reverse complement strand
ACGCGAAAGGCAAAGAATTGCCCGAGCTTGGGCAGATGCCCGCCGAGTGCGATCGCACCCAATGCGAGGCAGGCGCCGACGACAACCTTCAGCCCGGACATGACCGCGACCGCGCGCCGGTCGCGAAAACCCGCGTTCGCAAGCCGCGCCGCGAGCTTCGCACGGTCTTCCGCGTGGACCACGGGCATGCGTTCGCCGATCGTCGCAACCCGCGTGGCAAGGCGCCGCGGCACGTTCATCGCCGCCGCGGCGGCCGGGGCGGCGCCGCTGCCGCGTGCGGCGTTTTGCCGGACGCGTTGGGCGATGCGCGCGCGCTTGCTCGTGCCGCGCAAGACGAGCCACAACGTGATGAAGGCAAGCAACAGAAGCAAGGCGGCGTTGCGCCAGAAGTCGGCGTTCATCGCGAGGTGTCCAGGTTGGCAATCTTGTTGATCAGCCACAATCCGACCGTCATCAACCCAGCCGCGAGCGCGAGTATCTTGTGACCGGCGTGCGTGTTCGTGAGCGTCTGTAGATACGGTCGATTGACGACGTAAAACACACCCATGATGACGAACGGGACAGCCGCGATCATCTTGCTGGCGAGCTTGCCTTCGGCGGTCAGCGCCTTGCTTTTCGCGCGGATGTCGCGCCGTGAGCGCACGATGGCCGCCAGCGTTTCGAGCGTGTCGCCGAGATTGCCGCCTGTTTCGCGCTGGAGAATCAGGCAGACCGTGAAGAACGAGAAATCGGCGAGCTGCAAACGCGCTGCCGCCTGCTCGAGCACTTCCTTCAGCTCTGCGCCGACGAGCAGGGCGTCGCCCATGGTGCGAAACGTCGCCCGCACGGGTTCCTCGCTTTCGACGCCCGCGATGCAGATCGCCTGCACCGCAGGGATCCCTGCCCGCACGGCGCGAATGATGAGATCGAGCGTGTCGGGAAAGGCGGCGAGAAAGCGCAGCCGAAAGCGCCCGATGATCCACCGGTAAGCGGCGCGGACCGCGACGAAGGTCGCGCCGAGCGACATCATGAGACGGCCGAACGGCCCGAACGAGAACGACGCCGTTCCGACAAACGACGCGATGAGCGCCGCGACACCGACAACGCAGATGAGTCGTACGCCGGCCGCCCCGCGGACCGTGCGCACGCGTTCATACTTCGCAATGAAAGGGGCCAGCAGAGCGGCCTGATCGGGCAAGCGGCGCTTGCGCTGCAGCAGTTCCTGCTGCTTGTCTCGCCCTTCCTTGTCGCCGCGTCGTGTCGTGGCGGTTTGCTGTTCGTCGCGCAGCTCGGTCACGCGGGTTCGAATGCGCGTGGCCGGCTGCTGCCGCGCCATTTGACGCAAGGATCGCACGAGCAGGCCCAGCACGACGAGCGCAAAAAAAGCACCGGCGGTGACGACGTCCACCGGTCTCATGACTGCATCGCTGCGAGCAGCGCCTCTTCGAGACCGTAGTAGATAGCCCGTTGCGCGAATACGGGTCGCAGCGACGAGCATTCGAACGCGCCGCGCACTTGCTCTTCGTAGGCGCTCGCGTTATAGCGAAACGTGAAAAGGTCCTGCGTAATCACGACGTCGCCTTCCATGCCGGCCACTTCGGTAACGTGCGTTACGCGCCGCACGCCATCGCGCATGCGTTCGATTTGCAGGATCAGATGGACTGCGCTCGCAATCTGCCGTCGAATCGACATCAACGGCAAATTGCCGTTGGCCATCATCACCATGCTTTCCAATCGCGTGATCGCGTCGCGCGGCGTGTTCGCGTGGACCGTCGTCATCGATCCGTCGTGGCCGGTATTCATGGCTTGCAGCACGTCGAACGCTTCGGTGCCGCGCGTCTCGCCGAGAATGATGCGGTCGGGGCGCATCCGCAGCGCGTTGCGCACGAGGTCGCGCTGGGACACGCCTCCGAGCCCTTCACTGTTCTCGGGCCGCGTTTCGAGGCTGACGACGTGGGGTTGCTGCAGTTGCAGTTCGGCCGCGTCTTCGATCGTGACGACCCGCTCGCTTTCGTCGATGAAACGCGACAGCGCGTTGAGCAGCGTTGTCTTGCCGGAGCCCGTGCCGCCCGAAATCACCACGTTCAGCCGGCATGCTGTGGCGATCCGCAGCACGTCGACCATGGCCGGCGAGATATTGTTCTGCTGCGCCATGCGGCCGAGTGTGATATTGCGCTTGGCGAACTTGCGGATCGAGATGGAGGCGCCGCGCAGCGCGATCGGCGGTAGCACGACGTTGACGCGGCTACCGTCGGCCAGTCGCGCATCGACCATCGGACTGCTCTCGTCCACGCGCCGCCCGACGGCAGCCGCGATGCGCTGTGCGACGTTGACGACATGCGCATTGTCGCGGAACTTCAAAGGCGTTAGCTCGAGACGGCCGCCGCGCTCGACGTAGACCTGATCGGGGCCGTTCACGAGGATATCGGTCACCCGTTCGTCCGCCAAGAGCGGCTCGATCGGTCCGATGCCGAACATGTCGTTGACGATCTCGTCGACGATTAGCGTCTGTTCCCCGAGCGTCAGCGTGAGCCGATCCCGGGCAATCGTCTCGGCCGCGATCTGCTCGATCCCGCCGCGCACGTCGCTGCGCGACATCATCAATGCGGCCGACATATTCATCGACGAGAAGACTGCCGCGCGTATCGTCTTGAATGTTTCGGAGCGGATGACCGCTTCATGGCGATCGGACACGGTGGCGACCGAGGGGGCGTGAGTGGCCATCGACCCCGCCGTGCTCGCGCTCGGCTCGCGCAAGCTACCGGCGGTGGTTGCCGGGAACGCGGCCTCGGCCGGCGAGGCGAGCGGCTCCTCCGTATCCGTCGCCGGATCGACGCCCACCAACCCGTTGCGGCGGCCGAACATCAGCTTGCCCTCCGCATGGGCGTGAGGCGTCGATACCACGGCAGGCGCGCGGGCGCCGCCGTTTCATCGTTGCCCGTGACCGAGTTGGCGAGCGCGACGATCGCCGCGGCGAACGGGGAGCGCTGCGTGCTGGCGAGCGCCTCTCCGAGGTTTTCGGCAAGCGCCAGCGTGTGGGGCTCGTACGGCAGAGCATGGACCGATCCTCGTGCAAGCGCACCGATGAAATCCTTCGACTCCACGCGTCCGGCCACAGGTTGTCTCGACTCGTTCACGAGCACCGATATCGCGGGATTTGCATCGCGCGTTTCCGCGAACTGGCAGAGGCGCGCCGCTTCGCGCGCCGAGTGCACCGAGAGGTCGGACACAACATGGATCATCGCGCTGGCCTCGAACGCTTCGTCGATCAGCATGCCGCCCCGCTGGGGCAAATCCATCACGATGTAGTGAAAGTGGCGCTTGAGCATGACGATGAGTTCGGACAGCGCCCCGGCGCGCAGCGAAAAATCCTGGTCGTACGGCAACTCCGAGGCCAGGACGAACAAGCGATCGCTCTGCGCGATGAACGCTTGACTGATCAGCTGTTGGTCGAGTCGCTGGGAGTTTTGCAGCAGTTCGATGAGACCGCTCGTCGCGGCGACGCCGAACATCGAGGTTGCGCCACCGCCGTAGGGGTCAAGATCGACGTACGCGATGCGGCGGCGCGTTTTGTCCGCGAGATGGCTCGAGAGCGCGGTGGCGATCGTCGTGACGCCGACACCGCCTCGTGTGCCCACGAAGCTCAGCGCTTTGCCCATGCGCGGCGAGGTGCTTGCGTCGTTCGACGCAAGCGAGCGCCTGACGAGTTCGACCGTGAGCGGCTTGACGAGATAGTCGTGTACGCCCAGTTGGAGCAGGCTTCGGAAGAGTCCGACGTCATTGCGCTCGCCGACTGCCACGACGGTGACCGACGGGTCCACGACGTCGGCGAGCCGCATCAAATCCGAAATCGGCATGGCCGAGTCCGACACGTCGATGATCAGATAGTGCGGCGACTCCTTGAGAGAAGTCATGACGGCTACCGCGTCGTCGAGCGAGCCGAGCGTGACGTGCGAGGTCGCGACGCCGTGATCGAGGACGACGTTGTTGATGACCTCGGCGCTGGTGGAGTCCGCGACGACGGCAATCAGTTTCTCGGCGCCGGAGGGTTGTGCGCGGCGTTTGAAAAGGCTGGATTCGTGAGCGCCCATGCGTGCCATCTCCGTTATTGGGACCCCGCCGGCGATGCCGGCGGCGAAGACGATGAGGAAGACGCGGAGCCGCTGCTGTATGCCCCGCTCAGCGGTATTGCGCGGCCTTCTTCATAGCGCCGCACAGCGTTTGCGGCCAGTGGCGCGTCGGCTCCGGCGTACGGACGGGGGCTCACGAAATCGGCGGGGCGCGCGACCATCGCCGCGAGGTTCGAATAGGTGGCACAGCCGAACGCCACGCTCGGCCGCCGCATTCCGGCGTCGCGCATCGGGGCCTTCTCAAGCAGCGCCTCGCATGACGGCGGCACGGCGTGTCCGCCGTTTTCGCCGGGCACGTAGCCGATCACCGACGCATCGGGCACGCCGAGCGGCGCTGACATGCAGGACGTGAGGCCGAGACTCGCGGCGCCGGCGAGTACGGTAACGATGAGGACGAGCCGCGAATTCATCATGGTCCGCTTTCTCCTGCTCAATAGACGAAGCCGGCCGTGCCGACGAGGCGAGGCGAGTCGCCCGACAGCGGGTCCGCCCCAAGCGAATGTTGGACCGCGAATTCCACGTCGTTGCTCGGGCGCATGATGTCGTCGAGCGCGCCGTGCAGCCGCCCCGGCCCGGTCGGTCCGACGATGTAAGGCGTGACGATCACCACGAGTTCCGTCTTGTTGTTCTGGTAGCTCTTCGACGAGAACAGCTTGCCGAGTACGGGCAGCCGGCCGAGGCCCGGCAACTCTGAAAGCACATCGCTCGAGGTGCTCTGCAACAAGCCGCCGATGGCGAAACTCTGGCCGCTCGACAACTCGACCGTGGTCTCCATACGGCGCACCGTCAGCGCGGGGACGATGATCGAGTTCAGCGTGATGCTGTTGGTCGGGTCGATTTGACTCACTTCGGGGCGCACGCTGAGGCTGATGCGGTTATCGGCCATGACGGTCGGCGTGAAATTGAGCGAGACGCCGTACGGTTTATATTCGATCGTGATGGTGCTGGTCGTGCCGCTTTGCGGAACCGGTATCGGCAGTTCACCCCCCGCGAGGAAGCTCGCGGTTTGTCCCGAGACGGCGGTCAGATTGGGTTCGGCCAGCATCGTAATCAACCCTTCCTTATCGAGCGCGTCGAGCACGCCCTCGATCTCGGTGCCGCCCGCCTTGAAAGCGCCGAGTACTGAGTAGGCACCCGTGGACGACAGGTTGAAGAGGTTCGTTGTCGAGGCGAAGAGTGCCCGGCCGTTGAAGAGCCCGCCGAAGAAGTTGCCGTTTTTACCCAGCGCGTTCCAATCGACGCCGAGCTGATGCGTGATGTTTCGATCGACTTCGGTAATACGAACGCGCAGCAGCACCTGGATCGGATGTGCGACCGTCATCCGGTTGACCAGTTGCTCCTTGGCGTGAAGGTAGGGCTGCAGCGTCTGAACGACGGCATCGGCATCCGCTGCGCTCGGCACCGAGCCGCTCACCATCAGCGATCCCGGCGCGCTCGTGACGTGCACACCGAGTTGCGGAAAGCGCGCGTCCAAAAGCCGCTGAACGGCGGCGGTGTCGGTTGCCACGCTGATCGTCTTGCGCAGGATTTGCCGGTTGTTCGCGCCCAGTACAAAGAGCGTCGTCGTGCCGGCCTTCTTGCCGAGCACGAAGACCGAACGGGGCGTGGGCACGTGGACGTCGGCGATATCGGGATCTGCGACGAAGACCGCGACGGCGGGCTCGGGCAGCGAGATCATCGTCCCGCCGCCCGCTGCGACGGACAGGACATCGGTCTCGGCGGCCGACGCGCCACGCGTGCCGACGAGTATCACGACGCAAAAGAATGCGGCGAGCGCGGCGAAATGTGCGAGCCGCATCGCGAGCCCGGCGGGCGCGGCCGGGCGACGGCGCACGCGGCGTGCGAAAGGATTGGCGCGTGTGAGGCTGGCCATGTGAGGTCCTATGTTCCTGCGGGTGTGGCGGCGATTTCGTTTGCGGTACGGGCGGGAACGGCCGGCGGCGTCCCCGGCGGCAGCGGTGGCAGCGGTGGCAGCGGCCGCACGCCCAGCGATGCGCCGCCTGGCGTCGAGTCGCCTGCCTGATCGACCCGCGATCCGCGGTAGATGATGACTTGCGGGGCCCGCGCCGCGGGCCTGCCGGGTGCCACAGCGGATGTCGTCACGGCCTTTAGCGCGCGCGAGACGTCGCCCGCCCAGACGGGCGGCGTTTGTGCGTGCGCGACGTCTTCGGCATTGGAGGCGTACTTCTCGCGCGTGGCGAAGCTGCGCAGCGCGAGCGACAGCGTGCCGAGGCGGGCGGCCACCGTGATGGACTGGGCGCCGGTCGGGGTGACTTCGAAGGTCGCCGTTCGCACGTTCGTATTGGTGGTCGCTGCGTCGTCCTTCGGGCGCTTGAAGGCAGACCCGACCGCGAGCACCCGCACGCGCTCCGCGACCGTCTCAGATTCCACCGCCCGGGCCGGGGGAACGCTCACGCCGGCATCGGCGCGGATCTGTTGAGTCAGCAGCACATCGACATAGTCGCCAGGCTGAATGAGTCCGGCGTTGCCCGACACATCGTCGATAGAAACCGATATAGCGCGCATGCCGGGCTTGAGCGCCGCGGCGAGGAAGCCGGGTGCACTGGGCAAGATCACATCGGTGAGGCCGAGCGGCGTGCCCGCGCGCACGGCGTGACGCAACAAATCGCCCTTCAGATCGTTGTTCGCGTCCGCTTCGGGCGAGCCTTCCTGTAGCGCGCCGGCCGGCACCTGGTCGCGCGGCACCGCTTTCCATAAGAGATCGGACTCTCTCAACAGGAGGCCATCGGGCAGGTTGTCCGCCGCCACGCGCACGTGCACGAGCGCGGCGGGCTTGGCGGCGCCGGGCGCCGAGGCCGCGATGAATAGCGCGCGAATGACGAAAGCGCCAATCGCGGCAACGGCGATGAGCGCGGCAAGCTTCAAAATGTTGGGCATAGGGACGGCGTATTCTCGTTAGGCAAACCGCGCATGGCCGACTAGCGCAAGACCGAGCTGATGACCGAACGAGGATGTCAGCAAGGCGGCCGCGGCGCGAACGCCGGCTGCCGGCTGCAGCAGCACCGCAATGGCTCCCCCTAGCGCGAGCGCGACGCCGTAAGGCACACCGCGGGCCGGCGCGATCCAGCTGGTGCGCCGGGCCAGCGCGCTGCAAGCGGAGTGGCGAAGCGCCACTTTGAGTGCAAGCATCGAAATGCCGAGGAGCGCGCCGAAAGCTGAAACGATGACGAGCAGCGCGCTGGCGTAGGCGGGGCCGCACCAAAGGAAGACGGCCGCGCCAAGCTTGACGTCGCCGCCGCCGAGCCAGCGCAGCCGGAACAGCACCGCGGCGAGCGCGAAGGAGAGCACGCCGAGCGCGGCGTGCGCCGCAAATACCCCGAGCGTGCTGCCGTTCAGTGACGCCTCCACGAGATAGAGGGCGGCAAAGGTGACAACCCAGACATTAGGTAGGCGCCGCGCGCGCAGATCCGAGCACGCAAGGATGGCGAGAATGACGCATGCCATCACTTTGATCAGGTCCATGGCGATTTTCCCTGGCTGCAAGCGCACGCACTGGACTGGTTGACCCGTTGCTGCATGCGGTAACGGGCGATTCCTTCCGCCGGCCCGCCCTTAAGAAGCAGGGGTGAGCACGGCCGTGATCTTCGCAAGCAAGCTGGTGAAGATCGCCGGCAAGCCGGACGAGGTGCTCGAGAAGATGGTGCCGACCGAAACAAGCGCAGCAACCACGATCGCCGCCAGAATGGCATATTCGAGCGCGCTAACGCCGCGCTCGTCGCGCGACAGGGACTTGATGAAACGCAGCATGTTGAGCTCCCAAGAAAGTTAGGAATCCGAAATAAACAGCGAATATCGTCGCTCGAGTACGCGAAGAGGGCCAACCGGCCTCTCGACTCGTTTACGGCGACCGCGCGCCCGATCTTTAGGAGATTCGGGAAATCCATGACATCGTCGGGACGCTCGAACCTCTCGGTACACTGAATCCTAAAGAGATTCAGCGCCGGAGCATGCTTCGATATGAGGTCCAAAATTGGTCTAATTCGATTGATTCAAAGATCTGATGAATCGAGGCTATCGAGGGCGCGAGTCCTCGCAACGCGCCCTGCGAAATGGGCGCTGTTGGCGAGCTCCAACTAATTGGGGCAGCGTCACCCGCACACTCGGCTCGTCAGTTAATTCGTAGCACTAAAGGAGTCGACGGAGCGCTGTCCGTCGGCGGCTGTCGATTGCGCGAAGAATTTCGGCCCAGCACGAACGGCGGCACCGAGGCGCGGCCGCACGCGGCGCCGGCGCGTGTGCCTGCCGGCACGAGGAAGCGCGCGTTGACGGGGCCGTTATGATGTGTATCGCGCGCGGCACATGTCGCGTTGACTGAATGTTGGACGTTCAATCGAACCGGAGGCAACCGATGCTCGAACTGATCGAGACACACCTTTCGCACGGCGGCACGCAAACCATTTACCGGCATGACTCGAAGGCAATCGGCTTGCCGATGCGGTTCTCGGTCTATTTGCCCCCGCAAGCGCAGCACGGGCGCGTGCCTGCACTCTTTTACCTTGCCGGGCTGACCAGCACCGAGGAGACGTTTCCGATCAAAGCGGGCGCGCAGCGCTTCGCCGCGCAGCACGGTCTAGCGCTCGTCGCCCCCGATACGAGCCCGCGCGGCGCGGGCATCGCGGGCGAGTCCGACGACTGGGACTTCGGCGTGGGCGCGGGCTTTTACGTCGACGCCACGCGCGAGCCGTGGGCGCGCCACTACCGAATGTATTCATACGTGCGCGACGAGTTGCGCGAAACGGTGAGCGCCGAATTGCCGATCGACGCGTCGAGGCTCGGCATCTTCGGCCATTCGATGGGTGGGCACGGTGCGCTGGTGCTGGCACTGCGCAACCCCGACCTTTTTCGCTCGGTGTCGGCGTTCGCGCCGATCGCGGCGCCCACGCGTTGCCCCTGGGGGAAGAAGGCCTTCACGGGCTATCTCGGCGATGACCTAGAGGCATGGCGTCGATACGATGCCAGCGAACTCGTGGTGCGCGCGGAGCGCCGCTTCGAAGCCGGGATCTTGGTCGATCAAGGGCTCGCGGATAAATTCCGCGTCGAACAGCTGCACCCCGACGTGTTCGAGCAAGCGTGCCTCAAGGCAGGGCAGCCTTTGACGTTGCGGCGCCACGAGGGCTACGATCACGGATACTTCTTCATCGAGACGTTCATCGAGGATCACATCGCGCATCACGCCCGGGTATTGACGTAGCGCAAACGACCCGGCGGCGGCGGTGCTACCCTCCATTCACGGCGGCAAATGCCCCCGAGCTTTCATGGGCGAGCGCTCGGCCGCCCGAGTACCCGTAGCCAGCGAGCCAGCATGCCCATTCAATATCTTCGTGCGTTGACCACTCCCGAGCGGACGGGCGAATCCAATCGCCGTCTGGGGCGCTCGCTCGCGTTCGTGGCGGGCGCGGCCAACGCCGGTGGATTCGTCGCCGTCGGACAATACACGTCGCATATGTCGGGCATCGTTTCGTCTACGGCCGATAGCTTGGCGCTCGGCGACGTCGGTCTTGCAGGGGCGGGATTCGCGTCGCTGCTCTCGTTCGTGTCCGGTGCGGCCACCTCGGCCGTAATGATCAATTGGGGGCGGCGGCGAGCACTGCGCAGCTTATATGCCATGCCGTTGATGCTCGAGGCAGTGCTGCTGCTCGCATTCGGCTTTTTAGGCGCCAATCTCGAGGCACACCGGGTGCTGTTCGTCCCCGCGACGGTGGCGTTGCTGTGCTTCGTCATGGGACTGCAAAACGCGATGATCACAAAGATCTCGAAAGCAGAGATTCGCACAACGCACGTAACGGGGCTCGTAACCGACGTGGGGATTGAACTCGGCAAACTGTTCTACTGGAACGGCCCGCTCGCGGGCGAGATGCGCGAGCGATCCCCCGTCTTGGCCGACCGCGGGCGCCTCGCGCTGCTCGCATCGCTGCTGGCGGCGTTTTTCTGCGGCGCGCTCGCAGGCGCCATCGGCTTCAAACATATGGGCTTCATTGCGACGGTCCCGCTCGCGACGGTGCTCGTAGCACTCGCCGTCGTGCCCTTGATGGACGACATGTTCGGCCTGCGGCTATGAGGCGCTGCGTTACACGTGCTTGATCGGGCCCGAGTACTGAGCCAACACCGGGTCGGTCGTCACGAGCGCGATGCCTTCCGCGATCGACTGCGCGACGAGTAGCCGATCGAACGGATCCTTGTGATGCGCGGCCATGCCCTTGAGCGCAAGCACGTGCTGGTTCGTGATAGGCAATTCGAGATAGCCGTTGTCGATCAGGCCGCGGCGCAGCAGTCGCGGATCGACGCGAAAATCGGCTCTTCCTAGATCGCTTTTGATCGTAATTTCCCAAAGGCTTGCAGCGCTGAAAACGAGCGCGTTCGCTTCATCTTCGAGTAAGGCGCGCGCAACCGGCGAAAGCCGGTGCGGCTGCGCTGCCGCCCATAACAGCACATGCGTATCGAGCAGTAGCTTCATGTATTCGATCCCAGGAATAGGTGTTCGATTTCGCTCGAGGCCATTCGATCGAAATCGTCCGGAACGACGATTTCGCCCGCGAGGAACCCGAGGCGGCGAGGCTGCTCTGCCGGAGGCACGCGTAGCGCTGCGACCTTGACCAAAGGCTTGCCCGACTTTGCAATGATGAATGTCTCGCCTAGCAAGGCTTCATCGACAAGCCGGGAAAGGTGAGTCTTCGCTTCATGGATGTTCACGATTTTCATGGCAGGGGTCGATGTGGACTAAGTTTCGTTAGTTTAGCCCAAAACTTCAATAGACCGATTAGCCAACGCGATCTTGCGCACTGCACCATCGAAATCCCCGACCTTGCCTTGACAGTCCACGGCCCGTATCCGATCATTCGATCACTGACAGAGCAATTGCTCTACTAACGAACGTCGCTCGGCGAGAGCGGCTAGAAGAAAAGCAAGAACGGAAAAACGGGTTTCTCTACACCCTTTGGAGACAAGTTCGTGAGACTGCACGACAAAGTCGCGATCCTGACCGGCGCCGCGAGCGGCATCGGCGAGGCCGTCGCCGAGCGCTACCTGCAAGAAGGCGCGCGCTGCGTGCTCGTGGACGTCAAGTCGCGCGATGCCATTTGTACCGATCTGGCCCAGCGCCATGCCGAGCGCGTCCACGTGGTGCAAGCCGACGTGACGCAGCGCGAAGACATTGCGCGCATCGTCGCGCAAGCGATCGAACGCTTCGGCAGCATCGACATTCTCTTCAACAATGCAGCGATCTTCGACATGCGGCCGCTGCTCGATGAATCCTGGGACGTGTTCGACAAGCTCTTTGCAGTCAACGTGAAGGGCATGTTCTTCCTGATGCAGGCCGTCGCCCAGCGCATGGTGGAGCAAGCGCGCGGGGGCAAGATCATCAACATGTCGTCGCAGGCCGGCCGTCGCGGCGAGGCGCTCGTTTCGCACTACTGCGCCACGAAGGCCGCGGTGCTGAGCTACACACAATCGGCTGCGCTCGCGCTTGCACCGCACCGCATCAACGTGAACGGCATTGCACCGGGGGTCATCGATACCCCGATGTGGAACGAAGTCGACGCGCTGTTCGCGCGCTACGAAGGCCACGCGCCGGGCGAGAAGAAGCGTCTCGTGGGCGAAGCCGTGCCGCTCGGGCGCATGGGCTTGCCTGCGGATCTGACGGGGGCGGCGCTCTTTCTCGCGTCGAGCGATGCCGATTACATCACGGCCCAGACGCTCAATGTCGACGGCGGCAACTGGATGAGCTGAGTACGAACCGCGCTTCTGATCGAAGCGCACGTGCATTTCCACCACAACGTACAAGACTTAAGGAGACAAGCGATGCAACGCAATTCCGGCTCTGCCGTTCGACTGACGCGGCGCGCGATCGCCGTCGGTGCCCTCGCGTTGACGGCGACGGCCGCGTCGGCCGCGACCATCACGATCGCGGTAGTGAACAACCCCGACATGATCGAGATGAAGAAGCTGTCCACGGACTTCGAGAAGAACAACCCGGACATCAAGTTAAATTGGGTCGTGCTCGAAGAGAACGTGCTGCGTCAACGCGCGACGACCGACATCACGACGGGCAGCGGGCAATTCGACGTCATGATGATTGGCGCCTATGAGGCGCCGCAATGGGGTAAGCGCGGCTGGATTTCGCCGATGACGAACCTGCCGGCCGATTACGACGTGAACGACGTCATGAAGCCGGTGCGCGACAGTCTCTCGTATAACGGCACGCTGTATGCCTTGCCGTTCTACGCGGAAAGCTCGATGACGTTCTACCGCAAGGACTTGTTCGCGGCGAAGGGCCTCACGATGCCGGCCAAGCCCACCTACGACCAGATCTCCGAATTCGCCGATAAGCTGACCGACAAGTCGGCCGGCATCTACGGCATTTGCTTGCGCGGCAAGGCGGGCTGGGGCGAGAACATGGCCTACTTGACCACGCGCGTGAATACGTTCGGCGGCCGTTGGTTCGACGAGAAATGGAACGCGCAGTTGACCACCCCCGAATGGAAAAAGGCGGTCAGCACCTACGTCGACATGATGAAAAAAGACGGCCCCCCGGGAGCGAGCTCGAACGGCTTCAACGAAAACCTCACGCTGATGTCCTCGGGCAAGTGCGCGATGTGGATCGATGCGACAGTGGCGGCCGGCATGCTCTATAACAAGAACCAGTCGCAGGTGGCCGACAAGATCGGTTTTGCGGCGGCGCCGATCGAGGTCACGCCGAACGGTTCGCACTGGCTGTGGGCGTGGGCGCTTGCGATCCCGAAGACATCGAAGAAGCAGGACGACGCGAAAAAGTTCATCGAATGGGCGACGGGCAAGCCCTACATCGAACTCGTCGCGAAGGACGAAGGCTGGGCTTCGGTGCCTCCGGGCACGCGCGAGTCGACCTATAACCGTCCCGAGTACAAGCAGGCGGCACCGTTCTCCGAGTTTGTGGAAAACGCGATCAAGACGGCGGACCCGAACCATCCGACGGCCAAGCCGGTTCCGTATACCGGTGTGCAGTTCGTCGGCATCCCTGAATTCCAATCGTTCGGGACGGTCGTCGGGCAGAGCATCTCCGGTGCGCTCGCGGGCCAGATGAGTGTCGATCAAGCGTTGGCCGCCGGTAACGCAGCTGCCAATCGCGCTGTGCGTCAAGCCGGCTATCAGAAGTAAGGCAAGCCGGCAGGCGGTGCGCGATACCCGCGCGCACCGCCCCGTGCGCGTGGCCCACTCGTCTTAGTCGACGCAGGTGGTTGCGCCCTCGAAGTCATCCTTGCGATGACAGAGATCGATCAGGAGTCCGAAACGATGGGACATCTTCATATGCCGCTCTCGCCAGCCGCTGAGAACAGCGCGCTGCCGACCGACGAGCGGCGTGCCGGCTCGACGCGCTGGCTCGCCGCGCCTTCGGTTGCCGTCCTCGTCTTGTGGATGACGGTCCCGCTCGCGATGACGATCTGGTATTCGTTTTCGCGCTACAACCTGCTCAACCCCGACGAGAAGGGCTTCACGGGGTTCGACAATTACCGCTACCTGATCACCGATCCTTCATTCGCGCCGTCGATCTTTCACACGATCGAGCTGATCGGCTCGGTGCTGGTCATCACGGTCGTGGGTGGCATCCTCATGGCCCTCTTGTTCGACCGCAAGTTTGCCGGGCAAGGTATCGCGCGCTTGTTGGCCATTGGCCCGTTCTTCGTCATGCCGACCGTGAGCGCGCTGATCTGGAAAAACATGATGCTGCACCCGGTGTACGGGGTTGTTTCCGCCGTCATGCGCGCGCTCGGCATGCAGCCGATCGATTGGTTCGCGACTTATCCGTTGTCGGCGATCATCGTCATCGTCGCATGGCAATGGTTGCCGTTTGCCTTTCTCATTTTATTTACGGCGATTCAATCGCTCGACGAAGAGCAAAAGGAGGCGGCTCGCATCGACGGCGCCGGCCCTATCGCCATGTTCTTCTACATCACACTGCCGCACTTGCGGCGCGCGATCGCCGTCGTCGTCATGATGGAAACGATCTTCCTCCTCTCGATCTTTGCGGAGATCTACACGACGACCGCGGGTGGCCCAGGCGACGCCACGACGATTCTCTCGTACCTGATTTATGCGCTCGGGCTGCAGCAGTTCGACGTCGGTCTAGCGTCGGCGGGCGGCATTCTCGCCGTCGTGCTCGCGAATATCGTCGCGTTCTTCCTCGTGCGCATGCTCGCGAAGAACTTGAAAGGGGAGTACGACACATGAGCCATCCCACCGTCCCTGCCGCGCAACCGTTGCGCGGCCCCGCCTTCGGGCAAGCGCTCGACGCGGCGAAGCGCGTGCTGCCCGGCCTACTTGCATGGCTGATCGCGCTTGCACTGTTCTTCCCGATCTTCTGGATGACGATCACGGCGTTCAAGACCGAGCGCGATGCGTATTCGATGTCGCTGATCTTCACGCCGACGCTCGACAGCTTTCGGGAGGTGTTCGCGCGCAGCGACTACTTCACGTTCGCCGGCAATTCGATTCTGATTTCTGTTGGCGTGACGGTGCTCTGCCTGGTGCTGGCCGTGCCGGCGGCGTACACGATGGCGTTCTTTCCGACGCGCCGTACGCAGCAGGTTTTGCTGTGGATGCTGTCGACCAAGATGATGCCGTCGGTGGGCGTGCTGGTGCCGATCTACTTGATCTGGAAGAACGTGGGGCTCCTCGATACGGTCTCCGGGCTCGTCATCGTCTATGCGTTGATGAACCTGCCCATCGCCGTATGGATGGCGTTCACCTACTTCAACGAGATTCCACGCGACATCCTCGAAGCGGGTCGCATCGACGGTGCGGCGACGTGGCAGGAAATCGTCTACCTGTTGATGCCGATGGCGTTGCCGGGGCTCGCATCGACCGCGCTGCTGCTCGTGATCCTGTCGTGGAACGAGGCGTTTTGGAGCATCAATCTCTCGAGCTCGCACGCTGCGCCGCTAACGGTGTTCATCGCCTCTTACTCGAGCCCCGAAGGCTTGTTTTGGGCGAAGCTGTCGGCGGCATCGCTGCTTGCCGTCGCGCCGATCCTGCTCGTGGGCTGGGTATCGCAGAAGCAGCTCGTGCGCGGGCTCACATTCGGAGCGGTCAAATGACGGCATCGACCGCGTCGACAGCGAGGGCGGGGGAGCGGTTGCGCGAACGCGTCCTGATTTGCGATTGCGACGGTGTGCTGATCGACAGCGAAGCGGTTGCGGCGCAGATGCTCGTGCGCGAGCTGCGGGTGCGCTGGCCGCGGGCCGATGTCGAGCCCGTCGTGTTGCCGCTGCTCGGCTTGCGTATCGAACGCGTGCTCGAAGCGAGCGCCGCGGCGCTCGGCGAGACGCTTGCGCCCGTCGAGATGGACGAGATCCGGCGCAGCGTCGAAGCGGCCGCGCAGCAAGCGCCGATCGTCGCGGGCGTCGAAGCGGCGCTGGCTCAAATCGCGCTGACCAAAGCCTGCGCGAGCAACAGCTACACGGCCTATGTCGATGCGGTGCTCGCGCGCACGGGGCTCGACCGCTTTTTCGGATCGCGGGTGTTTTGTGCCGATCGCGTGCCGCGGCCGAAACCGGCGCCCGACATCTACATCGCGGCGGCGGATGCGCTCGCCGTCCCGAGCGAAGCCTGCCTCGTCGTCGAAGATAGCGTGGCGGGCGTCGCGGCCGCGAGTGCGGCGGGAATGGTCGTACTGGGCTTTGCGGGCGGCACGCATGCCGGCCATTTGGGCCGCGCTCACGTCGATGCACTCATGCAGGCCGGGGCACAGCAAGTATTCGACGACATGCGTGTATTGCCCGCGCTCGTCGAGCAATGGATGGCCGGTACCGCCGATACGGTGCGTACGGCGACGAATGAGAAAGGAGACGCATCATGGCAAGCTTGACGTTGCGAGGCATTGCAAAACGGTATGAGGAGCACGAGGTATTGCGTAACGTGAACCTCGACATCGCCGACGGCGAGTTCGTCGTGTTCGTCGGACCGAGCGGCTGCGGCAAGTCGACGCTGCTGCGCATGATCGCGGGGCTCGAAGCGATCAGCGGCGGTGAGCTGCTGATCGATGCGGCGCGCGTGAACGACGTGCCGCCGGCCAAACGCGGGATTGCCATGGTGTTTCAGTCGTATGCGCTGTATCCGCATATGTCGCTCTACGACAACATGGCGTTCGGCTTGAAGCTGGCTGGCGCCAAGAAGGCGGAGATCGAGGAAGCCGTGCGCAACGCGGCGAAGATCTTGCACATCGATCACTTGCTGGACCGCAAGCCCAAGCAGTTGTCGGGCGGACAACGTCAGCGCGTGGCGATCGGCCGGGCCATTACGCGTAAGCCGAAGGTGTTCTTGTTCGACGAACCGCTATCGAATCTCGACGCGGCCTTGCGCGTGAAAATGCGGCTCGAATTTGCGCGGCTGCACGACGAGTTGAAGACGACGATGATCTACGTGACGCACGACCAGGTCGAAGCGATGACGCTCGCGGATAAGATCGTCGTCATGTCGGCGGGCAACGTCGAACAAGTCGGCAGTCCTAATCGCCTCTACCATGCGCCTGCCAATCGGTTCGTCGCCGGCTTCATCGGATCGCCGAAGATGAATTTTTTCGAGGGGGTGGTCGAGCAAGTGGACGGCGACGGCGTGCTCGTGCGCTATGCGACGGGAGAGGCGCAGCGTGTGGCCGTGGAGACAGGCGGGGCGGCGTCGTCGAACGCACGCGCGCTGCAATTAGGCGCGCGCGCCACGGTGGGAATCCGTCCCGAGCACTTGCATGCGCGGCCGAGCGCGGCGGCGGGCGGGGGGGCCGTGTACGGCGTGGCGTCCCGCACGACAACGGTCGAGTCGCTCGGCGATGCGGCTTATCTGTACGCGGAGGCGTCGGTTGCCCCCGACGGGCTCATTGCACGCATCGGCCCGCTGGAGCGGCACGAGCGCGGGGAAACGCTCGTGCTTGGCGCAGACCCGGAACATTGCCATCTGTTCGATGAGGATGGGCAGGCTTACGAGCGCAAGATCGTCGAGGTCTTGTCGGCCGCCTGACGGCGGATTACCAGGACCAGCGCACCCCTGCATTGCCGCCGATCGTGCGTGCGTGTTCACCGTCGAGATTCGTGCTCCAACTCACCGAGGCAAACGCGCTGCCATGCTTGGAGAATTTCGTCACCAGCCCCGCGTCGATCCGGCCGGTGGTCTGGTTGACGGGTGTCGCGATCGACGTCACGGCGTCGTAGGTCTGGTGATCGCCATTGGCGAACGCGTGCAACACGTTGAACCCCATGTACGGCTGCCACGCGACCCCTAGCGCATCCCAAGCGCCGGCGAACCGTACGCCGAATCGAGCGAGCACCGTATTGCCGCTGTCGAATCCGATGTTGGAGACGCCGTCGTTGAAGTGGCCGATCGACAGATGCTGATAGACCACTTGCGCCTCGGGCTCCATCGTGAGTCCGCGTCCTATCGCGATCGGCATGCCCGCTTCGACCGAGGCCGTGACTGCGGTGCCGTGCACGGTTGCGCGCAGATGTTCGCTGGACGTCGTATCCGCGACGAGCGAGGTGCCTGATACAACGGTGTCTGTGTACCAGCCGCTCGGACCGATATGCGTCCAATAGCCGGCGAGGCTGTACGCGTTGACGGCCAGATGCCCGACGTCCGCGCCCGCGATGCCCGCGGCCGTGCCGCTGACCTCGCCCGTGGCGCGGCCCATGCCCAGATAAAAGCCGTAATGGTTGCGCTGGCCGCCCACGGCGCCGTCCGCGTAGAGGTCTTGACCGACTTGCGCGCCGCCCATCGAGCCGTCGAATTGCGGACTTACGTCGCCGCCTTCGGATAGCACGCTGTGGGCGCCCCAAACGCGGCCCCATCCGGCGGGCAGGCGGCCTTTCTCGCTCAGAAGCAGTTGGTCGCCCTGCCGTAGATGAAACTCGTCCAGTTGCATCCAATCGAGCTCGCGCATCACGTTCGGGATCTGCGCGTACAGCGACACCTCCGAGCGATACAGCGTGATGGGGCTGGCGCTCGCGGCGGGCAAGCTCGTCCCGGCCGCCGCCGTCACCAACGCGTTGCCGGTGGACGTACTATCCGCCGGCACGGTATTGCGCAAATACCAGTCCTGCGAGGTGCCTGGCGTGACACCGCCTTTCGCGAGGTAGTAGTCATAGGCGCCCGCTTTGACCAGGCCGCCCGCCAGCGTGAACGCGCCGGCATCGGTGGTGGCGCCGTTGCTCGCTTGCACGACCTGAATGCCGTTCGATACCGTGGGCGCGCCTGTTCCGCCGACGTTGGTCACCTTGAGCGTCGTCGAGCCCGTCGCAGTGCCGCCGTTGACGACGAGCTTGTCCGAGGGGGAATTGTCCCCGGCGAGCACGGTATTGAGCGCGAGGGTTCCGTTGTTGCCGACGTAGTTGCTCACGGTCAACGTGTTGCCCGCGGGTCCACTCCCGCCTACTTGCACCAAGCCGGCATTCCTTAATTGGCCGTTGATTGCGAAGCCGCCTTGCGTTCCGGCGATGGCGGATGCCAGTGCATTGGCGACGGCGATCGTCCCGTTGTTCGTGACGTCGCCATTGACTGTGCCGTAACCCCCGAGCACGGCACCCGTTGCGACCGTCGTCGGGCCGGCGATCGACGCTTGCGAGGTCGAAGACGCGTCGCCGACGACCAGTGTGCCAGCCGTGACCGAGGTGCCGCCCGAGTAGGTGTTTACGCCGTCGAGGACGAGCGTGCCGCTGCCCGCCTTGGTCAGCGCGCCGGCCCCGGTGATGCCTTGTGCGATCGTCGTCTGAAAGGCCTGCGTGTCGATCGTGCCGCCGTTCGCGGTGATGGAAAGCGCACGCGTGCCGGCAAGATCGAAGCTGCTGCCTAGCTGCAAGGTGCCGCCATCGAAGGTCATGCTGCCGGACGCCCCACCGAGCGCGCTATCGGCGGAAACCGACAGCGCCCCCTGCTTGAGGACGGTGCCGCCCGTATAAGTGTTTCCACCCGCGGCGGTGGGCGCGAGCGTCAGTGTGCCCGTTCCGTCTTTCTCGACGGCGCCCGAGCCGCTGACGAGACCGGTGTAGGTGCCGGCACTGTCTTGCTGAAACTGAACGAGACCGTTATCCGTCACGGCCAAGGGCAGGCTTTGCGCATTCGCGCGCAGCGTGCCGGCTGCATCTACGAGCAGGGTGCCGGTATAGCTTGCGTTGGCCCCTGTCAGAACCAGTGTGCCTTGTTGGACTTCGGCCGATGTCAGGCCCAAGCCGCCGAGCGAATTCGAAATCGTCCAAGTGCCGCTGTCCAATTTCTGCAGCGTTTGGAAATTGGTGATGGTCGTCGGCAGCGTGGAGGCGCCTGTGCCGCCGAGGGTCAGCAGATTACTGCCGCCGCCGCCGTTGATCGTGCCGGTCACGCTCGACCCGGTCTCCAGGTTCAGCGTATCGTTGCCGCCCGCGAACACGAGATTGCCGATCACTTGGCCGAAGTTCGTGAACACGACGGCGCCGTTGCCCGATGCGCCCATCACGTTGCCCGGCGCCTGAATGACCCCGGTCGCGTTATTGATGACGGTGTTGGTGCCCGACGTGTTCTGAAACCAGATGGCCGCTGAGTTTACGCCGCGGATGGTGCCGTTGTTGACGATCGTATTGCCGGTACCCTCGGGGTTGACGGCTTCGGCGGTACCCTGCGTCCCGTTGGACAGCACCGTTGCGCCTTGGTCGACGGTCAGCGTGCTGTTGTTGCGAAAATCGATCGTGTTGCCGCCCGTGCCATAGGTGCCGCCCGTGGTCGTCGCGCTGTTCTGTACCAGCGCGCCGGACTGCACCTCGATGTTTGCATTGTCCGACAGCGCGATCGCGCTACTGTTGCCGACGACGATTTGCGCATTAGTGCCGACCGTCACCTGTGAGCCGGACGCGGTGCTTGGCCCCGTACCGATAGTCGTGGACCAAGGCGAGGGTGCGCTCGTGTCGCAGGTCGTCGTCACGCCGACGGTCGTGCAGTTTGCGTGAGCGAGCGCGGGAATCAACGCAACATAGCCGAGGACGGCAAGCACGGTGGCCTTCGGGCGTGCGCCCGGCGCCGCGTGCGCGCAACGGGTCCGAAACGGACGGGCTCCGGCGCGCGCGCCCGAAGTGGGTAAAAAGCGGGATCGTTTTTGCATATGCCCTCGTCGACTGTTCTATTTCAATATTTGAAACGCTGAATGCGGGTGCTTCGCTCGAAGCCGAAATCTATCCGACCTTATGAAAGCGAATTCTTAAACATCTTTTAATATTTCAAAACAGACGAATACTGTCGCGCGTGCGGAATCTAGCGGCGATGCCGGCCTTTGGGTAAATTGCAAAACGGCAAACGTTTGCGATGACGCTATTTCGAGTTACTCGCGTTGAAAGTTATCGTCGAATGATGGCCGGGGGCGAGAAAGGCGAGTTGTTGTTTAATTGCCATCACCGAGTGCGGCCGGAGCGGCCCGAGCGCCGCCCGACGCGACGTGACGCGGTGTCGATTTCCCCGCGCATCATTCGTCGAGTAGGATCGAAGGGGCCGTCCCTTCTCCATTGGAGTGACCCATGTCTACCCATACCGTCCGCCTTCACCGCGTTCTACGCTGCACGCCCGAGCGCCTGTACCGCGCTTTCCTCGACGCAAGCGCGCTACTCAAGTGGCTTCCTCCGAACGGCTTTACCGGCACCGTTCATGCGTTGCGGGCGGAAGTAGGCGGCAGCTACAAAATGTCGTTTTCGAACTTCACGACCGGTGACCGGCATTCCTTCGGCGGCGACTACCTTGAACTTGTGCCGCACGAGCGCATTCGCTATACGGGCAAATTCGACGATCCCAATCTTCCCGGCGAAATGCAGACGACGGTGTCGCTCAGGCAGACCCCGTTCGGGACGGAATTGGATGTCGTGCAGGAGGGAATACCTGAGGTCATTCCGGTGCAAGCGTGTTATCTAGGCTGGCAGGAATCGCTGGCATTGCTGAAGCTGCTTGTCGAAGCGGAAGTTCGACAATAGGAACGATGGGCTAATACGAGGAAGAAAATCGCGCCTCGTGCCTCGGGTAAAGCTTCGCGGCGCGTTCGAGATCACGATCGTGCAGGGGGAGCGATGCGCAAGCTAACACGCACACGGGCCCAGCACGGCTAGCGGAGCGCCGGGGACGAGGCGCATGGCAGGATGGACGCCCCGGGTTGATTTCACGCCCGCGCGTGTGCCGCGCGTCCCTTGACGCGCGGTCCCGCGCGCTCTTCATCGGCCAGCGCCGCGCGGGCACAGGCCTCATCGGTTACCAGCCCCGACAACCAGCCGCCTTTGAGCACCGCGAGCACCGCGCCGTGCTTGCGAGGACCGCCGGCAAAGGCGATCGTCGGCCGCTTCGGTGGAGATTCGAGCGGGACGCTCGTGACACGCCGGCCAGTCGGCGATTCGACGTGCTTGCCGGTCGCATCGATTTGCAGCCCCAGCATTTCTGCCACGGCGCCGCGCTTCGTCAATTCGCCAACCTCCTCGGCGGTGATAAAGCCGTCGACGTGCAGCGGACACTTCGGCCCGATGTCGCCGATGCCGACGAACGACACGTCCGCCTGCGCCGTCAGCGATTCGACGATTCGATACAGCCGGTGATTGACCCACTGCGCGCGCTCCGCTTCGCTATCCGCGATCAGCGGCGCGGGCAGCAGAAAATGCTTGCCGCCGGTCTTCTCCGAGATATGCAGCGCGACGTCGTATCGATTCGACGAACCGTCTTGCGCGATGGCCCCGACCATCGATACCAGCCGGTGCTGCGGGCGATCGATCTGCCCGAGTTGATCGACGGCCGCTTTCAGGGTCCGGCCGCTGCTTACCGAGACGATCATCGGCTTCTCTTCGCTCAGATAGCGTTCCATCACTTGCGCGCCGGCCACGGCCAGCTTGCGGTCGATGGCTTCCGGCGTATCGTCGTCGACGGGGACGACCTCGCACATCGACAACCCGTAGCGGGCCTTCAGCTGCTCGGCCAGCGTCAGGCAATCGGCGAGCCGATGCTCGATGCGCACACGGACGAGATTCTTTTCGACGGCAAATGCGACGAGACGCTGCGCGACAGGTCGCGACACCTGCAGCTTTTCGGCAATCTCGTTCTGCGTATTCCCCGCCACGTAATAAAGCCAGGCCGCGCGCGTGGCCTGGTCGAGTTTTTCGTTGGATTTGGTCACGGCGGTAGCGGCGGTGTGATGGCTGCGGTAGAAACGGTACGGATAAAGCGGTATGGATAAAGCGGCGCGACCGACAACTCAGGCAAGCCGCGCGCGCGAGGGCTCGAACAGCGGCCGCACGTGGCGGTAAAGCTCGCGGTATGCGGTGAGGCGCGCCCGCAATTGTGCATGACGTTGCGCGTTCGGCGTAAATTGCGCGACGACCGGCGGCTTGGCCAACACCACTTTCGGGTTACCGCCGGCCGCGAGCCAGCCGAGGCGAGCCGCGCCGAGCGCCGCGCCCGTTTCGCCGCCGCCGTGCTGACGCGTGGGCGTAGCCAATGCATCGGCCAGCATCTGCGCCCAGAACACGCTGCGCGCGCCACCGCCGAGCAGCGAGAGGGCGCTCGGCGCCGTTCCGACGGCGGCCAGCGCATCGAGCCCGTCCGTCAGCGCAAGGGTCACGCCTTCGAGCACCGCATAGCCTAACAGTGCGCGATCGGTCGCGTGAGTCATGCCGAAGAATACCCCTTGCGCATAGGGATCGTTATGCGGCGTGCGCTCGCCCGAGAGATAAGGCAAAAAAATCGGCGCCGAATCGATTGCCTCGGGCGTCAACGCGGCGGCCTCGCCCACGAGCGTCGGCTCATCGGTGCCGGTCAGCTTGCAGACCCAGCGCAGGCAGCTCGCGGCCGACAGCACCACGCTCATTTGATGCCAGCGGTCGGGAATGGCATGGCAAAACGCATGCACGGCCGACGCCGGATTCGGAGAAAAGCGATCGCCGACGACGCACAATACGCCGGACGTGCCCAGCGAGACGAAGCCATCGCCCGGTTCGGTCGCACCGATGCCGATCGCGCTCGTCGCGTTGTCGCCGCCGCCGGCTGCGACGACGACTTCGCCGGTGAGCCCCCATTCGCGCGCGAGTTCGGGGCGCAGCACGCCCGACGGGGCGCTGCCTTCAGCCAGGGCGGGCATCTGCGCGCGGCTCATATCGCAGGCTTCCAGCAATGCATCGGACCAATCGCGGCGTGCGACGTCGAGCCAAAGCGTGCCGGCGGCATCCGAAGGATCGGACACCTTGTCGCCCGTCATGCGCAGCCGCAAATAATCCTTGGGCAGGAGCACGCATGCGGTGCGGCGGAAGATATCGGGTTCGTGCCGCGCCACCCACAGCAGCTTGGGCGCGGTAAAACCGGGCATCGCCAGATTGCCGGCCACGGCATGCAGTTCGGGTGCCCGCGCGGTCAGCACATCGCATTCTTCGACGCTGCGCATGTCGTTCCACAGGATGGCCGGCCGCAGTACGCGATCGGCGGCATCGAGCAGCACCGCACCGTGCATTTGCCCCGACAGGCCGATGCCGCGCACTTGCGCGAAGGCGTCGGGGCACACGGCGCGCAGCTTCGCGATGGCTTCGCACGTGCCTCTCCACCAGTCGGCGGGGTCCTGCTCGGACCAGCGGGGATGCGGGCGCGACACATGGAACGGCGAGCCGGCGGTGGCGAGCACGCGGGCGTCCGGCGAGAGCAGCAAGACTTTGACTTCGGACGTGCCTAGGTCGATGCCGAGATACATGGCGGGCGGCCCCTTGGTCGATGCGATCCGTGATGAGACGAGAAGAGACGGGACAAGACGAAGCGCAAACGCGAATGCGCTACTTTAGCCGCAATGCCAGCCACGCGTCGACGCGTTCGAGCGCCGCTTCGATGACGCGCAGCAGCCCCGGGTCCTGCGCCAGACCACCCCAGAGCGTGCGCGATGCGCAAAACTGGGCAAGCGGCGCGGACGCCGAGAACCATGTGCGGACCGCGGCTTCATCGAGCAGACCGTCCTGATACGCGTAAGGCAGCGCGCCTTGCCGCCAGCGATCGAGGAAGCGGAAGAACAGTGCCGGCAACATGGCCGTTGCGTTGGGCTGCGCATTGCGCGCAAAGCATTCGGCGAGGGTCGGCGCGATGAAGCCGGGGATCTTGGAGAAGCCGTCGGCCGCCACGCGTTGATTGGTGTCTTGAATGTACGGGTTGCTGAAGCGGTCGAGCACGACGTCGCGATAACGCGCCAGATCGAGCGGGCTCGGCGTCAAGCAAGGCATGACGTCTTGCGTCACGTACTCGAACGCGAAACGGCGGATGTCGGGATCGAGGGTGCCTTCGTGGATGTAGGTGTGGCCGACGAGCGTACCCGCCCACGCGATACAGCTATGGCTCGCGTTTAGGATGCGGATTTTGGCTTCCTCGTAGGGCAGCACCGATTCGACGAGTTCGGCCCCGACGCGCTCCCAAGCCGGGCGACCGGCCTTGAAGCGGTCTTCGATCACCCACTGAATGAACGCTTCCCCCATGACCGGGCAGGCATCGGGCACGCCGGTGGCTTCGAGCACGCGCGCGCGCACCTCCTCGGTCGGCCGCGGCGTGATGCGATCGACCATCGAGTTCGGGCAGGCGGTGTTTTCTTCGAACCAGTGTGCAAGCGCGCGCTCGCCGCGCGCTGCGAGAAACGCGCGCATGCCCGCTTCGAAGCGCTCGCCGTTGCTGCGCAGGTTGTCGCAGCTTTGCAGCGTCACGGGGCCCGCGCCGCTCGCGCGCCGCGCATCGAGAATGGCGGCCAGTGCCCCGTAGATGGTCATGCGCGCGCCGGCCAAGTCCGCGGCGAGATCGGGATTCGCCGTGTCGAGCCGATCCTGTTCGTCGAGGTAGTAGCCGCCTTCGGTCACCGTGAACGAAATGATCTTACAGGCCGGATCCGATCCGGCTTCGACGAGTGGTGCGAGGGTCGGCGACCAAGGCAGCACCCGATCGATCGAGCGGATCGTCTCGTAGGCGCGCTCGCCCTGGGGCGTGACGGTTTCGAGCGTGTAGACGCCTCGCTGTTGCGCGAGTGCGTCGAGCGTGTCGTTCATGTCGCCGCGAATGTTGCCGACCGTCAGCGACCAACGCGGCTCACCGGGCGCCGCGGCGGCGGCGAGCCGGTGCAGATACCACGCCTGATGGGCCCGATGAAATGAGCCCGCACCCAAGTGCAAGATGAAATTCGAACCACTGCTGCGCGCATTGGCCATCGCCTGTCTCCCGCTCCAAATCGGAACTTTTGTTCTGCTGATGAGCGAATGATCGGTTTGGAGCGCGCGAAAGTCAAGCGGTGGTGCAGCGAAGTGCGCATCGGCGGTGACCGAAAAAAGCGGGGTCGGGGAAGGCACCCGACGGACGCGCGGCTAGCCGCGGGCCGTTCGCGGCGCCCGCGGCGGTGCTGGAGCGCCGCCCTTTCAGCGCCGGCGCACTAAGCTCGCGCCGTACACGAGTGCGGAGAGGGCCGTAATCCAGAAGCTCGTCGGCCAATCGGTGTAGAACGCCAGCGTGACGCCGAGCCACGCTTGGGCGAGTGCGAACAAAGCGGCGAGGCCGACGCCGGTCGCGAGCCGGGTCGATAGGTTTTGCGCGGCGGCCGCCGGTCCGACCATCAGCGTGAACACGAGCAATACGCCGACGATTTGCGTGCACGCGGCCACGGCGAGCGCCGCGATCGCGAGAAACAGCATCGACACGAGCCGTAGCGGAACGCCCTTGGCTTCGGCGAGTTCGGGCTGCAGCGTGGCGAACAGCAACGGGCGCATGATCGAGCCGAGCGCAATGAGGCTGGCTGCACCGATGCCCGCGAGGACGACGAGCGTCGAGTTCGTCACGCCGAGTACGTTCCCGAACAGCAGCGCCGTGACTTGTGTCGCATAGGCCGTAAAAAAGTGCAGGAACAGCAAGCCGCAGCCCAGCGAGAGCGATAGCACAATGCCGATCGCGACATCGCGGCCGGCTAGGCGCTCGCCCAGCGCACCCATCGACACCCCTGCAGCGAGTGTGAAGCCGATCATGCCCCAAAGCGGTGAGACGCCGATGAGGACCGCGCCCGTCGCACCCGTGAAGCCGACGTGCGACAGCGCATGCCCCGCAAAAGTCTGTTGCCGCATGACGAGGAAATAGCCGACGATGCCCGCGAGCACGGCAACAATCCCCGACGCCGCGAACGCGTTCACCATGAAGTCGTATTCAAACATCGTGTGTGTGTCCGTGTCCGTGACTGCGGCCGTGACCGTGCGAATCGCCGCCGCCATGGCGACCGTGCCCGTGCGCATGACCTGTCGCGCCGTCGTCGTGTTCGTGCTCGTGGTCGTGCTTTTCGACTTCGACGTCGCCGGACATCACGAAGATGCGGCCGTTGACGCGCATGACGTCGATCGGTGAGCCGTACAGCCGCGACAGCACTGGCCGGGTGATGACTTCATCGACCTTGCCCAAGGCCGCTGCGCCGTTGCCGAGGTAAAGAACCCGATCGATTGCATTAAGCAGCGGGTTCAGTTCGTGCGCCGAGAACAGCACGGTGATGCCCAGCTCGCGTTGCACGCGGCGCACGAGTTCGACGACGATGCGTTGACGGTGCGGATCGAGGCTGATGAGCGGCTCGTCGAGCAGCAGTAGGCGGGGCTCGCCGAGCAGGCACTGAGCGAGCAGCAGTCGCTGGCGTTCGCCGCCCGAGAGCTCCGACAACGGCCGGGCGGCGAGTGCGCGCGCGCCGACGAGATCGAGGACGCGCTCGACGTCTTCGCGCGTCGCGGCATCGGCAATCGGCAGGCCCCAGCGGTGGCCGTCGGCGGCCATGGCGACGAAGTCGCGCCCGAGGACGCGCCGGCTTGCGAGCGCACTGCGCGTCTGCGGCATGTAGCCGATGGAGGGATTGCCGCGCGCGACATGCTCGCCGCCGATGCGAATGGCGCCGTGCGCCACGGGCACGAGCCCGAGCACAGCGCGCATCAGCGTCGTCTTTCCCGCGCCGTTGGGCCCGAGCACGCCGATGAATTCGCCTTCGTCAATGCTCAGCGTCGCGTCTTTCAAGATCATGCGCCCGGCCAGCTCGAGCGTGACATGGTCGAGTTCGAGGGCGGGGCGGCGCTCCGGATCATCGACGCTATCGGTCACCGACCCGGGCGCAGACCGTTCGCTTTCGTCGTTCATGTCAATGAGTGCCCAGCGCGTTGGCGAGTGCGTCGACTTGCGCGCTCATCCACTGCTGATACGTTTTACCGGCCGGCTGCGTTTCGGTCACGCTGACGATCGGCACCTGCGAGCGCTTCGCGAGTGCGAGCATCCGCTCGGTCAGTTTGCTGACGGCCTGCGCGTTATAGAGCAGCACATGGACTCGTTTGCCGCGCAGGTCCTGCTCGAACGCGGCGATATCGGAGGCAGCGGGCTCGGTATCGTTCATGACCGACAGTTGGAACCGCGCATTGCGTGTCGCCAGGCCGATCGCATCGCATAGGTAACCGGCAACGGGCTCCGTCGCCGTCACCGGCACGCCCGCGTACGCCTTCCGCAATTTCGCGATGCGCGCTTCGGTCGGCGCGAGAGATTCGACGAAGCGAGCGAGATTCGCTGCGTACTGTGCTTGATGGGCCGGATCGGCCGCGCTAAGCGCGGCAGTGACCGCGCGCGCGACGGCCGGCATCGTCTGCGGCTTATACCAAAGGTGAGGGTTGTCGCCGGGTTTGGCCCCGATGAGACTGGCCGCAACGATTTCGGTGCGCTTGGCGTTCGGCGACACCGCGAGCAGCTTGGTCATCCAAGGATCGTAATCCGCGCCGTTATAGACAACGAGTGTTGCGTGTTGCAGCGCGCGGGCCGTTTTCGGGCTGGCTTCGAACAGATGGGGATCTTCGTCGGGATTGCTGAGGATGCTCGTCACGTTGACGTAATCGCCCCCCAACTGCTTGACGACGTCGCCGTAGAAGTTCTCTGCCGCGACGACGCTGAGGCTCGCTTGCTGTGCGAACGCGAGGCGACAGGGCACGAACACCGCCAGAATCAGCATGGTCAGCGCAAGCGCAACGCGTCCGCTCGCGTGAGCGATCCGATGAATCGAATTCATTCGTTCTCCTGGTTCTTTGAAAGCAAAGCCGATGCCGGCGAGTCAATTCCGATCTGTTTTATCGCAGCGCTTGTGTTGGCAATCGCCGCACAGCCCGCTCAATTCCACGACTTGCTTGTGGACCTCGAATCCGTGCGCGGGCGGTGTACCCGACAGGCGCTCGGCGAGCTCTTCTCCGGGAATTTCAAGCGTGTCTCCGCAGCGCTCGCAAATGAGAAATTGGCTTTGATGCGGTTTGCCGATTTCGCAACAGGCGACAAAGGCATTGCGCGATTCGATGCGATGAACGAAACCGTGCTCGACGAGAAAGTCGAGTGCGCGATAGACCGTCGTGGGCGGTACCCGGCCGCGTTCAGGCTCCAGTGCGGCGAGCAGATCGTAAGCGCCGATGGGCTTGCCCGCGGCCGCGACGAGCGCATAGACCTGGCGGCGCAACTGCGTAAGCGCCAACCGGTGCTCCGCGGCGTAGGCGTCGGCGCGGGCCAGGCGCTGGCTCAGAGAGTGAGTATCGGCAGACATGGTGTCATCCGGGACGAAGGATGACGGCGATGATATAACATATCTTATCGCTGCGTGGCGGGCACCCACGAACCGCCGTTTTTACCCCAGGCTCGAGAAGTCGACGATGGACGCGGATTGGCCCTGAGCGTGATCGCGCCAGCTTCGCTTGGGTCCCCTGCCGAATCGAAGTGTTTGCACGCGAGCTACAACACCGTCCGGACGTGCCAAAGCTCCGGAAACAGCACGACGTCGAGCATCTTGCGTAGATACGGCGCGCCGCTTGTGCCGCCCGTGCCTGGCTTGTAGCCGATGATGCGTTCGACCGTCGTCACATGCCGGAATCGCCATTGCCGGAATGCGTCTTCAAGATCGACCAGCTCCTCCGCCATCTCGTAGAGTTCCCAGTGCTGCGACGGATTTCGATACACCGCTAGCCAAGCCGCTTCGACCGATGCGTCGTAGACAGTCGGCTGAGTCCAATCGCGATCGAGCCGTTCGCCCGAAATCGCAAATCCGCGCCGGGCGAGCAGCCGCACGACTTCGTCGTAAAACGAGGGCGCTTCGAGTGTCGCCTTAACATCGGCAAGCACATCCGGTCGATGCGCATACGGTTGGAGCATCTGCGCGTTCTTATTGCCGAGTACGAACTCGATTTGCCGATACTGATACGACTGAAAGCCCGACGACGATCCAAGGTATGGGCGCATCGCGGTGTATTCGGAAGGCGTCATCGTCGCGAGTACGTTCCACGCTTGCACGAGTTGCTCGAGGATGCGCGACACGCGCGCCAGCATTTTGAACGCCGGCGGGAGTTCGTCGCGCTGCACGCGCGCGAGCGCCGCGCGTAACTCGTAGAGCGCGAGCTTCATCCATAGCTCGCTCGTCTGGTGCTGGATGATGAACAGCATCTCGTTGTGATCGGGCGAGCGCGGGCGCTGTGCATGGAGAATCGATTCGAGCGAGAGATAGTCGCCGTAGCTCATCGATTTCGAGAAGTCGAGCTGGGCGTCGTGCCAGCCGGCATTGCTCGTCGGTATGGTCCCGCCGGCGTCGACGCGGGCCTCGCGCGCGCCTGGTTCGCCGCCGTGCCCGAACGGGCAGCCGCCCCGAGCAGGGTCCTTTGCCGGCGCTGGCGCCTCGGGCATCTCGGGCATCTCGGGCATCTCGGGCATCTCGGATAGGCGCATATGTTCAGTCATTTCGGGCCCCTTCGCATCGTCAACCATCGTCAAGTCACCGAGTGCCGCGCGGCGAACTCGGGCGCGCGCCAGGCATCGGTCTCGAGCACATCGCGCAGTGTCTCTACGGCATCCCATACATCGACATAGCGCGTGTAAAGCGGCGTGAAACCGAAGCGCAGCACGCGGGGTTCGCGGTAATCGCCGATCACTCCGCGCGCGATCAGCGCTTGCATGACTTCATAGCCGTGCGGGTGTTCGATGCTCACGTGCGAGCCGCGCTGCCCATGCGCGCGCGGCGTCACGAGCGTCAGCGGCTGGCCCGCGCACCGCGTCTGCACGAGCTCGATGAAGGCGTCGGTCAACGCAAGCGATTTGCGTCGAATCGTCGGCATGTCGGTTTCGAGAAAGACATCCAGCCCCGCTTCGACGAGCGACATCGAGACAATTGGCTGGGTACCGCATAGGAAGCGGTCGATGCCTTGACCGGGCGTATAGACCGGGTGCATCTCGAACGGCGCGCGGTGGCCCCACCAGCCCGACAGCGGTTGCGCAAGCGCATCCTGATGGCGCTTGGCGACCCAGGCGAAGGCCGGCGAGCCCGGGCCGCCGTTTAGATACTTGTACGTGCAGCCGACGGCGAAATCCGCGCGCACGCCGTTCAGATCGACGGGAACGGCACCCGCCGAGTGCGCAAGATCCCATAGCGCGAGTGCGCCGGCGCGTTGGATGACCCGGGTGAGCGCGGCCATGTCATGCATATAGCCCGTTCGATAATTGACGTGCGTGATCATCGCGACGGCGGCGTCGTCGTCGATCGCGTCGGGCAACTGCGCGGGATCGTCGACTAGCCGCAGCGAATAGCCGCGATCGAGTTGCTCGATGAGCCCTTGCGCGATATACAGATCGGTCGGGAAGTTCGCGCGCTCGGAAACGATCACGCGTCGGCGCGAATCGCGATCGTCGGCCATCCTGAGCGCCGCCGAGAGTAGTTTGAACAGGTTGACGGAGATGGTATCGGTCACCACGAGCTCACCGGGGGCGGCGCCGACGAGCGGCGCAAGCTTATCGCCGAGCCGGCGCGGCAGTGCAAACCAGCCCGCGGCGTTCCAGCTGCGGATGAGCCCTTCGGTCCATTCTTGAGCGATAACGGCTTGCGCGCGTGCGGCAGCGGCAACGGGCGGCACGCCGAGCGAATTGCCGTCGAGATAAATGACATTGGGCGCCAACGCGAATCGCTCGCGCAGCCCAGCTAGAGGATCGTCGCGATCGAGCGCGATCGCATCGGCACGGGTTTTCATAAAGTTCGTTGAAAATTAAAAGCAATCCATCGATTGGACGTTTTGCGAGTACGAGGGGGCTAGGTACGATCGATGCGCATGTCCGATAGGAGCGTGCGCAGCACTGCGCGCACGGGGCTCGCATCGAGCGTGGTGAATTTGAGCGGCAATGCAATCAATTCGTAATCGCCGGGCGCGACGGCGTCGAGCACGAGGCCTTCGAGAATCGACATCCGATGCGCACGTACGCGTCCATGCGCATCCATCGTTTTCGAATCCTCAGGGTCGAGCGAAGGCGTGTCGATCCCGATCAGCGTGACGCCGCGCCGGGCGAGGAAGTCGATCGTTTCGGGGGCGACCGCGCAAAAAGTGCTGTCCCAGCGTGTCGTTGGCGCGCGTTCATAAGTGCGCAGCAATACGCGCGGCGGAAGTGCATCGGCATGCGGCGCCACGTCCTCGGGCAACACTCGCGGCCGGCGGCCAATGCAATGCACGACACGGCACACGCCCAGATAGGGTGCAAGCGGCACGGCCCCGATTGCAGGACCGTTCGGGTCGTAATGCAACGGCGCATCGGCGTGTGCGCCCGTATGCGGCGAGCAGGTCAGCCGTGCGACGTTGACCGGCGAGCCGGCCTCGATGCGCCAAACCCGTTCGATGCCGACGGGTGTATCGCCCGGCCAGACCGGCGTCTCGGCGCCGATGGGCGGCGAAATGTCCCAGATCGTCTCTTGCATGTCTCGTCACTCGTCGGGAAGCTTGCGTCGATGATAGGCAAGTTTGCGCGCAAAGTGCTTGCGAAATCATCGCCACAGAACGGGCGGACTAGAACATAATTCGAGATAAATCCAAAAAGGGGGCCAAAAATGAATGCGATCTCGCTCGATGCCACCGATTGCCGCATCCTGAGCGTCCTGCAGAACGAAGGGCGGATCAGCAATCTCGACCTTGCCGACCGCATCTCGCTGTCGCCGTCAGCGTGTCTGCGTCGCTTGCGCCTGCTCGAAGAGCAAGGCGTCATCGAACGCTACCGCGCATGCTTGAATCGCGAAGCGCTCGGCTTCGAACTCGAAGCGTTCGTGCAAGTTTCGATGAGAAACGATCAGGAGAACTGGCATGAACGCTTTGCGCAAGCCGTTCGGGACTGGCCCGAGGTGGTCGGCGCGTTCGTTATTACGGGGGAGAGTCATTACCTGCTGCACGTGCTCGCGCGCAATCTCAAGTATTACTCGGAGTTCGTGCTGAACAAGCTGTACAAAGCGCCCGGCGTCATGGACATTCGCTCCAATATCGTGCTGCAGACGCTAAAGGAGGATTCGGGCGTGCCTGTTTCCGGGCAGGGAGAGTCGCGCTAAAGCGGCTTGACGCCGTGGAATGCGCCGCCGTGGAAAATGAGCGGGGCGATGTCTTCGGCTTCCGGATGCACACCGCAACGCTCGACTTCGCCCACGAAGATCACGTGATCGCCTTCCTCGTAGCGGCTTCGGTTATGGCACTCGAACCACGCGAGCGCCCCCTCGATGACGGGCATACCGGTATCACCGGCCGCATGCGGGACCCCGGCGAAACGGTCGCCCTTCACCGTGGCAAAACGCTTGCATAGATCGAGTTGCGAGGCGGCCAGCACGTTCACGACGTAATGGCTGTTCGTCTGAAACACCGGCATGGAGGCGGACTTCGTCGCCAGGCTCCATAACACCAGCGGCGGATTGAGCGAAACGGAATTAAACGAGCTTGCGGTGATGCCGATCGGCTGTCCCGACGGTGCACGCGTCGTGATGACCGTCACGCCGGTGGCGAATTGACCTAGTGCGTGACGGAAAGCGGCCACGTCGAAGTTCGGAGGGGTCGCGCGCTTCATCGTGCCGTGGCTCCGGCATGCGGGTGGGCGGCCGCGTGTGCCGCATGCGGGAAGGCGGGCAAAAAAAGGAAGTTCAAAGTCGAGGTAATCGTTGCGTGAGTCGGCGAGTAGCCGAGATTTTAATGGATTCGGCCAATCTTGCCGTGTGACCGCGTGAGCCGGTACGGCAAGATTGACGCGCAGCCTGGCGCGCATCTTGTTTAAAAACGCACTAAGCTTGTCATTCCCGGTGCGCGAGCGTCGCGCACCGGATGGGATCGAGCTTGAAACAGGAGAGGGAAAGCCATGAATCAGACGAGCGAAACCGCCACCCTGGGCGGCGGATGCTTCTGGTGCCTCGAAGCTGTCTATGCGGACGTGGAGGGCGTGAAAAGCGTCGAATCGGGCTACGCGGGCGGCACGCTCGAGCACCCGACCTACGAGCAGGTCTGCGACGGCGGGACGGGCCATGCCGAGGTGGTCCGAATTACGTTCGATCCCGCGCGGATCAGCTATCACGAGATCTTGAAGATCTTCTTCTCCATCCACGATCCGACGCAACTCAATCGTCAGGGTAACGACGTGGGCGAGCAGTACCGGTCGGTCATCTTTGCGCATGACGAGCGCCAGCGCGAGACCGCGCTCGAGGCGATTCGCGAGCTCGAAAACGACCACGTCTACGAGGCCCCGATCGTCACCCAGGTGGTGCCGCTCGAGCCGAATCGCTACTGGCCTGCCGAGGCCTATCATCAGCGATATTTCGCGCAGCATCCCGAGCAGGGCTATTGCGCGGTCGTGGTCGCGCCCAAGCTGGCTAAGTTCCGCGCGAAGTTCTCCAGCTGGATGCGGCCGGGGACGTAGCGTGCAGGTAGCGGGCCGGTAGCGGGCACCGCAAAGACGGCGCGGCGGCAGCGCCGCCGGCCGCTGCTGGCCGGTGCCTGTCGCGCCGAGCGTAGCGAACGGCGAATCGTCTTCGCTAACGGCGGCACGGGACGGATGCCGCCCGGGCGTACCTTGCCCGATCCAACCGCGTTACACCCCGAGCGGCCGCTCATACATGTAGCGGCGCGACCAAGGCAGTGTCTGCGCGCTGCGGCCCGCCTTGCGGCAGACGACTTGAAACAGCGAGACATCGTCGTTTTCGAACGCGTAGGCGCAGCCGGCCAGATAGACGCGCCAGATCCGGAATTTTTCGTCGTCGACGAGCGTCTTTAGCTTTTCGCTGTGGGTCTCGAAGTTTTCGGTCCAGATCTCGAGCGTGCGCGCGTAATGGCGGCGTAAGCTTTCGATGTCGATGGCCTCCAGCCCGCCGCGCTGCATCGATTCCAGCGCCAGGCTGATATGCGGCAGTTCGCCGTCCGGAAATACGTAGCGGTCGATGAACTCGCCGCCGCCCAGCGCGGTCTCGCCGCTGTTGTAGTCGGTCGACGTGATCCCGTGGTTCATCGCAATGCCTTCGTCCGTCAGCAACTCGCGAATCTTGCCGAAGTAGATGGGTAGATTCTTGCGCCCGACGTGCTCGAACATGCCCACACTTGTAATTCGGTCGAATTGGCCTTCGATATCGCGATAGTCCTGCAAACGGATCTCGATCTTATCGGCCAGGCCCGCGGCTTTTGCGCGTTCCGTCGCGAGATCGAATTGGTTCTGGGACAGCGTGACCCCGACGCAATGCGCGCCGAACTTGCTCGCCGCGCGCAACACGAGCGCCCCCCAGCCGCAGCCGATATCGAGTAGGCGTTGGCCCGGCTGCACCTGGATTTTAGTCAGGATGTGGTCGATCTTCTTGAGCTGCGCCGTGCCGATATCTTCGTTGCCGTTCTCGAAGTACGCACAGGAATAGACCATGTTCTCGTCGAGCCAAAGCCGGTAGAACTCGTTCGAAACATCGTAGTGATACTGGATTGCCCTTTTGTCCGATGCTTTCGTATGGTTGAAATAACGTCGCACCCGGGCCAGTTGGCTCGCATTGCTCACGGTGCTTCTCGCGAGCGAGTAGCCGATCGAGATAATGTCGGACAGTTTCCCCTCGATGTCGATCTTGCCCTTCACGTAGGCTTCGCCGAGGTTGTCGAGGCTCGGCTCGAGCAACAGCGGCAGAGCCGACGCCGATTTCACTTTCAGCGTGACTTGCGGCGCCGCGAAGCTGCCGAAGTCGAGTTGCTGGCCGTTCCATAACACGAGGCGCGCTGGAAGGTTCGTCTGATTGCGTACTTCGTCCACCCATTGCGCTAGCTTTTTCTCCCAGAACATGCGTTTTCTCCGTATTCGTTGAAAATGCAAAGCAGAGTCAAGCGCCGTCCGCGCATTGCACCCAAACGCGGGCGGTGTTTTCTTGCATCGAAGCTCGAGCGGGGTCGCTGCGGTGGGGGCGAAACGGGCGGTTGTGCTCCCCTGAGCAACGATGGACGCTCAAGTTTCCGTCAAGGCGATAGTCGCGATATGCGCCAGGCGCCGGTGCTCTGGCGCGTGTAGAGAATTCGGTCGTGCAGTCGCGATGGACGTCCTTGCCAGAATTCGATGGTTTCGGGCACGAGACGGTAGCCGCCCCAATGCGGCGGCCGCGGCGGGTTTTCGCCGAAGCGCTCCGAAAACGACTGCTCGCGTGCTTCGAGGAGCGCGCGGCTCGCGAGCGGCCGGCTCTGATCCGACGCCCATGCGCCGACCCGCGAGCCCAGCGGGCGCGAGTTGAAGTATGCGTCGCTTTCCTCGGCGCTGGTCTTGACGACAGTGCCTTCGATGCGTACCTGGCGTTCGAGCTCGATCCAGTAAAAGAGCAAGCTTGCATGCGGATTGGCCGCCAGATCTTGCCCTTTTCGACTTTCGTAATTCGTGAAGAAGACGAAGCCGCGCTCGTCCACGCCCTTGATAAGCACGATGCGGGCCGACGGATAGCCGCGTGCGTCGACGGTGGCGAGCGTCATTGTGTTGGGCTCGGGCAGCCGGGCGTCGAGCGCTTGCTTGAACCAAGCCTCGAATTGGCGGATCGGATCGGCGTCGACACTCGTTTCATCGAGCGAGCCGCAGGCATAGTCTTTACGGAGATCGGCGAGGGTAGTCATGTTCTTATGCGACCGCTGCAGTCGGGGTCAGTATAGCTAACCCGCGAAAAACGTGCCGTGTGTGCGTCAACTGCTGTGCGGGGGGGGGCGCGCGCGCCGCCTTGCCGCAGCCTGACCGGCTTTAGGCGAGCCGATGAGGCACAATACACGCCTCCCCGCACCCCTGCCTCGCACCATGTCCAGCCCCAGTCCCACCGCGGCGAACGCTTTCGATGTTACTTCGGCCCCCGCCCCTGTCGGCGGCGCCGAACAGGCGGACCGCGAACGCCGGTTCGGCGGCATTGCTCGGCTGTACGGCCGCAGCGCGCTGGCCGCATTCGAGCGCGCGCACGTGGCCGTGATCGGGATTGGCGGTGTCGGCTCGTGGGTGGCGGAGGCGTTGGCGCGCAGCGCCATCGGCAAGCTGACCCTGGTCGACCTCGATAATGTTGCCGAAAGCAATACGAACCGGCAGATCCATGCGCTCGACGGCAACTACGGCAAACCAAAAGTCGACGCGATGGCCGAACGAATCGCGTTGATCGATCGCCAGTGCGAGGTGCGGCGCGTCGAAGATTTCGTCGATCCGGACAATTTCGACGCGCTGCTTGGGGGCGGCTTCGACTACGTCGTCGACGCGATCGACAGCGTGCGGACCAAGACGGCGCTGATCGCCTGGTGTGTCGCGCGGGGGCAGCCGCTCATCACCGTGGGCGGCGCGGGCGGCCAACTCGATCCGACGCGCATTCGGATCGACGATCTCGCCATGACGATTCAAGACCCCCTGCTCTCGAAAGTGCGCGCGCAGTTGCGCAAACAGCACGGCTTTCCCCGTGGGCCCAAAGCGAAATTCAAAGTCAGCGCCGTGTACTCCGACGAACCGCTGATCTACCCCGAAGCGGCCGTTTGCGAGGTGGACGACGTCGCGCAGCATCTGGCCACCTCGCCGGGCCACGCAGGGCCCGTCGGCTTGAATTGCGCCGGGTTCGGCTCGAGCGTCTGCGTGACGGCGAGCTTCGGATTCGCCGCGGCCGCCCACGTACTGCGGGCATTGGCGAAGACGGCGATCGCCGCGGGTTGAGGCGCCGCCTACCGGGCGTTGCGGTTTAACGGCGTGCCGCTGGGTGTCGCCGAGGCGCTGCCGGCTCAGGGCGCGCCTGCGCCGGCCACCTCGCGTGCATCAATGCAGGAGTGCGCTCAGCTTGCGGCGCCACTGCGCGACGAGCTCGTGCTGGTGCGATGCCAAGTCGAATACCGACAGCATCGTTTTGCGGCCGACGTCGTCGCGAAACGAGCGGTCGCGCTTGACGATCTCGAGCAGATGCTCGAGCGCCGGCTCGTAAGCGCGCCGCGCAATGAATGCATTGGCCAGGGCGAGTCGCGCTTCCAAGTCGGCAGGATCGGCGGCGACGGCCGCTTCGAGCGCATCCGTGGGCGGCAGGGCGGCGGCCGCATCCACCGCATCGAGCCGCGTCTTGAGCGCGTTGTAGCGCACATCGATGCCTTGCGTCGTCTTCGGCGAAAGCAGCTGCGCCTCTCGGCGTGCCTCGTCGATTTGGTCGTCGTCGAGCAATAGTTCGATCAAATCGAGCCGCGCCTCGTCGAAGCCGGGATCGAGCGCGAGCGCCGCCTGTAAGTGATCGCGTGCTACGCCGCGCTGGCCCTCGTCGAGCGCGCGCAGGGCCGCGCGATGTTCGGCCTGCGCCGGATTGGGCACGAGCCGTTCGATAAAGGCGCGCAGCTGGCTTTCGGGCAGTATGCCGATGAACTGATCGACGGGCCGCCCGCCCGCGAAGGCGACGACGTGCGGAATGCTGCGCACCTGAAAGTGCGCGGAAAGCTCGGGGTTTTCGTCGACATTCACTTTCACGAGCCGCCAGCGGCCCGCATATTCGTGCTCGAGTTTTTCCAGCAGGGGGCCGAGCGACTTGCAGGGGCCGCACCACGGCGCCCAAAAATCGACGAGAACGGGGGCGAGCCCGGAGGCGTCGATCACGTCTTGTTCGAAAGTGGCCAAAGTCGTGTTCATAGCGCTTCCTCGTGAACCTTACCGGTGCAGCACATGGGGGCGGCCGGCGTTATTTCAACCGATCAGGCGCCGCGCGGCCAGACGCTCGGATGACGCGGCGACTCGAGCCGACGCAGGGCGCAGCACTAATGCGCCGGGCGTTCGGGCAGCGCAATCCATTCCGTTTCGCCGGGTACTTTACCCATCGTCTGCTCGGCCCACGCTTGTTTCGCCTGTGCAATTTTTTCACGCGAACTGGCCACGAAATTCCATTCGATGAAACGCTCGCCGTCGAGCTTGGCGCCGCCGAGCAGCATGACCGTCGCACCGGCGCGGCTCGCAAGCGTCACGGTTTCGCCGGGCACGAGCACGGCCATGTGGGCGGCGGCGAGCGGCTCGCCGTCGATCGCGAGATCGCCGTCGACGAGGTACACGCCGCGCTCCTCGTGCTCGGGCGTCAGGGCGAGTGCGCCGTCGGGGGCGAAGCTCGCTGCCACATAAAGCGTCGGCGAAAACGTGCGCGTCGGCGCTTGCGCTCCGAAGGCGCTGCCGGCAATGACGGTCAGCGTGACGCCGTTGCGCTCGAGTTGCGGCAGCGTGGCGGCCGCATGGTGTTCGAACGACGGCTCGGCCTCCTCGTGCGCGAGCGGCAGCGCCACCCATGTTTGGATGCCGTGCATCACCTGCCCCCGGCGCCGCTCGTCGTCGGGCGTGCGTTCGGAGTGGACGATGCCGCGCCCGGCGGTCATCCAATTGACGTCTCCGGGCGTGATGCGCTGCACGGAACCGATGCTGTCGCGGTGCAGCATCGCGCCTTCGAACAGATAGGTCACGGTGGCGAGACCGATGTGCGGGTGCGGCCGTACATCGACGCCCGTACCGGGCGCATAGCGCGCGGGGCCCATGTGGTCGAAGAAAATGAACGGACCGACGAGGCGAGCCGCGAGGGCCGGCAGCACGCGCCGAACGACAAGGCTGCCGATGTCGCGTATCGATGGCTTGAGAATGGCTTTGACGGACGGCGGCACTACGCGCTCCCTTCAGGGGTCGTGGGCGGACCATTGTACGTCGCCGCGGCGGATGAGAACCGAGCGGTTAGCACGAGCCGACGGGCCAAGCGGTGCGGCAGCCCGCGCGGCCGCACCGGGCTCGTTACATCGCTACATTGTTACGTCGCGATCGCGGTGCTAGGTCATGCGGCTCTTGGCGAGCGGCGGATTGGCCGCGAAATAGCGCTTGATGCCTTTCAGGATAGCGCTGGCCATCTGCGCTCGATAGCCGTCGTCGTTCAAGCGCCTTTCTTCGTCGGGGTTGCTGATGAAGGCTGTCTCGACGAGGATCGACGGAATATCGGGGGCTTTTAGCACGGCGAAACCCGCTTGTTCGACTGAACCCTTGTGCAGCTTGTTGATCTCGCCCACCTCGTTCAGCACGAACGAGCCGTAGCGCAGCGAGTCGCGGATCTGAGCCGTCGTCGACATATCGAACAGCGCGCGATTCACCGATTCGTCCTGCGTTTTGACGTTGATGCCGCCAATGACGTCGGACGCGTTCTCTTTATTGGCCATCCAGCGCGCCGCCGCGCTCGACGCGCCATGCTCGGATAGGGCGAAAACCGACGAGCCGCGCGCCTGGGGCGTCGTGAAAGCGTCGGCGTGAATCGAAACGAACAAATCGGCACCGACGCGCCGTGCCTTCTGCACGCGCACGTTCAGCGGCACGAAGAAGTCGGCGTCACGGGTCATCATCGCCCGCATGTTGGGCTGCGCGTCGATCAGCGCGCGCAGCTTCTTGGCGATGTCTAGCGCGACGTGCTTTTCATAGGTGCCGGCGCTGCCGATCGCGCCGGGATCTTCTCCCCCGTGGCCCGGATCGACCGCGACCGTCAGCAGGCGCACGGTCTTGCCGGGCTTGGGCGCCGTGAAGGCGTAAGTGTCGTCCTCGCCCGTCGCTAAGCCGTCGCTGCCCGCGTCAAGGCGTTTCTGCGGTTCGCTCTTGCGCTGCGCCAGTGCAGGCGGCCCACCGGACGATTTGGGAGGCTTGCGGCTCGCGCCGGCGCCCGGGGTGCCATCCGGATTCGAACTCGAACCGGGTGCGCCGGCGGGCGGTGCGTTTTGCGCATAGTGCTCGAAGAATGCATCGCTGCTATCGGACGGCAAGGGCGGCGAGCCCGGTTGCGATGGCGGCATGGCCGTTCCCGCGAGGGGTGCCGGTGCCTGCTGCAGCGCGTCTTCGCTGTGCTCGCTTTCGTTCAAGCGCTTTTCCTTGCGCTCGGTCTCGGCCAGCAGCTCCATCAGCGGATCGGGCGCGACCGTCGGATAAAGATCGAGGACGAGCCGGTATCGGTAGCTGCCGACGGGCGGAAGCGAGAACACCTGCGGCTTGACCGAATCTTTCAAATCGAACACGAGGCGAACAACGTGCGGTTGGAATTGACCCACCCGCACGGTGCGGATCTGCGGATCGCTCGGCGTGATCTTGGAGACGAGATCGCGCAGCGCCTGATCGAGATCGAGGCCGTTCAGATCGACGACGAGTCGATCCGGCCCCTGCAGCAACTGCTGCGTGGTTTGCAGCGGCTGGTCGGACTCGATCGTCACGCGCGTGTAATCGCGCGCCGGCCAGACCCGCACGCCGAGCACGGAGCTCGCGAGTGCCTGCCGGGGGAGCCCGAGCGAAGCGGCAAGGCCGACGATGAGCGTCGAAGCGCCCGCGCGTAGCATTTGACGACGGCGCCAGTTATGCGTCGCCGTCGCGGCCGATTCGATCGACCTGAACGGCTTGATCAACATCGTTGGAGGCATCCTTTTCCTGAATCGCTGTATGCGCGCGCATCGAGCAGGCGGCGGTCGCCGTCGCCGGTCTCGAGTGCGAAGACGAGATCGGGCGTGCCGAGCAGCAGCCCGGCCTTTTGCGGCCATTCGACGAGGCAGATCGCGCCCGAATCGAAGTATTCGCGAAAGCCCGCATCGGCCCACTCCGACGGATCGGCGAAGCGGTAAAGATCGAAGTGGTAGACCTGGAGTTCGCCGCGCTCGCGCTCAAGCGCGTACGGCTCGACGAGCGTGTAGGTCGGACTGCGCACTCGGCCCGAATGACCGAGGCCTGCGAGGGTCGCCCGCACGAGGGCGGTTTTGCCGGCGCCGAGATCGCCGAGCAACTGTACGTGCAGGCCGTGGAAATCGGGGGTTGCGCGCACGTCATCGATGGCGTGCGCAAAGCGCACCCCGAACGCGTTGGTCGCCGCGAGATCGTCGAGCGTGAAGCGGCGCTCGAACAACGTTTTCGCAGGCGAAACAAACAACGGATCGGGCACGACGGGCATTCTCGTAAAATAGCGGAATGAAACACAGTTCGGAACAGGCCGCCCCCGGCGCGAGCCACGCGCTCGGCGATGCGGGTGCACGCAGCACGGCCGGCGATGGCGCCCGTGCGCTCGACGATGCGGCGCTCGCCGAACTCGCGCGGCGCATCAAAGCGTGGGGCCGCGAACTGGGCTTCGGCGCAATCGGTATCAGCGATACCGATCTTTCGGATGCCGAAGCGGCGCTTGCCGCTTGGCTCGATGCGGGCTGCCACGGCGAGATGGATTATATGGCCAAACATGGCGCCAAACGCACGCGTCCGGCCGAGCTTGTGGCCGGCACGCGACGCGTGATCACCGCCCGCATGGCTTATTTGCCCGCCGCGATGCTCGATACCGTGCGCGATGAAAGCGCATCGTCAGCTGCGCCTTCGGGTACGCCCGGCGTAGGCGGCGCGAGCGGCGATTGGCGCACGCGCGAGTGGGCGCGCCTTGCCGACCCGTCGGCGGCCGTCGTCTCCCTCTACGCGCGCGGCCGCGACTATCACAAAGTATTGCGTCAGAGGCTGCAGCAGTTGGCGGCGCGCATCGAGCGCGAGATAGGCCAGTACGGCTACCGCGTGTTCACCGATTCGGCACCGGTGCTCGAGGTCGCACTCGCGCAAAAGGCCGGAATCGGCTGGCGCGGCAAGCACACGTTGTTGCTCGAACGCGACGCCGGTTCGCTGTTCTTTCTGGGCGAGATCTACGTCGACATCGCGTTGCCCACCGATGCGCAGACGGCGCCCGAACGGACCGCCCGCGAG
>Ga0207667_10000750_pt1 | contig 42107 bp, 43 predicted proteins | sample KBSCornC52_FD_184301 | JGI IMG/M metagenome (GOLD analysis project Ga0207667, IMG submission 184301) | Corn rhizosphere microbial communities from Kellogg Biological Station, Michigan, USA - KBS Corn C5-2 (SPAdes) (version 2) | ecosystem: Host-associated > Plants > Roots > Rhizosphere > Soil ... | reverse complement strand
TTTTTCTTCAATTTTGGAATATGCCAAAGTGTTTCTAATTGATAAAAATCACGTGTACGCTGCTGCATGATATGAACCATAATATCAACAATATCAATCAAAACCCACTCGCCTTCATTTTCACCTTCAACGCTCAGTGGTTTTATCTTTTCTATACTTAAATTTTGTAAAACTTTATCTGCAATGGATTTTACATGGCGGCTAGATGTTCCTGTGCAAATAATCATAGCATCCGTTATGCTAGTTACATGTTTAACATCTATTGTTACAATATCAATCGCCTTTAATTCTTTTAAAGCTTTTATCACGATTTTTTCAAGTTGTTTAGTCTTTGTCATGGAAATGGAATCTCGCTATTTGTTTGGATGTGCATATAAATGATGCTGATGAATGTATTTTAATACACTGTTAGGTAAAAGATAGTCGGAGTTGATATCTAATTGAATATTTTTTCTGATTTTCGTTGACGAAACTGCTAATTCTCGCGGCATGATAATTAATTCAGCTATTTGCAATATTTCTTTATATTTATACCACCGATGTAAAGTCGGCACCCTATCCGCACCAATCATTAAACCCAATTTTTCTTTTGGGAATTCTTGTTGTAGTTGTTTAAGTGTTAATAGCATATAGGAAGGAGTATGACGAGTAATTTCAGTGGTATCTAGAATAAATTTTTTATATGGTTTAAGCGCGAGCTTTAACATTGCTAGTCGATGATTTATAGAGGTCTGCTTACGGCGCTTATCAACAGAAATTTTACAAGGGATAAATCGAATATGGCTAAGTTTGTATTTTTCCAATGCATCGATTGCAATTCGTAAGTGTCCAATATGGATAGGATCAAATACTCCGCCGAATATACCTATCAAATTAAACTCCTATGTGCAAATAACAATGCAATTTGCAATAAATAATCCCAACAGTTGCCAGGCTCACTTCCTTTGATCATTCTATCTACCTTCACTAACATTGGCAATAAATGCATCATTTGCTTCTCTCTATATTTTTTTGAGAGCCCCCATAACACCAAAATAGGTTCAACTCCCTCCTCTTCTAAGGATTTTAAAATGACGGGAATTTTCTTTTCTTCTTGAGGTGTCAATTTGTCGAGTAAATCAAATATGGTGTATCGAGCACAAGGAATCAGAACATCAAAAATTTGTTCTTCGGAAAGTATCCCTTTGGGATAAAGTAATTTCAGCTTTTCAAGGCATTGAAATGCTGCGCCAACATTTCCTTCAAAATATTCACACAGCAATTGTTTGGTTTTAACTGTAATGCTGTACCCTGCTCTTTTAAAATAATTTTCTATCCAAAAGGGAAATTGCTTTAAACCAACAGAGTTTATTTTAATAATGTTAATATGTTGTAACTGATTAAGCACATTTGATTTTTGTATTTTTTCATAAAGACTAATGCTTAGCACAAAAATAGTTTTCAAATTAGCATCTTCGAATAAACCGGGGGAACGATAATTAAGCAGTTCTTGATCCCAAGATTTTATATCAGATAAATAGAAAATTTTCTGTGGGCCAGGATTTTTGATGGATATCTCTTCTTGCATTTGCTCAATTAAAACAGGCTCTAAATTTTTAATGATAAGCAGATAAAGCATGTTGGATATCCTGTGAGGTAAGATAACTCATAATTTGATGAGTCATGTTACGCATCAATTCTTGTTCAAGTGAGGTTGTAGTACCAATATCTCCCAAAATCTGATTGGCATTTTGAAGATAATTTGCATTGTTTGAAAACGTTGCTTCTGGAACAACTTCATTTCCAGCTTTATTTAAAATCGCAATAGTGACATTGTAAGAAAGTCCGACTGTGTTTAATTGCTCAGCTGTGCCTATTGTATTTTTAGAGGTTGAAAAATTTTCATTTTTAATAAGAAGCGTATACTCTGCGTTTGAATCCAAGGTGATACCCGTACCAATAAAACTCTGGTTTAACAAATCTTTCAAACTACTGTGTGGGTTTTCACTTTTAATTGATAATACCCTTAGCTTGGGTGAAATATCTTGAAAGTTGCGAATGTGAAATCCGCAACTGGTGAGTAATAAAAATACACTTATCCAACCTAATATTGATATAGCCTGTTTCATTTTTCATCCATCATAACTAAATTAACTAATTTATTTGGCACAATAATAAATTTTTGTAATTTTTTGCGTTCCAAAAATTTTTGCAACCCGGGTTCAGAATAAATTGCTTTGGTAAGTGTTTCTTCGCTAGCGTTAGTGACAGCAATAACTTTTCCTCGCATTTTACCATCAATTTGGATGACATATTGACAAGTATTTGTTTCAAGCGCCTTTTCATCTACGTAGGGAAAAGTCCATTCGTCGGTAAATTTTAATTTTTCCCATAATTCAGAACAAATATGCGGTGTGATGGGATAAAGCACTCTCAGAAGAATCGAAAGTCCCTCTTTTGCTACATCGTCATGACATCCGGACAAAATATTCAGTAATTTCATTGCTCCTGATACAACAGTATTAAACTGTTTTCTTTCGTAATCAAAACAGATTTGATTTAATAGCAGATGAATTTTTTGCCTGGAATCATCATTGGTTAATCCTGAATTTCGATGTGGAAAAGCCAACGCATAAGCCCATAATTTTTTTAAGAATCGGTGTGCACCTTCTACCCCTGAATCTGACCACTCCAGACTTTGCTCCGGTGGTGATGCAAATAAAATAAATAATCTCACAGTATCTGCACCATATTTTTGTATCAGTTCAACAGGAGATACAGTGTTTCCCTTTGATTTTGACATTTTTGTTCCATCTTTCAAAACCATTCCTTGGGTCAATAAATGTTGAAATGGTTCATTTGACGAAACTAATCCTTCATCTCGTAATAATTTATGAAAAAATCTTGCGTAAAGTAAATGTAACACTGCATGCTCAATACCGCCGATATATTGATCCACAGGTGTCCAATAATCTGCCCTACCATCTAACATGGCATGAGATTGATTTTTGCATGCATATCTTGCGTAATACCAAGACGACTCAATAAATGTGTCAAATGTATCAGTTTCTCGTTCTGCTTTACCTCCACACACGTGACAATCGGTATTATAAAATTCTGGCAATGATTTTAAAGGTGAATTGGCATCGGTAAATGCGATATTTATAGGTAACAAAACAGGTAAATCTTTTTCAGGTACCGGCAATGTGCCGCATCTTGGACAATATATAATTGGAATTGGAGTTCCCCAATATCGTTGTCTTGAAATTCCCCAATCTCTTAATCGGTATTGTATATGAGATAGTCCAGCGTTTTTATCTTGAAGCTTTTTGAGTAATTTAGATTTATCTTGATAAACAAACTTTTTAATAGGCAATTGGTACAGATTTGCAAAATCCTTATCTCTTTCATCTGCATAAGGAACTGCCATAACAGCTCCTGTTCCATAATCCATTAACACGTAATTTGCTATCCATATTGGAATAATTTCTCCATTTAACGGATGTATAGCATGAAACCCTGTAAACACTCCCTTTTTTTCTTGTGTCGCTGTGAGTGCCTCAGCCACAGGTGTATTTTTGCAGGCTTGAATAAATTTTTTTATTTCAGGTTCAAGGGCAGCAGCTTTTTGCGAAACAGGATGTTCGGGCGCAATAACCAAAAAGGTTACACCATTGATGGTGTCCAATCGTGTTGTGTAAACTGTAATTTTTTCGTTGCTAAATTCGTTTATTTGAAAATCTATTAATGCACCTTCTGATTTTCCGATCCAGTTACGCTGCATGAGCCGAACCTGTTCTGGCCAGCCTGTAAGATTGTCAAGTTCTGTTACGAGTTCTTCCGCATAATGTGTAATCTTTAAAAACCATTGAGGTATTTCTCGTCTTTCCACGAGTGCACCCGACCGCCAACCGCGCCCATCGATAACTTGTTCATTGGCTAATACAGTTTGATCGACAGGATCCCAATTTAATACAGCATTTTTTTTATAGACTAACCCTTTTTCAAATAATTTAACAAATAGCCATTGTTCCCAGCGATAATATTCTGGCGTTGATGTATTGACCTCTCTTTCCCAGTCATAACCAAAACCTAAACTAATCAGTTGTTCTTTCATTTGGGCAATATTTTTACGTGTCCATTCGGCAGGATGAATTTTATGTTCAATGGCTGCATTTTCCGCTGGAAGTCCAAATGCATCCCATCCCATTGGCTGAAGGACATTTTTACCTAAAAGCCGCTGATAGCGTGAAATGGCGTCACCGATGGCATAATTACGCACGTGGCCCATGTGAAGATTTCCGCTTGGATAAGGAAGCATAGAAAGACAATAAAATTTTTCTTGTGTAATATCTTCAGTGACATGAAATGCCTGAGTTTTTTCCCAGATTTTTTGCCATTTTTTTTCAATTATTTTTGGGTCGTAACTGTTTTCCATGAATAGTACCTGCTAAAATATTAATGAATTTATCGCATTGATGTAAGTAGTTTGTTGATTCTAACCCAAAGTTTGATATAGGAGAAATATGTTAACACTCATATTAACTGGTGGGATCATATTTTTATGTTTGTTCATTTTTATTATTTTAGCAATAATAAAATCTTCCCATAAAGTTAATTCTAAACAGCAATTATTTCAGAGTCCTCATCAAACTAAGCCATTAAACAAAAATGAGACCTCAGATGAACGCATCATGCATAGTTTGTTACAGCCCCCTGCCTTATCGTTAACACCGACTTCGTTACTTTCTGAGCAAGAAAATGAACAATTAACACAAAAAAAGCAACCTAAAAATGAAATTGAAGAGCCTCTTGAAAGTGAAACCGCCGAAAATGAGGAAAGCGATGAAGGTGAGCCAGAAGAAGTTGACAACGAATTTGAGAAAGATGAATCTCAAAATGAAATAGAAGAACCGACAGAAGAAAGTGAACCCTTAGAGGAAAGTGAAATCGAATCAACAAATGATACAGAAGAAAAAGAAGCTGAAAATGAAAAAACTGATTCATCTGAAGAGGTAGAAAAACCTGAATTTGAGGCTGAACCCCAAGAAAAAAATGAACTTGAAAATGAAAAAGAAGAAATTGAAAAGCCAGAAGAATCAGAGGAAGATATTGACGATGATGAAGAAAATGACGAACAGAAAGATTCAGAAGAGGATGAAAAAACCGATAAAATAAATGAAAATAAGAAAGAAAAAGAAAGCAGTGAAAATGAAAAAAAAGAACACGAGAAAAAACTAGATGATAAAGAAATCATTGAAAAAATTCTTGAAAAAGAAAAATCTGAGCACTATTTTGAATGGGAAAGCCATCATCATTCCCATGATGAACACCCAAAAAGCAATGAGGAAGAAAAGCTTAATGACACTAATCCTGAAAAAGAAATTGATGAAAATGAAGAACCGCATTAATATTCTTTACATGAATATACCAAACATATTAACTCTTTTAAGAGTAGCGCTGATTCCCATTTTTGTGGTTGTGTTTTATCTGCCATTGAAATGCGCACATATCGCGACCTCGCTCATTTTTATGTTTGCAAGTTTGACAGATTGGCTAGATGGTTATTTAGCAAGGACTCTTAAACAAATATCAGCTTTTGGTAAATTTTTAGATCCTGTTGCTGATAAATTAATGGTTGCTGTTGCTTTGGTGCTTATTGTGGGAGAATATCAAGGTAAATTTAATGTCACATTAACCATTCCCGCGGCAATCATTGTCGGCCGCGAAATTGTTATATCCGCACTTCGAGAGTGGATGGCTGAAGTTGGAAAAAGCAAAAGCGTCGCCGTTTCTTTTTTAGGAAAAGTAAAAACGGCATTCCAAATGACTGCGTTAACTTTATTACTCGCAGAAGTTGCTGTATTCCAAGGAATTTTGATTAACATCGGAATTATTTTACTTTGGCTTTCTGCGGCTTTAACACTTTGGTCTATGATAATTTATTTAAGAGCCGCGCACAAAGAATTGCAATAAAATTATGATTAAATAATGGATAAAGCAAAACAAATTTATTTTTATAGTGCCGCCATAGTGCTGGCGTCCATTTTATATGGCGTAACAGTTATTGCTATAAAACCATTTTTTTTTCCTTTAGATGATGCTTACATAATTTTACACAATGCAGCTGTCTTGCTGACAGGTGTTGATCATAATTACATTGGCACCTCAGCTCTTTACGGTACAACAAGTCCCGTTCACCTGGCACTGACAGCATTATTCATTAAAATGGGATTCTCCAGTCCTGAAATAGCATTATTGACTCTCAACTGGGTTTATATAGTGATTTATAGTATAGGGATATGCCGGCTTGCCATTTTGTACCAATTAAATTTTATCCAGACTGCATTTTGTTTATTTTTGACATTGTATACGGGATTGATTCCCTATCAGCTATTAAATGGCCTTGAAACAGGTTTAGCACTTGGCATTATTACATGGACATTAGTTTTTTTATCTGAACCCCTCACTGATTTTCGAAGAGTTTGTATTTTATTTTTATGCGCGACTATGCCATTCATTCGACCAGAATTGTTTTTTTTTAGCAGCCTTATCATAATCTATCTACTAACAAAACAATTTGAACTACACAATGTTTTAAAATATTTGGGCGCTATATTATTATTTGCATCACCTTGGTTAGCGTGGATGTTTACCACCACGGGTGCGATTTATCCTTTAACTATTAAAGCCAAGTCTGCATTTTTTGCTAATGCTCTATATTCACCCGCAGTATTTTTTCATGCCATCGGTATTTTTATTAACATCATCAGTTTACCTTTTACTCTCTTGATTGTTTTTTTATGGACATCCTCAAAAATGATAGGGAAAATCATATTAGGATTTATGTTAATTTTTCTGACTGTTTATTTATTGACTAATCCACTTTTGATGACGCAAAATTATGACAGATATTTATATATTTTTATTCCATTTTTGGTGTTTGGTTGTATTAATGGGCTTCGTGATTCTCGAACTCCTGTTTATATTACAGCCAATATGCTCTTAGTATTTGCATTTATATTTCAAATCATTTTGAGTCCTCAATTTATTACTCACGTATATATAGAGAATATTTATAACGAACGCAATCAACTCCTTGATATAATAAAATGGTGCAAAAAAAATATTCCCTCAAATGCAACAATTCTGATACAAGATGCAGGTTATATTGCTTATGCAAGCCATTATAAACTGGTAGATATTGTTGGATTAAAATCACCTGTGAGTCTTTATTATCACCAATTGTTGACTTACCCAAGCGATGGAAAACTTCGAACTGAAGCAATATCTCGAATTGCTCATCACACTGGCGGGGAATATTTAATTCTTACTCCAGAATGGGAAAAATCTTTTCATATTACTGATGACCTAAAAAAGTTAGGGTGGACAATTAAATTACTCTATCAAGGTGTGGGAAATAACGGCTATTTAATTTATAAAATAAGCGATGGTTAGGGCCAGAGCCCATTCCGAACTTGATACAGGGGAGCGCACGCAGTTTTAATTTCAACCATTATGAGTATATTATGGCAATTGCACTGAATATCAGAGCCGCGACCGTTAGGGAGCGTTCTCAGGTATTAGAAAAAAATTCAAGACAGAATAAAGTAAAAGATATTCAAAAAAATCTATATAAGATCACAGATAAATAATAACTCAGTGAACGCTCCCTAACGGTCGCGGCTCGGATACGGATACGGGTTTGTCTTAACCCGCATTCAACACTCCTGATATAAGCAAATATTTGCTTGTGCTGCGTAAGGTGAGTAAGTTATTAAGTTATTCATTTTTATATGTTGGAAAATTCATCATCGCATTTTCTAAAACAAGTTGATTCATCACTCTGACAGGTTTTGCATCGAAATCTTTTAATAAATCAAACGAATTAAAGCTATATGGAATTCCATTTGCCCCCAAAAATGAAGGCCCATCAACTATATGAAAATGCAAATGCGGCTCGCTAGAATTGCCAGAATTGCCGACTTTTCCTAGCAATTGACCAACTTTTACCTCATCCCCCTTTTTTACAGCTACGCTCCCGGGTATCAGGTGGGCATAAAAAGCATAATGTTTGTTATCGATTTTAACAATAACATGATTGCCGCCGGCGTTATTAAAATCCACTGATATGGCTAATTTTCCACTGTTAGGAACATTTTCAGGAACATTATCTAATACCTCGATGACTTTACCAGAAGTCGCAGATAATATTTTTTTTCCATAGCAATAATAACTCTTATTTTCAGAAATAGGGCCAGAGTAGCTCTTACCATTTTTATCTACTTGAATAAAATCAATGGCATATCGTTGTGCAAAATAAAGATGGCCGTTAACAATAATATGAGCTGTACGGTGTAATGATGTATTTGAGGCAGCATTTGCAGCTACCCATTTTTCGCCTGATAATGGAGGAGAAACAATGATAGGCGCAGTTTTAATAATATTTAAAGGTGCGCTTGTGACTGAATATTTACCATTAGATTTGTCACTATCTGACTGAATCTGATAGCTTATAGTTTGTGTTATTTTATCTGGAATTGCACTCATACTATCGTACGGTAACCATACCATAAATAATTTAGATTCACCTGATTTTAGAATTAAATTATCTTGCTGCTCATCATCATTAGATCCAAATTTGAGAGTGATTTTTTTGGGTTTATTGTCACTTGGCTTAAATATGATTTGAAAACCCTTGCCGCCTGATGGAACAACACTCGCAATGTTAAAAACCATGGAATATAAGTCTTTATTTTTAAACGTAAATTGATTGGCTTGAAATGAGGTGAGTTTAATTGGAAATACTTCATAATTCGTTAATATATTTTCATAAACAAGATAATATTTATTATCGGCTTTAAATGGTGTAGGCAGCTGTAAGTAATCCATAGTCAGTTGTTGATGAGGTAAGTTGTCAGAAAACGCAGGAGCTGTGAAAAATCCCAAGGATATACATACAATGACGAAACGTACAATTTTATAAAAAAAAGTCATATTAATTACCTCTCATTCGCAATGTCATTAAACCAAAGATAACCCTGTATATTGCTCTAAAATTTTAAGTGGTGAAAGTGATGGATTTTGCATATTCTCAACATCCAAGTAAAAAGTTTGTTCTAAAACGTGCTGACCGGATAGTGCTGCATGCGAAACACTATCAGTAAATACTATCCATGTGCTTAAAGCAGGAAAATGAATTTCTGTATACGGAACTGTTTGTTGATAAATGATGTCTTTTTTCATCAAATCATGGATGTTTAACATGATGTGATCATAAGGCGTCCGATCGCTTTTTGTAATATGTAATAACTTTAATAGCTGTCTTGACAATACAAATGGTTGTTTAATTTTTGGTAAAAAAGTATAGGCCACTTCAGAAAATGGCGTGCCTACTCTCCAACACCTTGGCTTTCCATGGGGATGTATATTACAAAATACGCGCAAAATTCTTTTACCTTGATTAGGATTTGCAGGAAATGCATCGACGTGTAATCGTGTATCATCTTTTCGATAAGAAGGTGCTTTGCGGCCTTCTATTTCAACAGGCCTAAAACTGGTTCTTCCAAATTCAAGTTTATTTTTATAAAGAGGGATAAGTTTAGTGATAAGTGAATAACTTTCTGATGCGTAGCGTTCCAATAATTTTTTAAATGCATTGACCAAGACTGTATTATTTTTATCAACAAAGCCTTTTAATTGATTGTTATTACTATCTAAACTAATATTTTTTGCAACACCATCACTAAATTCAGGTGATATTAACTCACTTTCATCTGGATGAAGTGGAAAACAAAGCTTAGGTAGACAAATAACATGACCTAATTCTAACAAGTTAGCAATGTTGATATCTCTATCAAGCTTTGGTGATTCCCAATTATCTATCGACAATGATTGTAATACTTGCATAACGTCATTAATATCCTTTGGATGTAAAATCAACGGTATTGTCAAAATTGATTAATCGCTCAATACCCGTGTTGAAAGTACCGTTAGCGTTTAAATCAAACCATCGATACCCTGGATTAAGTTTATCAAGTTTAAAATTTTGGCTATTTGATTTAAATTGAATGCAAGTAGATGGTGTAGTATATATGTGTACATTTTTACGTGTAGTGTGAAATTCCTGATGAACATGGCCGCACACAATTGCTTTAATTTGTGGGTGCTTATCTGTAATGTTGAATAACTCTTTTGCATTTTTTAGAGCAAGATTATCAACCCATTTAGATCCCACTGACACAGGTGGATGATGCAAAAAAACCATCGTATGTTGTTTGGGATGAAGTGATAAATAATGTTGCAAATGAAAAAATTCTGTTTTTGCTAATAAACCATCCACATGCTTTGGATAATGTGAGTTTAATAAAATAAATAACCAGTTTCCCAATAATATGGCTTTCTCATCTTTAAGTTGAGTTTTATTAAAGATTTGATACATTAATGCGGGATTATCGTGATTTCCTGGAATCCAATAGATTGGACACTTAAATCGTTCACACGATTTTGCAATATGTTGATAAGCTGGGCTCGTTTCATCTTGAGATAAGTCGCCTGTTAATATGATTAAGTCAGGTGATTTAGTGTTTGATTCAACAAGTTGTAATACGGCTTCAAAACTAACAGCGGTATTAAGGCCCAGTAATTTTCCATATTGAATATCTGTAAAGATATGTGCATCAGATATTTGTACAATTCTCATCAGCTAAATCCACATTGTCCAACCAATTGGGCTGGAGGATAAAGCAGTCCAATGGGGGCTGTGTCTTTTGAAAGAACTTCTGCGAAATTATAATCACCACCCACACCTAGCTTGATTAATCCTTTATCATTTTGAACGGTAATTCCACCCTTCCATACACCTGTGAATAACTTTCCATTATCTAATACACCACCATAGTTTGTGCCTCGTACACCAATGACGGCAACAGGAGTTTGTAATTTATAGGCATCCGGATTTTCTTTACTAATAGCACCCGTAAGAGCTCTAAATCCACCTTTCACTAGAGATACAACACTTTTGTCTGATTTAGCATTTTGATGAAAAGAATAATCATTTACTTTAATTTGACTGTTCGGATACAACGCCATCACAGTACCATCAGAAAACCTAACTTGCGCTGTGCTGTTGGTTCCAGTTTTTAGCAAATCACCGCTAAAAAAATGAGAACCCCTGACTAAATTTCTCAGTTGCTCATTAGACCCGACTGCTTGAAATGGCCCCGAAGTGATGATAACTAATCCGGCATCCTCAGTGGACTGAGCAAAAATTAATGTTGAGAATAGAAAAACAGATACAAATATAATAAACCGTTGAAGTAATAAATTCATTCTCCCTGCCCTTGCATTCATTTAGGTGATTTTCCAATTTTTGATTCTGTTCCCTGGATAAGCTTTTTAATATTAACATAATGTTTAGATAAAATAATAAGACTCATGACAAGTAGAATCATAAAATACTGTCTACCCATAAAAAATCCATAAACAGGCGCGCTAATAGAGGCGATGATCGCAGCGAGTGAAGAATAACGAAATAGTATAGCAACGAGAAGCCATGTGAATATCACCATTAGGCCTATTGGCAAAGATAGCGCTAATAGTACACCTGCGCTTGTCGCAACCCCTTTTCCACCTTTGAATTGAAAAAAAACAGGGAAAATATGCCCCAAAATAGCGAGTAACCCAATAATACCCAGATAGATTGGAGATATTACTAACATTTTTCCTATTAAAACAGGTAGCAAGCCTTTAAGAAAATCACCCAATAACACCATGAAAGCATATTTTTTTCCACATAACCGTAAAATGTTTGTTGTCCCAGGATTTTTTGAGCCATGTTGCCTTGGATCAGGAAGGTTAAAAATTTTTGAAACGATCACAGCACTCGATAAAGAACCCAATAAGTAGGCGAATACACATAAAATAGTAACCTTAATCATCATCAGCATGTTAACATTGACCCTTTTTTATCTGCACAATTTGCAGGACGTAGCAATTATGACCATTGACAACTCACATCTTATTTGGCTCGATCTCGAAATGACGGGGCTTGATACTCAAAACGATGTTATTTTAGAAATTGCCACAATTATTACGGATGCCGACTTAAATATCCTGGCTGAAGGGCCCGTATTAGCCATTCATCAATCAGATGAGCGATTGGATAATATGGATGAATGGAACCGTCGTCAACATAAAAAATCAGGGTTAATCTCACGCATCAAAGAAAGCCTAACAACTGAAAACGATGCCGAAGAAATCACGCTTGAATTTCTCAAACATTATGTGGATCCAAAAAAATCTCCTTTATGCGGTAATAGTATTTGTCAGGATAGGCGTTTTTTAGCACGATGTATGCCAAAGTTAGAGGCTTATTTTCATTATCGGAATTTAGATGTGAGTACGCTTAAAGAACTTTATGCCAGGTGGTATCCTAATTTACCTAAATTTAAAAAAAAACAACAACACCTTGCATTGCAAGACATTAAAGACTCGATCGAAGAATTGGTATATTATCGTCAAAAAATATTTTTAAATCAGAAAGATTAGTTGATGCTTGAAGAGAAGGAAAAATGGCGCTCCCTACGGGACTCGAACCCGTGTTACCGCCGTGAGAGGGCGATGTCCTTGGCCGCTAGACGAAGGGAGCGAAGGGAAGAATTAGACACAGGTTTTATTATATCAATGCAAAACGATAAAATACCACAGGTTATTTTAAATGAACGTATCAATCCAAATGCCATTAAAGTAATAACCCGCCTTATGGAGCATGGTTATAGCGCATATATGGTTGGGGGCGGCGTACGCGATTTATTATTGAATTGTTATCCAAAAGATTTTGATATAGCAACAGACGCTAAGCCGCAAGATATCAAAAAATTATTTAGAAATTGTATTTTAATTGGAAAGCGTTTTCGTCTTGCGCATGTTCGATTTGGACAAGAAATCATTGAAGTTGCAACATTTCGCGCCGATCATAGCAAAGCAGTCGGCGCAGAAGCTGCATCCAAAAATGGATTGATTCTTCGTGATAATGTATACGGAACATTAGAAGAAGACGCCATCAGACGTGATTTCACCATTAATGCTCTTTATTACAATATCGCTAATTCCAGCATAATAGATTTATGCGGTGGATTAAAAGATTTACAAAAAAAACAATTACGAATGATAGGAGAACCTGAAAAAAGGTACCAAGAAGATCCTGTTAGATTGTTACGAGTCATACGATTTGCAGCAAAACTTAATTTTAAAATTGAAAAAAAATCAGAACAGCCTTTGTACCAAATGGGATATTTACTAAACCAAGCCGCACCCGCAAGACTATTTGATGAAATGAACAAATTGTTTTTAAAAGGTCATGCAAAAAATACGTTTGAATTATTAACTAAATATGATTTATTTAAACAACTATTTCCCTCGTGCGGGTTTGTATTATCAAGAGAGAGTCATTACCCAAATTACCCTATCAAAAAATTTTTATTGGCCGCAATGAAAAACAGTGATGATAGAATCCAAGAAGGCAAAACCTTAAATCCAGGTTTTTTATTTTCTGTTTTATTGTGGTATCCACTCCAAATTGAAATTGCACGTGGAAAAGAATATGGATTATCTGATCCTGTTGCCATGGAAGAAGCGATATCCTCTATAATTAAAGAGCAAAATACTGCAACCTCTATTCCTAAACGTTACATGGAAATGATTGGTGAAATATGGCGATTGCAGTTCTTATTCACGCTTTCAAAAACCCAAAAACTTGTCACAAGAATTATAACCAGCCTTCGATTTCGTGCAGGTTATGATTTTCTATTGCTGCGTGAGCAAGCGGGAGAACTCTTAGAATCTGATATTAGTTGGTGGAAAAAATTCTACGAAGCTGATGAAGATGAACGAGATCTGCTGATGAAGAAATTGCCAAAGAATCGAAAGAGAAATAAGCCAGTTAATAGTTAGAATTCATCTTTCATTTAGTTGTAGCACTTTAACCTGGTCAGCATAATTATTAGTATCCAAAGGTGACACAATAGATTTCAACTTGAGAAGATTCCTTTTATGAACAGCCAATTTTAATTTATTTGGCTGTTTTTTAAGTATTTCTTGTAACGAATTACTATAATGAGTATTTTTGGCAAAACTCTCTAGTAATAAAATAGCATTCACTTCTAAACTCTCCCAGTAATTTGTTAGATATGTTTTCCCAAATATTTTTTTGAAAAAATATAAAGCACAGTCAAACAACTGATTCCAATCATACCACAAAGTAACCAAATTGTGTCACCTCCAAAGTGATTGTAAAGAACTCCTCCTATAGTGGGGCTTATTGTGGTGCTTAAAGCATAAACCATTTCAAATAATCCCATCACTTTACCTTTTTGGTTTGCTTTACTGTATTGATAACATACTGATTGCGACATAGAAAAAAAAATCATTTCTCCTATAGTATAAATTATGGAAGCTGCAATAATGAATAGTATCCAATGTGAAAAATTCAGCATCCACATCCCAAACCCCATCCCAAAAGCCCCTATTCCTGTAAATAGAATATGACTGGATTTATTCATAGCATTAACAAGAGGTGTTTGAAAAATAACAATTAATATGGGATTTAACGCATATAATAAACCAATACCAATAAGATTCAACTGAGAGACTTCATGTAAAAAAACATTATAGGTTGTACTCCATTGCATAATAATAAAACCCATGAGAGACAACGTTGCCAAAACCGTAAAAACAAGTAATTGATCTGACTTTCTGTTTTTGATAGAGGGTGACTTAGAATCACTTTCCTCAAGCGTTGTTGAATAAGGTTTTTCATTTTTATAATCCGTATAAGCTTTTTGAATAATGCTTATTAATGCAATGAGCATAACTACCCCAGAAAAACAAAAAAGATAGCCGAAGCCAAGTTTGCCAAACATGCTCACTATAACAGCTGATATTCCAATGCCTAAATTTGAAACAGTATATAAAATATTAATGGCTTTTAATCTTTCTTCTTTACTGCACCTATTTAATACCCAAAGGTTAGTGGACACTTTAAATCCATACGTGCCTATGCCAAAAATAAGTAAATTGATTGACAAAAATAAGACAGTATCTATTTTAATAAGCGTAAACAAGGAAGTTGTTTCAATCAACAGACTGATAATTGATATAAATACTAAGGGTATTTTATTGGCTAAATTACCGGTAATGTACCCACCAATTGCTCTGCCTATACCGTATGTTGATATCAACATCCCAGCAGTTGCAATATTAATATGAAGATTATTCACAAAATAGAATGAAAGAAAAAAAGTAATCCCACCTGCAATATTATTCAGCAGCGAAAGAAAAATTCTATGCCAGCATTCTTTTGGCAAACCCTTATAATTTTCAAAATAACGGTAAATAGTTGAAGAGAGATATTCTGTCATTTTAATTCCTTTTTAAATCAGTTTAATTTATAAAAACAAAGGTTTTATAGATTTATTAATATCGTCTCTTTTTAAAGTAATTCAATTTATTTTTATTATATATTACTGTTTACTTGACAGGTTTAGTATTATCAGAAATAATCCATGAATAAAATTAATACTATAAATTTATATAGTTAATTTTTATAACGGAGAAGGAGAAAGTCATGGTGACAGAAGTCGACGAAAGAAATGGTATTGTTAAAGTTTACTGGAAAGATATATACAAAAGGATAGCAAAAGTTGAACCTGAATTTGCAAAAATTGTTAATGATTTAAATCTTGATAGTTCTTATCCTTTTTATCTTGTGTATTTTCCTTATGGCGTTGTGACTGGCGATACAATAAGTCCACTCATTCCTAATGCTTTAGGTGGATACGAAAGATTATCTAGCCCTGAAATCCCATCTGATATAACCAAACATTTGGGTTATGGCATGTCGCATTGCCCAATGGGAATGGTGCTAGAAAAACATTTTGAGCTTTATATCGATTTACCAAAAGAAAAAATTACATTACCTAATGTTATTTACTCCCCAGGGTCAATTTTATCATTTGGAAATAATTTAACTTTTAAAAATTCGAATGAATATATTTCAAATGGTATATTTTCTCTTACCTCTGGTGCACGTTCTGCATTGATGTTGCCTAATATTGGATGTTTTACCAATCATTATCATTTAAAAAGAGATTTAAATGTTCGTTCACCTGTTCCAAAAAAATTATATGATCATTATCACGTATTTAAAGAAATAGCAGCGAGTAAAATTATAAATTGCGATTGGCGTTCATGTTTGGTTTATTTTTGTGAAAAATTTGTCAATAAAATGAATACTGAGGAAAGTTGGTCGAAATTGAATCGATATTTACATCAACTTGCCTGGAAAGGTTTTTCTTATGAGAGAAATCATTCGCAATATGATTTTATTTTCTCTGTCGTCCAAAAACGAAGAAATTTAAAACCAAGCCCTTATTTAATGGATACTGTAAAACATTTGGCCGCCATAGCATGCGGTGTTGTGCCGGGTTATGCACCTGCATTAAATGATGATTTCTTGCCCCTGGAAGACATACAAAAAGCTTACATAGAATCGTATGGCCTAAAAAAATATCATCCAATCATCATGCAGCCTTCCAATTTCCATTTTGAAAAAGATAAATTTCCCATTTATTATTCTTTGCAATATCCAGCTACCTCTTCATTTTCACCAAGAGCAAGAAAAACGTCATCTCGTCTTTTTGATTTACGCGATTTGGAACATATCATTACTTCTTGCATGAAAGAGCTTTCAACTGAGCATCCATTATATGCTGGAACAGCGTTATCAAAATTAGCCAAAAATGCAGAGTTCAAATATTATCATTATGAGAAAGATACTCATCATGTTGTAACCTCTTCACAAGAAATTCCAACTTATGACAAACGCATTCATCAAGTTAATCCTGCATACAAAGTAAAAAACGCGACCTTTACAAGCGATTCACCTTTTGTGAGAGGATGTGTCAGTATTTCGGGAGGAAAATAACCACAGACTCATAGTGATTTCACCGCAGGGTTTTAGGGTACCAGCCAGAATCGTGTGAAAATGCAACACAAGGATTAGTCTGCCCGACTTTTTGTCCAAAATATGTCTTTAATGCAGTAAATATTGTACCAAGCGATTATTAACTATTGAGAAAAGAGAAAATGACGGCAGGAAGATAAAAAAGTGATATTTTATGTACATCCCTGTACATGTGCTAAATTTTTTTAATACATTGTTGGTGCATAACCCTTTGTTTTGGATTGCGATATGATATCTTCAGTGGTAACTAAGTTTTCGGAAGATATTTTAATTTTTTTTATAAAATCATAGCCAAACTCTTGTTTAGCCTCTTTTATCTTTTCCAGCACCTTATTTAATTCATTTGTTAGTGACAGTGCTTTCTCATTTTCTAACACACTTTTTACCTCTAACCTTATCGTACTTCCATTTACCAAGCCGTGTGTAACTAGCTGATCACTATCATTTAAAGGTATTCCTCTAACCGCTAATCTCTGTTCTGCAGAGGGAAAATTGTGCTGTTTTTCAATTTTCTTTTTCAACTCTAAAACTGTATCTGCGGGTTCTGCTTCAATTAAGTAGGATATACCAGAATCCATCTTTAAAAAAATTTGCATTTTTAATTTCTCAAAAATAATGAATATTGCTTTTTTCACGCATAACACTCGCCGTTGCTATTTTAACAGGTATTCTAATAAATTTCAATATTTTATGAAAATTTATCCAGGGTTAATTGCAGTTAATTATTATTAATTAACTGACACCGTATTATCTATCTCTATCAATTCCGTTTTCTGTTGTTCACTCCAATCAATAATCCATTGGGGTATTTTTGGGGAGGGCTCTTTATGCCCAATGAGCCCAAGGAAATTATCAGGCAAGATCGTACCCCCTGATTTTTTAACAATTTTACCTTTGATAATTCCAACAGCGTAAACTTTTTGATGACAAATAAAAGTATGCCGAATATAAAATGATTTATCATCCCAGCCAATCAATTTAGTTTTAATCTGAAATTTATCAAATAATTTTAATGACTTTTTAAATTGAATAGTTTCTGCAATGACCACCGGAAAACATTGATGGCCTTTTATCACTTCCATAATGCCTGAGCGTATTAAACTATCAAATCGAGCTAAATCAGCTAATGTAAAATATCGGCCGTTATTCATGTGGAAAAAAACATCAAGGTCAGTTGGCCATGTCATGAATGAGATAGATTTTTCATCAAAGAAATTAGTGACTTTTTTAAATCGAGAAAATAAATTGACTTTCAATAATCTAAAAAATACATACATAATTTAATCCCAAAATATTAATGACATTCTTTTGAGTTATTTGATATTGGTATCATGGAATGATGAGCTTTGTCAAAAAGATAAAGATATTTTCCATAACCTTGCTCTTTCAATTGTGAAACTGGAATAAATCGTAATGCAGCAGAATTTACGCAATATCTTTTACCGGTAGGTTTTGGCCCATCATCAAAAAGATGGCCTAAATGTGAATTGGCATATTTCGATCTCACTTCAATTCGTGGAACTACAAACAACCATGGATCGGGACGTGTAACAATAAATTGTGTGTCAATTGGCCGCGTAAAACTTGGCCATCCAGTATTGGAATCATATTTATCAGTTGAACTAAATAATGGTTCACCAGAGACAACATCCACGTATATTCCAGGTTTTTTGTTGTTCCAGTAAGTATTATCAAAAGGGTTTTCAGTGCCGTCTTTTTGAGTTACTTTATACTGTAGATTTGACAATTGACTAATTTTTGAAACTTTATTAGTTAAAGCATAGAGTGAACTTGCAGAATGAGTGTTTTGAGCATTTGCTACATCCATGACTAAAAAACTCAACATTAAAAATAACAAACGCATCATTTTCGTCTCCATGAAAGCTTATAAGCCAAAGTCCATCGTCAAGATTATAACATATGACAATCACACTGATGATTAGAAATTAGATTAAGTTTTCTTCTTTTCTTCTCGTTAACACTTCATGCCCAGTCTCTGTAATTAAAATGGTATGCTCCCATTGTGCTGACAAGCTGTGATCTTTTGTCACTGCTGTCCAGCCATCGGGTAATAATTTAATAAATCTTTGACCTGCATTTATCATCGGCTCTATGGTGAAAGTCATACCTGGTTCTAACATCATTCCCGTATTTTTCTTTCCATAATGCAATACTTGCAATTCATTTTCATGGAATGTTGATCCAATACCATGCCCACAATATTCTCTTACTACTGAAAAACGCTGACTCTCAGCATGCTGTTGAATAATTTCACCGATATCGCCCAACCTTGCACCAGGTTTGCAAATGGAAATTCCTAAATCCATGCATTCTTTTGTAACGCGGATTAATCTTTCTGCCAATACTGAAATTTTTCCCACACCAAACATTTTACTGGTATCCCCATGAAAACCATCTTTAATCACTGTAACATCAATATTAATTATATCCCCTTCTTTTAGTTTTCTTGGGCCTGGAATTCCATGACATATCTGATGATTAACAGAAGTGCAGATAGATTTTGGATATCCCTTATAATTAAGCGGGGCTGGAATTGCCTTTTGGGTGTTAACAATATAATCATGGCAAAGTGTATTTAATTCATCGGTTGTGATCCCGGGTTTGACATGAGGCGTAATCATTTCTAACACTTCCCCTGCCAAACGGCCAGCGACGCGCATTTTTTCGATTTCTTCAGTGGTTTTAATGTGGATTGGCATGAATATTCCTAACTTTAAACTTTAACCGATTAAAATTATTTCCAAAAATACCCGTTTTATGATATAAACTCAATCTTTTTTAATTCACACGCTATTTGTCAATTGTATGATGGGGTGTTTGGGGAGAAAACCAAATCAATCATACAAAAATAAGCGGCGGTTTAACCCACAAAAGAGGATAACTTATGTCATCTATTAGTATGCGTGATATGCTTCAAGCAGGCGTTCACTTCGGTCACCAGACCCGTTACTGGAACCCAAAAATGGCTCCTTACATTTTTGGAGCACGTAATAAAATTCATATTATCAACCTTGAAAAAACCCTTCCCATGTTCAAAGATGCACTTGAATTTATTAGCGCAACTGCTTCGCGTGGTGGAAAAATTTTATTCGTAGGAACAAAGCGACAAGCGCAAGAAATTATTAGAAAAGAAGCAGAACGTGCGCAAATGCCCTATATTAATCATCGATGGCTTGGTGGTACTCTCACTAACTATAAAACCATTAGACAATCACTGAAACGATTAAAAGAACTTGAAACCATGATGGCTGAAGGACAGTTTGAAAAAATGATCAAAAAAGAAGCTCTAAATTTACAACGTGAGCTTGAGAAACTTGAAAGAAGTCTTGGTGGAATTAAAAACATGGGTGGATTACCAGATGCGCTTTTCATTATTGACGCAGGCCATGAAAAAACAGCTGTTACCGAAGCAAATCGTTTGAGTATTCCAACTATAGGTGTTGTAGATACCAATCATGATCCTGAAAACATTACACATTTAGTCCCAGGTAATGATGACTCCACAAGAGCTATTGAACTTTATTGCAAAACGATTGCTGATACCATTATCGCTGCACGCGAACACGTTAAGGGATCCGCAAAAGACAGTGAATTTGTTGAAGTCACTGAAACTAAAGAACCTAAAACTCAAATTAAATCAAAATCCAGAATGAAAGCAAAAGTAGAAAAACCGCAAGAAGAATCTACTGAAACAAAATCAGCAGCGGAATCACCTGAAGGAGAAAATAAATGAGCGTAACCATTAGCGCTGCTTTAGTTAAAACATTACGAGACAGAACCAGTTGCGGAATGATGGAATGCAAACGTGCACTGGAAGAAGCTCAAGGTGACATTGAAAAGGCTGTAGAAATATTACGTAAATCTGGTCATGCCAAAGCAGATAAAAAAACAGGGATTGCTGCTGAAGGAATCATCGTTGGATTATTAAGCACCGACAAAAAACTTGGGGTGTTAATCGAAGTTAATTGTCAAACCGATTTCGTTGCTCGCGATCACAGCTTTTTATCCTTTGCACAATCAGTCGCTGAAAAAGCATTGGAATCAAAATCTGCAACTGTAGATGCACTACTTGCACAAAAATTAAATTCAACTGAAACTATTGAAGAAGCAAGGCGCGGATTAGTCGCTAAAATCGGTGAAAATATTCAAATCAGACGATTGTCCTTATTACAATCTAAACATCAATTGGTCAGTTATATACATAACGGGCGTATTGGAGCGATGCTAGACTTAGAAGGCGGCGATGAAAGTTTAGGGAAGGATATTGCCATGCATATTGTTGCAAGCAACCCATTAGTGGTAAACCCTTCGGAAATTTCTCAAGAGTTAATTGATAAAGAGAAAGAAATTTTTTCAGCACAAGCAGCAACCTCTGGAAAACCTGCCAATATTATTGAAAAAATGGTTGAAGGCCGTATTAAAAAATACTTAGATGAAATCAGTTTAATGGGGCAACCCTTTGTTAAAAATCCTGATGAAACTGTTGGCAAGCTGTTGGAAAATGCAAAAGCAAAAGTCACTACTTTTGTTCGATTTGCAGTGGGTGAAGGTATTGAGAAAAAAGTAGAAAATTTTGCAGAAGAAGTCATGGCACAAGTGAAAGGTAGTTAATTCTCTATGACAACTATCGCTTTTAAACGTGTATTGCTTAAAATTAGCGGTGAAGCATTACAAGGCGGCAAATCAGATGTTGCTATTGATTCAGGCATGGTAGATAAAATTGCCACTGAAATTGCACAGCTTCATAAACTTGGATTGCAAATTGGATTAGTGATTGGTGCAGGAAATTTTTTCAGAGGCGCGACATTATCTGCATTAGGTATTGATAGAGTTACGGCAGATCAAATGGGAATGGTAAGCACCGTTGTAAATGCCTTAGCTATTCGAGATGCATTGGAAAAGGAAGGTGTCACTACCACAATTATGTCAGCCATTCCAATGATGGGGATTGTGGATCATTATGATAGAAGACGAGCAATACATCATTTGGATGAAAAGCGTGTCGTTATTTTTGCAGGCGGAACTGGTAATCCCTTAGTCACAACAGACTCTGCAGCAAGCCTGAGAAGCATTGAAATTCAAGCAAATATATTGCTAAAAGCAACCAACGTTGACGGCATATATTCTGAAAATCCACAGAATAACCCAAATGCAAAGCTGTATTCACATTTATCTTATCAAGAAGCTTTGCAAAAAGAACTAGGCGTGATGGATTTAACCGCATTTTGTCAATGCCGTGATAATCAAATGCCGATTAGAGTATTTAATATTAATAAAGAAAAAGCTTTGTATAATATTATTTTAGGTAAAGATGAAGGAACGTTGGTGGATTGAAAATCCGCTGTTATCCCAGAAAATTTTTGTTATTCTGTTTTGAAAATGTCATTGAGCTTACATAAAAATTTATCTGGGTCCCAGTAGAAACATGAGGACTTAATATGCTAACCAATATTTATCAAGATACAGAAGCACGCATGAAAAAATGCGTGGACAACTTGCAATTTGAACTAACAAAATTGCGTACAGGCCGTGCACACACAAGTTTATTAGATCATATTAAAGTTTCTTATTATGGAAACGAAGTCCCGTTGAACCAAGTGGCCAACGTTACCGCAGCAGACGCAAGAACGTTAATGCTGACTGTGTGGGATAAAGCTGCTATTGGAATCGTGGAAAAAGCGATTCTCACTTCAGATTTAGGTTTAAATCCAGCAGTTAATGGTAATGTTATACGAGTGCCCTTACCTTCTTTAACACAGGAAAGAAGAATAGAATTAGTCAAAGTTGTAAAATCCACTGCAGAAGAAGCCAAGGTTTCTATTCGAGGCGTGCGCAGAGATGCTTTAACACAAGTCAAAGATCTATTGAAAAGTAAATCCATCAGTGAAGATGATGATAAAACCGCTCAAGATAAAATTCAAAAATCCACAGATAAATACATTGCTGACGTCGACAAAGTTATCGCCGCTAAGGAAAGTGAATTGATGCAAGTTTAAATTTCATGGCCTATACGTATCACCAAATGTTGCAATATCTGTTGTAGCTGCAGTTGTGGTATTTGTAGTATTTGTTTGTGATGTAACACTACTCGTATTAGCGGTGGCCGTTGAAGTGGTTGTAGTTGTTGCAATTGATGGAAATAATACCCCCCCTCTTTGCTGTTGATAATATTTTGTGACGAAAGGTTTGTTTTCATTTTCACTCTTATTTTTTGCAATAAAATTTTCTTCAGGCAATAAATTATAGATAGACAAACTAATTTTATCTCTGATTCTTAGTTTGATATCATTGATTCTATTTCCTTCGCTTATAGTATAATGCGGGTGCCAATTTTCATAGCGCAAATCCATAAACAATTCTTTTAAGTATATAATTTCTTTATGTTTATTTTCATCCTTGAAAGATAAAAGATATTTAATAATTACATCTAATAACTTACTATCGATTTCGCTGCCGCTAGTAGATAAAAGCTGAAATGCATTATGGCAAAATTGGGTTAAATAATAATTTTCAATTTTATCTAATGCTTCACTATGCCTATTAAAATTAGGACCTAATTTTATATTATTAATAATTGATTGAGCATGCTGTATATAAGCGATATTGTTACTAGAATTCTTATGACTATTATTGAGGGACATTTCTTTCAAAAACAGTGAAACAAATGCATCTTCTATTCCTTTTAAGCTTTCTGTATTCTGTTCGTCAGAAAATTTAATGTTATCAAAAACACTCGCAATATGCTCAATTTCATTTTTAATTGAGATTGCCTTTTTTTCAAAATATGGTAACAAAATACTTAGCATTTTTGCAAAATTATAACTATCACTTGAAGGAGAAGAAGGATCGGGTATTGAAGAAAAAATGTTGGCAACACTAACATTATGTTCAAGCAATAAGGAAACTAAATCTGCATTATTTGCTTTAACCGCTGCGTGGAGGGGGGAACTTAAAGAAGATGAATTATTTGAAAACTTTATAATATTTTCAATAAAGAATATCGCGGTTTCATTATAACCTGAACTAATAATTCGAGATAAACATTTCTCCATCACTGAACTATAATTGCTAAACCCATTTTGTTTAGCTATTGTGGATATGATTTCAATAAAAATATCGTCAACAGTTCTATTTTGTGAAAATGGTAGGGTTTTATGTACAAAAAATAATTCATCGAATATACTATCCCAACTAACATCAGATTGTTTGGATTTCGATAAAAGTGCAGGAAAGCTTTCAGGCAAATAAAATAAGGCAGCTGTCAATATTGTATAGTATTTTAGTGATCTAAAATATTGCCCATTCTCAATAATCGCATTTTTAGCTAATAATTTGTTTACTATATTTAACCTAGCCTCTATATTAGAAGAGTCAGCATCATTGTACACACCAAATATTACACAAGCCAGCGGTGATTTAGCCTCTTGTATTTCTTTATCTTCTATTTTTTGCTTTTTATTAACATCTGCATCATACCTAATTAAAAGGTCAACAATCTTATCGTAGCCTTTTGAGCAAGCCAGATGAATTGGCAAGTCTCTTCCATCGGAAGGATATTCATTCAATTTCAAACCAGAATGTTTTATAATTAAACTTTCGATTTGAGTAACTTTTTCAGTTTCAACGATTGTTTTATTACTAATAATATCATTTATCTCTTTTATAACTATACTATTTACAAATAAACCGTAGGATCTTGCAGTATCTAATAATTCATCAAACATTTTCTTTATCTCCCGCAAAATAAGTTATATCGCAATTATATAAAACTGTTTATAATTTTTTATCGTGGATTAAGTATTAGATTGTTATTTATTCTAACAATGGAGTCAACTGATTCTTTTACTAAAAACTTATCGTTTATATCAAATCCGTATAACATAATTGCAATATCAGAATATAATCCTAATATCCTTGCATATTGCCATGTATCTTCATCGACTTGGCCATAAAGGTCAAAAAAATGTTTATGCACATTTTTAGGATAAAAACTCCAAATGACGGATAAGTCCACTGACTTATGCCCTATTCCTGCATCACCCCAGTCTATAATGCCTGAAAGTTGATTGTTATCAAAGATTAAATGTCTGCAATAAATATCTCCATGAACAACACTGAGATCATTATCATTCAATTTAATTTGCTCAATTAACTTCAATTCTTGATTGAATATTTTTAAATCTATATGGATAAACTGATTGTCTACAATTTCTTTAATTCTTTGTTCGAATGATTCGATTACTTTCGGAATATTTGTTCTGGTGAAGGGTTGTGATCTAATTCCTAAGCTTTCTGCTTTTTGTTTATTTAATTGATGAAGATTAATTAAATAATCTGTGAGAACATTTAAGCTGTTTAATCTATCCCGCTCAGTTAAATTGGCATGACAAGCTGATTTTCCATGAATAATTTCATAACCATGAAATGGATGTGGATAATTTTCAGAAGGCTTACCAAAATATATGGGGTAAGGAATTTTAAGTGGTGTTTGAATATTTGAATGAATTATATTCAATAAATGATTTTCTTTTTCAATGAGATCGATAGCAATTTTTCTTCTAGGAAATCGAAATATTATTTGTTGATTTACCAAATAAACTTTGTTGTCCCACCCTTCTCCAATGTTATTAAAGCTGATAATGGGTAATAAATTTTTAAATTGATTTTCAATACAGGTTCTTGCAATCTCATCTGTGATGATAATATCAGCCTGCCATTCAGGAGCATTCATATTAATTTCCTCTAAAGGTTTTATATCATTTACTCATGTTACGCATCGTTTAGATAAAAGGAAAACAATCGAAAAACGAAAACGAACCCACCTCCGTGTGATCGTAAAAGCCATCCTTGTCTTTTACGGTTTTCTTTTTTTCGATTGTTTTCCTTTTTAGAGAGAAAAGGTTAAAGAGGACAAAGGAATCCATCGTGAAGACCGTAAAATATAGGGATATTTTACGATCATAGGGATATGGGTTCGTCTGAACGATGATTCCTTTGTCCTCTTGTACACTCTCTGCGTAATATGAGTCATTTACTCACCTTACACAGGACATGTCAGTCGAAAAAGCAAAAACAAACCTACGCCATTAGTTTTTGTCCTGCCAAGTCAGATGCTTTAGTGAATCGCAATGATTCATGTTGAACCTACTGCTTTTAAATCGAATAATGGCAATGAGGCATACACATGTTCAAATATTTCAGCTTGAGTACATTCGTACTCATCCCAATCTGTATGTGTCGTAAAAGCATAAATTTCAAAGGGCAACCCTTTACCCGAGCTTAATGCTTCTCCTTCATGAACAACCAATGATAAATCTTTACGGATGTCTTTTCGTTTGTGCAAATAGTTATCGATATATTTTCTAAATTGTCCTAAATTTGTTAATGGTTGATTTTCAAGATCAGCCTCTAATTGATTTAAGCTAATGGGTTCTAAAAATTTTATTGAACTGACATCGATATAAACTAATCGCTTAATACGACGAGCACCTGATTCATTCATCGCGCGCCAATTTTTAACACTGTTAGATAAAAATGTTGAACTTGGAATCATGACAATAGATTTATCGAAGTTTTGAACTTTAATCGTATTTAATGAAATATCTAACACGTAGCCATCTGCACCAAAGCTTGGGACTTCTATCCAATCGCCAAGCCGTATCATATCATGCGCAGAAAGCTGAACACTTGCTACAAACCCTAAGATGGAATCCTTGAATACTAATAACATTACTGCGGTCATGGCACTTAAACCTGTAATGAAATAGGTTAATGATTTTTCTAATAGTATTGAAGCTATAATTAATCCGGCTATCATGTATATCAGTATTTTTATCACTTGAAGATAGCTTTTAATTGGCCGCTGTTTTGCTAATTGATAACAATTGTATTTATCTTCAATACTGTTGAGAAACCCAGAAAATGCCAATACAGAAATCATTACAACTATACATTCTGAAACAATTTGAATAGGTTTTCCTGTTACAGATACAATAGTGAAAGAGATATCCTTAAACAATGCACCTGAAAAATAGATAATAAATACAGGTACTAATAATAACAGTTGATGGAACACTTTATGATGATAAGCACTTTTAAGCCAAGGATATCGTTTTGTTCGAATAAGCTTTTCAACTGTAGTGAGAGTAAAATATTTTGCAATGGTGTAACTTACAAAACTGAGCAATATGATAAGCACAATGAGTGTAAGTATCGCTGCAATTGCCCAACCTGTACTGTCAACGTGTACGGAAAAATGAATGCGTTTTAGAGTTTCAAACATAGCTATAAACGACTATGCGTTTTATATTGAACATTGTGATAGTGTAATCCGCCTTCATTATTGTTTTTAGATTTAATGGTACTCATTGCCGCCATTATACTATTTTTCACAGTAGTAACTTCAGTACTTCCATCAATTTTTACGTAATTGATTTCATTATTTTGAGCCGCTTTATTGTAATAGTTTATCAAAGGTTGTGTTTGTTGATGGTATATTTTTAATCGATTCCTTACGGTTTCTTCTTTATCATCTTTGCGTTGTATTAATGCTTCACCCGTGATGTCATCGACGCCTTTTTGTTTTGGAGGCTGGTAAATTTCATGATAAGTTCTGCCCGAACTTTGATGAAACCATCTGCGGCTTAATCGGCTAACAATTTCTTCGTCATCGACGTGTATTTCAATCACAAGATCAAGTTTAATATTTGCTTTTTTGAGAGCTTCAGCTTGATTAAGCGTTCTTGGAAACCCATCCAACAAAAAACCTCTTTTACAATCATCTTTTTGTAATCGTGATTTTACAATATCAATAATAATGTTATCAGGTACTAACCCACCACTGTCCAAAATTTCTGCTACGCTTTGCCCAAGCGTTGAGTTTGAGGCAACTTCTGCACGAAGGATATCTCCCGTTGATATTTGGGGAATCCCCAATGATTCAGAGATAAATCGTGCTTGGGTTCCTTTACCTGCGCCAGGCGATCCCAGCAAGATAATTCGCATTTTTAACCTTTAACCTCAGCGTGGGTTTCTTTCATGAATATCATCAGTATCAATGCGACAAACATAGCAATTGGAATAGAAAACAGTGCATACCTGTAATCTGTAACTGTATAAACAGGTATATTGTTTACTTTAAACCCATCCCAATTAAGATCTAACAATCTTCCAATGAGTGGTTGGAATATCATTCCACAAAACATTGTAAGCATATTTGTAAATGCAACTGCAGTACCTGCTAAATTATCTGGGCTTAGTTCTCTTGCGATTGGAAAAACCAAAATCTGAACAGATGAAACCATACCAAAAAAGAACAATAAAACATACAATGCTGTTCGTGGTATAGGTACAAAAACAATGACAAGAGCTAATACAGCACAAATGATTGCACTAATAATGATTGGTAAACATCGACGGCGAATTTTATCCGACAGCCACCCTGCGAAAGGTGCTCCGATTGCGATACCTAAAAACATAATTGATATTACATGAGCGGCTGATTCACGTGATATATGATAAGTATTTTGTATGAATGGTAACCCCCACAATTCTGCGAACGCAGATACAGGAAGATACAGTAATCCACCGACTAATCCGTTTATCCAGATAAGTGGATTTTTAATCAATTGTAATAACTCAATTCCCAACATTTTAAATGTGGTTTCGGGTAGTGCAGGTTTTAAAATTTGACGATTTGGCGCAGGGCGATCTCGCAATACCACCAAAATAATTATTGAAAGAATAATACCCGCAACAGCAGCATAGTTTATAGTTGATCGCCAGCCCACATGACCAACCAGCGTGGACATCACATCATCACCCACCATCGCACCAATTGTTCCTAGCATATAAGCGAGGCCGGATGCTAATGCGAAGTGATTTTCAGGTAACCAAAGACTTGCGATTTTCAATACACCCACGAATGCAAAGGCTGACCCAAACCCCATGAGCAAACGCGAATACCCTATTGCCTGAGCCGTTTCAGTTGAACCAAACCAAAACGCACCTAAGACGCAAAATAAACAGGCAAATACAAGCAACCTTCTTGGCCCATATCTATCCATTAAAACGCCTACTGGCAATTGCATAGGAGTGTATATATAGTAATAATACGCGATGAAGTTGCCAAGCGCCCCTGCTTCGATACTAAAATCCGCCATTAAGCGGCCCGTCATGACACTCGGCGAAATACGTAAAAGGTACTCATAGCAATAATATAATGCACCAAGTGCAAACATCACCCATGGTAAAATTTTGACACTAAAAGAAACAACGCTTGAACCTTTTTGATTATCCGAAACACCTTGTTGATTTGACTCTTGTATCATTATCCCCTGCTCCTTCTTCAATAGGTAACCACGAAAAAATTCAAAAAATGTTTATTCGGCTTTTGTATCGTTTTGTGATGAATCGGTTGGGGTTTTGAGCGAATATTTTTTACGGAATTTATGGATACGTCCACCGGCATCTACAAGCTTTTGCTTACCAGTATAAAACGGATGGCATTTACTGCAAACGTCAATGTGCTGATCATTATTAGCGATTGTGGAACCCACCTTGATTATATTGCCACAACTGCACTTAAAACTAACCTCATGATAGTGAGGATGAGTATCGGTTTTCATGAATTTTCCTCATAAATAAAATCATGAGAGTTTATCCTATCTTTGAGTATTTTTGCAATGTATTTTGCCTGCCACAAGTGTATGTTTGTGCTTTTAGGATTAAACTTAATTTTTTGACATAATTTCCACTATCACGGGCGCGTGATCAGAGGGCCTTTCCCATTTTCGCGGCGCTTTATCAATGGATGAACGTTGACAAATATTTTTTAAATCTTGGCTGATAAGAATGTGATCGATTCTCAGTCCCGCATTGCGGCGAAAACCCAACATTCTATAATCCCACCAACTATAACTTTTGGGTGGCTGCTCAAATAATCGAAAACTGTCTATAAATCCCAATTGAAGCATCTCTTGGAAAGCGTTTCTTTCCAATGTGGAACATAAGACCTTTTCATTCCATAGCAGTGGATCGTGCACATCTTGATCTTCAGGAGCAATGTTAAAATCACCTAACACTATTATTTTTTTATGTTTTTTTACCTGCTCAGACAAATATTGTTTAAAATAATTCAGCCAAGTTAATTTATATTGATATTTCGGCGAATCCGTGGATTCACCATTGGGCATATACACATTGATGATATTAATATTATTAATTTCTGCTGAAATTATTCTATGCTGCTCATCCATGTCAGGTGTTACAATATGGTTTATCTTATCCTTACTGATTATCGCAACACCATTATATGTTTTTTGGCCATTGACACACGAATATGTATACCCTAACTTTTGAATAGCCTCAACGGGGAATAATTGACTTTCACATTTTAATTCTTGCAACGCCAACACATCAGGGTTTTCTGTCTCCAACCATTGTAATACTTGAACAAGTCTTACCTTGATTGAGTTAACGTTCCAAGAGGCAATTTTCATCGGTGAAATTTAAACACTGTAATATAACTCAAATTCTATAGGATGAGTTGTTTCTCTCAGACGTTGAATTTCTTTCCTTTTTAATTCGATGTAGGCGGTAATTAAATCTGTATTAAACACATTACCCGCTAAAAGAAATTCATGATCTAGTTCAAGATGTTCTAATGCTGATTCAAGTGAAAAACAAACACTGCCTAATGATTTAGAATGGTAATTTTGTTCATCGTAAAGATCTTCAGTCACTGCATTTCCAGGGTGTAATCTTTTTTGGATCCCATCTAACCCCGCCATCATCATGGCGCTAAATGCTAAATAGGGATTGGAACTTGCATCTGGGAATCTGACTTCAATTCTTTTTTCGCAAGGATGTACAACATGCGGTATACGAATTGCCGCACTTCGGTTACAAGCACCATAAGCAAGATGGACGGGTGCCTCAAAACCTGGAATTAAACGTTTATAACTATTAGTTGTTGGATTGGTAAATGCATTTAATGTTTTTGCATGTTTTAAGATTCCACCTATATAATACAATGCTAATTCTGAAAGTCCGGCCGTTTCATCACCTGCAAATACATTAACACCATTTTTACTGAGCGATTGATGACAATGCATACCGCTGCCATTATCTCCCACCAATGGTTTGGGCATAAACGTAGCAGTTTTATTAAATTTATGCGCAGTGTTGTGAACCACGTATTTTAAAATTTGAAGTTCATCAGCTTTCCTTAAAAGACTATTAAATCTTGTGCCAATTTCACATTGACCTGCTGTCGCTACTTCATGATGGTGCAATTCGACGGTTAATCCCATTTGTTCCAGGATAAGACACATTTGTGTACGAATATCATGCAATGAATCCACTGGCGGTACAGGAAAATATCCACCTTTGACAATTGGCCTGTGCCCTAAATTGCCTGATGCAAATTCTTTTTCTGAATTCCAAGCCGCCTCGTGAGAGTCGACCGTATAAAATGCAGCATTAATGTTATTTCCAAAACGAACGTTATCAAAAATAAAAAACTCAGGTTCTGGCCCAAAGTAACATTCATCTGCAATGCCGGTCTCTTTCAAATATTTTTCAGCACGTTTTGCAACCGCTCTTGGACAGCGTTCGTAGGATTTTAATGTTGCTGGGTCGAGAACATCACAACGAATATTTAAGGTGGGTACTGTGGAATATGGATCTGATACAGTGGTTGAAACATCTGGCAAAAGGATCATATCAGAACTTGCAATGCTACGCCAACCTGCAATTGAAGACCCATCAAACATTTTTCCCGTTTCAACGAACTCACCATTGATTTGAGAGGAATGTATAGTGACATGTTGTTCTTTTCCTAAGGTATCTGTAAATCTGAGATCGACATATTTAATATGTTCTTGTCGAACATAATCAACTAACTGATGAGCAGATTGGATCTTTGGGGTTTTTTGCATCTCTTGCATTGTTTGGTTCCTTTAAAAATTGATACGAGTCTGACGTTTTTTAATGATAGCAATAATATACGGCGAAGTTCAGAGAATCAAGTGATTAAAAACTTTTTGTAAAATTAAAATATTTGATATAGCAATCACGTTGAAATGCGCATCAGTCAAGTTTTGAACTTTTTAATAATCAAATGTAAAATTTTTATTTGATATACTTGACTTATTTTTTAAGTAAGATAAATTTTAAGGCATATATTAACTTTAAGGAATTTACATATGTTTGGTAGCGACGATGATTCTTCTCATGAATACCAAAAATCAAGTGATTCCCTTGATAATTCATTTAAGCATTCTGAGGGAAGTACGACGCATACTGGAAATTATATAAATTTTCAATATGAGGAATTTGATAACGATGAAGCAGATAATGAGCGGCGCCTTTCCAACCTTGCTGATTCACTTGTAAACGCTGTAATTAAGGATAATATCGATGTTGTGAGAGAATACTTGCAACATCCAGAGATAGATGATTTCATTGAATATGGAAGTGAAGATAAAACAGCACTTGACGTAGCAATAAAACATGAAAGAATAGATATAATTAAACATTTTTTCAACGTAAAACCTGAACTATTTCACACCACTCAAAGAGTCCCCCCGCTACACAATGCGGTAGCATTGGATAAACTAAATGTGGCTAAATTGCTGCTAAAAGAAGGCGCAGTTCTAAATATTAATCAGAGATATGATATTGGAACACCTTTGCATCATGCTGCAACCAAGGGTTGCTCTGAAGACATGATTCAGTTTTTAATAGAAAATGGTGCTGATATAAATTCCCAAGATGCGCCATGTGAACGAACCCCTTTGCATTGTGCGATAAAATTTGGGCATGAAAAAGTGGTTAATATTTTAGTAAACACGGACAACATTAATCTTAATTTATACGATGATGAGTTTAATACTCCGCTTCAAATTGCTCAAGATAATGCTAAAGAAAAAAAAGAGCAAAAAAATATTGGGGCGGCAAATCGAATGATAAATATCTTAATTAAAAATGGCGCCACAATACACATTAAAAATGATGAGTTAAAAGTTTCTCCCAGTTCTTTACGAAGAGCCACGCGCAAGTCAACATCAGACTCAACACCTTCATTACTGTTTACCGCTTCAGCTGACAGCCTTCCTGTAAAAGGTGAAAGCAAAAAGTCTCCTTCTCCTGGAAAGTCACCAATAGTGACTCCTAATACCTTTAATAACGTAGCTAAGATACTGTTATCACGTAAAAGTGAGCGGCGGCTTCACTGCAGTATATTTGGTAATAATGAATCTTCTCAACGAGCCTCTACAACGACATCAAACACAATGGAAACAACCACTACTACTACAACTACTACAACGAGTACAACCACAACAACTACAACGACTGTGATTCCCAAAATTTAACATTTTATTGCGTTAATTTAAATTTGAGACAACAATGTGGTTTATATCTTTATTGAAGCGTAAGAAATGAAATCATGTCCTTGTGGTTCAAATGTTCCTTATTTTGATTGCTGCAACAGATTTATCAGCACAGAAAAATCTGCGCCCACAGCAGAACTCCTGATGCGCTCTCGCTATACAGCATACACACAAGCTGAATTTGGTTATATCAAGCGGACAATGAAAGGTAAAGCTTTACGTCGTTTTAATAAACAAAGAAGTGAAGAAAGGACACATAAGGTAAACTGGCATAAATTAGAAATTATAAAAGTATTTCAATCAGGTAACCGACATTTTGTTGAATTTATTGCTTATTTTTCTATCGATAATAAATCTGAAACATTACATGAGCGCAGTGAATTTCTATTCGAGAATGGTAAGTGGTATTATGTAGACGGTACGATTTTTTCTAATCCATTCACCTTAGGCAGCCGATGAAAAATAGAGCGAATAATAATGTTCGCAAGATATGAGTTGGATTCAATAAGTATACTATTTCCACAACGCTTGTCATCCTGAAAAATTTTCATCGACTGACGTTGAAAGAATAAAAAAATGCGCATGAAAATTTGTTCAGGACCCAGAAAAAAGGGGGTAAAGAACTCCTAAAAAGGTTGTTATTGGTTCCCCAATAAATTTTCGATAACGCTTTTCTTTCTAAACAGTATTTTCATGCGAAAATTTTTGGGGATGACAGGCGCATAGGACAGCTCAGCGCTTGATTTATTTAAGTGCGATTGCCATTACAATACCCCTGCCTCTTCGCATCTTCAATCGTAATAGGTATAGTATTGATTTTTTAAAGAAACCTTACGCTTATGAACATATTAGTTTTTGACATTGAAACCATACCTGACATCGAAAATTGTAAAAAAATCTATAATCTCCAAGATTTTCCAGGAACACAAGTAGAATTGGTAGAAAAAATTCGAGACATTCGCAAAGAACAAACAAACGGCTCAGATTTTATGCGACACCATCTGCATCAAATTATTGCTATTTCGGTTGTACTGCAAACAAAAGATAAAATTAAAGTGTTTTCTGTGGGTGAAGAAAACTCAACCGAGAAAGAAATCATCCAACGATTTTTTGATGGTATTGAAAAATACTCTCCCATATTAGTGTCTTGGAACGGTACAGGATTTGATCTCCCCGTATTACATTACAGAATGTTATATCATGGAATATGTGCACCTAAATATTGGGAAATCGGTGATGAAGACAGCAGTTTTAAATGGAATAATTATCTTAATCGTTATCATTATCGACACACTGATTTGATGGATGTATTATCTTGCTATCAGTCTCGCTCAGCTGCATCACTTGATGATGTTTCAATCATGTTAAATTTACCCGGAAAGTTTGGCATGGATGGCAGTAAAGTTTGGGAGGCATATTCTTCAAGTAAAATACGTGAAATCAGGGAATATTGTGAAACAGACGTCCTTAACACATATTTAATCTATTTGCGATTTGAATTAATTCGTGGAAAATTATCGGAAAGTGAATACATTCATAAAATCGAACAAGTAAAAATATTTTTGAACGACGCAACACATCACCAACACCATTTTAAAGAATTTTTGAAATTATGGAAAAATTAAATAATACATTTCTTTCATTAACAATCTCTGGTATCAACCATGAAGGTCGTGGGATTACACAGGTTGATGGCAAAATAGTTTTCGTTGATCAAGCTTTGCCCGGTGAAATTGTAGATATTGAAATAACAAAACGTCATAGCAAATATCATGAAGCTAAAGTTATCAATATTATAAAGCCGTCGCCTGAGCGCATTTCACCCAAATGCCAGCATTTTAGCATTTGTGGTGGATGTCAATTACAACACTTATCATCAGACGGTCAATTAGAACTTAAAAAAAATAATGTATTGGAACAATTAAAACATATTGGAAAAATAAATATTGATAAAATCTCTTTATTGAATCCCATCATGTCATCTGCTTGGGGATATCGATACAAAGCAAGGTTAAGCGTAAAATACGTGGAGAAAAAACAAAAACTATTAATTGGATTTCATGAAAAAAATGGGAGATACATTGCTGATATTTCACGCTGTGAAATATTACATCCAAAAATTGGTTTAAATATAGAACTACTTAGAAGTTTTATAATCTCATTATCGAATTATAAAAATATCCCTCAAATTGAAATTGCTTGCGATCCTCAACATGAGGCTTTAATTATTCGAAATTTAACTGACTTTTCACAAAAAGATAGAGAAATACTAAAACAATTTGGAATTGATCATGGATTTTATATATATATTCAACCTAATAAGCCGGATCAACTTGAAAAAATACATCCTGGCTCCAACGAAGTTTTTGATTTAAATTATCATCTCAATGAGATCCAATATAAATTTTATCCTACTGATTTTACGCAAATTAATCCTGATATCAATAAACAAATGGTTACTCTTGCATTACAGTTATTAGATTTAAATTCCAAAGATTCTGTCCTCGATTTATTTTGCGGTTTAGGTAATTTTAGCTTACCTATCGCTAAACTTGCCCAAAATGTGACGGGCATTGAAGGTGATAAAAATATGGTTGAACGAGCAAAATTCAATGCGGCACTTAATCACCTATCGAATACGTCTTTTTATACCGATAATTTATTTAAACCTGATCCACAATCATTTTGGCTAAATAAACCATACACGAAAATATTACTTGATCCTCCTCGCACAGGAGCAATTGAAATACTACCTTTTCTCGCCTCTCTTTCGCCTGAACGAATTGTCTATGTTTCTTGCAACCCTGCTACATTGGCAAGAGATGTAGGTGAATTAGCCAATCGGTACGGATTTCATGTTAAATCACTGTGTTTAATGGATATGTTTCCCCAAACTAAACACATTGAGAGTATAATTCTATTAACTAAACAGAAATAAAAGGGTTTCACTATGGCTATCAGTATTTTTGATCTTTTCTCAATTGGTATCGGCCCATCAAGCTCGCATACGGTTGGCCCTATGCGTGCAGCAGTGCGGTTTGTGAATAGTTTAAAAAATAAACCTGTACATAATATCCTTGTAGAAATTTATGGTTCACTTGCACTCACTGGAAAAGGCCATGGCACAGATTCTGCTTTACTTATCGGATTAGAAGGAAATTTACCTCATTTAGTAGATCCAGATACTATACTACCTCGCACAGAATCAATTAAAAAAACAAAAAAAATTCTTATAAATGAAAAAGAAATTAATTTTGATTATGACAAAGATTTTATTTTTCACCGTGATAAATTACTGCCCAAACATACCAATGGCATAAAATTAACCGCATTTGATCATCAACACAATATTATGACAGAACAAGTTTATTATTCAATTGGCGGCGGGTTTATAGTGAGTGATGATGAATTTGGCCATGAAATATCAGAGGTAAAATTGCCTTATCCTTTTGATTCCGCACAAGAACTTTTAGATTTATGCCAGCAACATCATTTAACGATTCGTGATTTAATGTTAGCGAATGAAAAAGCGTTTCGATCGGAAGAAGAAATCAACCAAAATATTTCCAACATAGATAAAGTCATGTCGGATTGTATCGAAAAAGGCTGTAAAACTGAAGGCATTTTACCTGGATTTCTGAAAGTTAAAAGACGCGCTTCTGAATTATATAAAAAATTACAAGTAGAAAACTTTCCCAAACCGACTGAAAACAGTGACGTCATGCACTGGCTTAATATGTACGCTATGGCTGTTAATGAAGAAAATGCATCCGGCGGCAGAATTGTAACAGCACCTACAAATGGTGCGGCAGGTATTATTCCTGCCGTTTTAAACTACTACAAAAACTTCGATAAAAACGTTGATTTTGAAAAAATTAAAACTTATTTTCTCACTGCGGGTGCAATTGCCATTTTATACAAAAAAGGAGCGTCAATATCGGGTGCCGAAGTCGGGTGCCAAGGTGAAGTGGGAGTTGCATCCTCCATGGCAGCGGGTGGAATCACTGCCGTATGGGGCGGCAGTATTTTTCAAATTGAAAAAGCAGCTGAAATTGCCATGGAACATCACCTTGGAATGACATGCGATCCTGTTGGTGGATTTGTTCAAATTCCTTGTATTGAGCGAAATGCCATGGGTTCAGTAAAAGCGGTCAATGCAGCTCGAATTGCTCTGATGGAAGATGAAAACGGTGAGCATAAAGTTTCATTAGATAAAGTGATAGCCACCATGCGTCAAACCGGCAAAGATATGATGAGTATTTATAAAGAAACATCTTTAGGCGGCCTTGCGGCAAATATACCCGAATGTTAATATTTTAGCGCTACATGGAATTGTAGCAGTTTTACGGATGATTAATTTCACAGGAGTGATTTATGGACATGAAGTTATTGTGCACTGTCGCCTTTTTGTTTGCCATGCAAATGGTTCCGTTTTTTGCTTTTAGTCATTATCACCCTGCGCAAACCGTTGTGCAAATGAATAAAAAAGCAGAGCCTGTTACAGCTCTAGCTATTAATCAATTATTAAATAATTCAACGAAAAAAGACGACGATTCAACTTCCAATATAGAAAGGTTTTAATTCTATTGCGTACAAGCTAACTGCGCTTTAACCATCGGCCCAAGAAATTCATCTATATTTTTTGACGAAATAGAAATACAAGAATTTTCAACTATCTCATATAATTTTTTAGAAGCAACCCGCATATAAGGCGACTTAAATGGCATAGAAGATTCACTCGTTAATGTGTAACTTTTTAGGTGAGAACTAGCAAAAGATATTTTAAATTTACACTCAAAACAATCTTCTAATAGTGTCATTTTGTTTTCAATTTCATGAAAATATTTCTTTTGTTCTTGTGTAACAGTAAAAATATAATCTTTGTCTATTGCATTATTATTCAACATTATAGAATACAATTGATTTACTTTGATTATAGAAGGGTTATCTCGAGCTAATTGGCTTAAGGCTGATTTATCAAGCAATTTCAGTTTAGCCGCAACAATAATTGCATGAAAATTATATAAATTTAAACTTTCAGGATCCGAATCATGTTTTTTTGAATTATTTATTTCAGCGAGCCCTTTTTCGAAATTGACCAAATAAATAATACCTTGGTTATTTAATATCCATTGGATTTCTGAATTGTTCGATAAAAAATCTACTTCCGTTTGCTCTTGGATAGGTATATATGAAACGTCATTTTCGAAAACACTATAATTATTTGAGCTATTATTGTTGTTTAAATTAATATAGCCAAACACACCGCCTGTACTGCAAAGTAGCTGAACTGTTCCTTTTTGCATCGCGTCTATTGCAAAATTTAAGGGCGTTTGAGAATGACGATTTACTATGTTAGCGTAAGCCCCCTTTGCTAACAAAAGATTAATCGCATGTGTCATGCCATTTTTTGCAGCATAATGTAAAAGTGAATTATAACTCTCATCTTGACCACAATAATTAACATTTTTTACATGCGGTAATAAACTAGGAACTATTTCTCGAATGTTATATCGAGTTGCATGAAGCATCGCATCATCATATTGCTCATACAACACATGCTCTAATAATTCTACAGAATGTGAACTCACTGCTTCATTAATCAAATGATTATCTGTTATTAATATTTCTTCCCATAATCCTTGTTGCGCATACTCTAATATATTGGTTTTGGATTGGGTTAGATTGATATACTCTGCAGCCATGTTGTTTCTCCATTATCTAATTAAAAAACCAACCTTGAAATATAAAAAATAATACCTGGGAATAGTCCAAAATACAACACTCCGATTCCACTTAATGTCACAATTACACTACCGGATATTTTATAACGAAAAGAATTTATATTGGAATTCTCATCAATTGATTCAAAATACATTACTTTTACGATATTAATATAGTAATAAGCGCCAATAACAGATAACACAATTGCAACAATAGCCAGCCATACAAGATGAACATGAATCAATGCTTGTAATACTGTCATTTTTGCAAAAAATCCAATTGTGGGCGGAATACCTGCCATTGAAAATAAAATTAAAAGAAACATAAAAGCTAACCAAGGGTTACGCGAATTTAATGCCTTTAAATCTGAAATTTCTTCAATTTCTTTATCACGGCTAAACAATGTTAATAACGCAAATGCTCCAATAACCATTAATGCATAAGACAACATGTAGAATAATGATGCAGCATACCCTTCTTTTGTTCCCGATAAAATGCCTAAACTTAAATATCCCATGTGTGCAATAGAAGAATAGGCAAGCAAACGCTTAAGATTAGTTTGAACAACCGCTGCTAAATTTCCTAAACCCATTGAAACTAAACTTACAATAATTAAAATTTCCTGCCACTGTGGTTGTAATATAGGTAAGTTGTATACTAATAATCGATAGGCCATTCCTAATGCAGCAATTTTCGGTGCAGCACTGATAAATAATGTTATCGCTGTGGGCGCCCCGGTATACACATCTGGCACCCATAAGTGAAATGGCGCTGCACCCCATTTAAAAACAATCCCTGTGATGACAAACACTAAGCTAAAGATCAATAATAAATTATGAGCAGGATTTAAGGTTATGGCGCTCATATCTAAACTATTGGTTGCACCATATAACATTGACAAGCCATATAACAATATTCCAGAAGCTAATGCGCCCATCACAAAATATTTCATGGAAGCTTCAGAACCCGTTGGAGAATCTTCCCATAATGCGACAAGCGCATACACAGGTAAAGCAGATAATTCTAAGGACAAAAATAAAACAATAAAATGGTGTGATGAAACCAACAATAACATCCCTAAAATTGCTAACAGACTCAATAAATAAAATTCTGCGGCAGGAATTTTTCGAGAATGAATATAATCTTTAGAAGACCAAAAGACAAAGATACTTGAAATTTCTATGAGAATTTTAAGCAGCGAGGCAAGAGGATCTAATATAAAACTGTTGTTAAATAATAAAACTGTGGGATGCTTAAATAAACAGATGTTGCATACCAAGAGAATAAATAAAGTCGTCTGACTTAAATAATAAATCACATTTTTTTGTTTTGATTTTAACATCAAATCAATTAGCAAAATGATACACGTCATCCCTATCAAAAATATTTCAGGAAATATCACATTCATATTTACAAAACCCCATGCACTTCAAAATGCGAAAAGAGAAAAGAATATTTTCCGGCAATGGCGCGAAAGACTCCGTTTTTCTCAGCTTTATTTGCCTTAAAAACATTCTCTTTTCTTTTCATTATTTGTCGTTTTAAGTGTAATAAATGTTTCATCTTCATCTCATACTACTTTTGTCTGTAAACTTAAAACCAACAAATGATCGACTGTTGCGCCCATCATGTTGAGTAATGGCATTGGATAAACACCCAATATCACAACACCTAAGGTTAATAGAGTGAATAATATTTTTTCTCTAAAATCTATGTCAGGCATAGTAGAAATTTGAGCATGCGCACAATCACCAAAAAATACACGTTTATACATCCACAGAGTGTATGCTGCGCCTAATATCAATGTGGTTGCTGCAAAAGCTGCAATGGCAGGGCTTGCTTGAAATCCACTTAATATAATCATAAATTCGCCCACAAATCCCGATGTTCCTGGAAGCCCTGCATTTGACATTGCAAAGAGCATAAAGAATGCAGCAAATATAGGCATAGAATTTGCAACGCCGCCAAAATCTTTTATGTTTCGGCTATGTAAGCGTTCATACAATATTCCAACACCTAAAAACATGGCCCCCGAACTAAATGCATGAGATATCATTTGCACCATTGCACCTTCTAAACTCATGTATGCATTTTTAAGATCGCCCGTATTACTAATAATGATAAACACCATAAAACAGCCTAACACTACAAATCCCATATGTGCCACAGATGAATAAGCAATTAATTTTTTCATATCGGTTTGTGCGATGGCTACAAAGCCAATATAAGCAATAGCGATCAAAGATAAAACTATCATGAATATATCTAATACATGTGAAGCATCGGGAGTAATAGGTAATGTGAATCGTAAAAATCCGTATGCGCCAAGTTTTAACATAAGCGCTGCTAAAACAATTGAGCCTCCAGCAGGTGCTTCTGTATGCGCATCAGGCAGCCAGGTATGTAATGGCCACATCGGTACTTTCACCGCAAAAGCAAATAAAAATCCCGTGAAAATCCACATCTGTTGTGTCATGCTTAATTTGATGTGATAAAAATCAAAAATATTAAAAGAAGAAATTGAAGACAGATGATTAAGATAAAGCAAAACCACTAAAAGAAGCGCTGATCCAAAAAAAGTATATAGAAAAAATTTAATGGAAGCATAAGATCGATTCGCACTCCCCCATATTCCAATACTTAAATACATAGGAATCAACATGGCTTCCCAAAAAACATAAAACAAAATGGCATCCGTGGCAGCAAAAACGCCTATGACCAAGCCTTGCATGATCAAAAACGCAGCCATGTATTGTGCTACTTTTTCATGGATAGTATTCCAAGCAGCAATAACCACTAATAATGTTGTAAATGCAGTCAACATGATTAGCGGTGCTGAAATACCATCCACGCCCAAACTGTAATGGATGTTATAAGGAAGAATCCACATTAAATTTTCTTGAAATTGCATTTGATAAGTATGATTATTAAAATAAAAATAAAGCGGTAAACATAACAACAAGGTC
>Ga0207667_10000749_pt1 | contig 42187 bp, 39 predicted proteins | sample KBSCornC52_FD_184301 | JGI IMG/M metagenome (GOLD analysis project Ga0207667, IMG submission 184301) | Corn rhizosphere microbial communities from Kellogg Biological Station, Michigan, USA - KBS Corn C5-2 (SPAdes) (version 2) | ecosystem: Host-associated > Plants > Roots > Rhizosphere > Soil ... | reverse complement strand
GACAGCTTCCGAGCGATACTTCGGATACCAGTACTGACGATACAAGGGCCCGTAATCTTCCTTGCTGATGATATAGGGCGAGCCCGTCACCGTATGGGCGACCTGCAGACCCCAGTGGTTATTGACGATCCAGGCATTGGGATCATTGATGGCGATATTCGGGGACATCAGGATCAGCGCGGCCACCTTGTCGGGATAGGCCGCCGCCAGCTGCAGGGCAAGACTTCCGCCGGTAGAGGTCCCCATCAGGATCACCTTCTTACCCAGCTGCTGCCCAATGGCCAGTGCCTGTTTGGCGCTCTCCCAATATTCGTCGGCCGTAAGATTCACCATAGCATCCACAGTGTCGATCCCATGCTCGGCCAGGCGGGAAAGATAAAGATTGCAGCCATAGCGGCGGGCGGCCCACCGGTGCACAGGATCACCCTCCCCCTGGCTGGCGGAGAACCCATGGAGGTATACGATGGCATATTCCGTCTTCGCCTTGGAGCTGTCATTCGCCCACACGATACGGGCTTCATTGTCCGGCTTCAGCTTATGCTTTGCTTCCCCTTCCCGGATATAATTCTCCAGGGCGGCCGGCGCCGTAGGGACGGCAGGCATTGCTGCACTATAGACAGGAGTGGAAGGACTGGGACCGAGCAGGTAGATGACATATAATACGACAAGTATGACCAGCAACCATCTTAACCATTTTTTACGCATGAGGGGAATTTGCGCTTAAATTATAAAATTGAGCGCATTAAACACTGTAATTTTCCCTTAATTATTTCCGGCGAACTCTGACCTTGGTATCAACCTTGGAAGAATTTTCCTTCACTATGTGTGGAGAAGATGGGATTACCTGACTCATATCTACGCCGGGCGCCTGGGTAGATATCACAGTCGTGGAACTTGATCCAGCATTGCCATTTATTGGCTTTCCATTATTCGAAGCTTTATCAGCCGTAGGTCTCACAATTTACAGCTCTTTCCTCGTACACGAGACGTACTTTTTGAACCTTATCATCCTTTCGGACAAATGAAAGCCAATGCATGCAATATAAGGCACAATAGCGGCCAGGCCCCATATAAGCGCCCTATAAAAAGAGCTTTTATTAACGAAAACAGTTTGGTTGATTAGAATGAATTTTCCATTGATAAGGTTTGAAGGCAATTTACCAATCCTGAACATATGTTTTTTATGTTATTTCTCCCCAATCCTTCGTTTAAGCTAGGAAGTTCGGGTGTTTTGGCGTACATTTGCGGCTTTAAACTGACCGGAGGTCAGTCGGCCGAAAGGCCAATCATTAGCGCTTTCCCGCCGGGGAGTTACATTTTAAACACAACGACGAGGCGGGAAAAACAGCCATCGCAAGGCCGCGGCCGTTCGAAGGAGATAACATTATGCAAATCAGAAATATAGCCATCATCGCACACGTTGACCATGGTAAGACTACCCTGGTAGACAAGATCTTACACGCTACCCACGTATTCCGGGAGAACCAGGAGACGGGGGAGCTGATCATGGACAACAACGATCTGGAAAGGGAGAGAGGTATCACCATCTTCAGCAAGAACGCTGCCGTGGAATACAAAGGAGTTAAGATCAATGTGATAGACACCCCCGGTCACTCCGACTTCGGTGGCGAGGTGGAGCGTGTGCTGAAAATGGCCGATGGCGTGCTGCTGCTGGTGGACGCCTTCGAAGGCCCCATGCCGCAAACACGCTTCGTGCTGCAAAAAGCCCTTCAGCTGAACCTGAAACCCATCGTCGTTATTAATAAGGTCGACAAACCCAATTGCCGGCCGGATGAAGTACACGATGCCGTATTCGAGCTCTTCTTCAACCTCGACGCTACGGAAGAACAGCTGGACTTCCCCACCTTCTATGGCAGTGGCAAGAATGGCTGGTTCAATAGCAAGAATGAGCAATGCGCGGACATTACCCCCCTCCTGGACGGTATCCTGCAATACGTTCCCGCACCCAAGGTTTCCGAAGGCCCCCTGCAAATGCAGATCACTTCCCTGGATTACTCCTCCTTCCTCGGCCGTATCGCCGTTGGCAAGGTAGCAAGAGGCTCCATCAGGGAAAGTCAGAACGTCGCCCTCATGCAGGCCGATGGCACGATCAAAAAAAGTAAAATAAAGGAATTATATACGTTCATGGGCATGGGCAAGAAAAAGGCAGCCGAGGTCTTTGCCGGTGACATCTGCGCCGTGGTAGGACTGGAAGACTTCAACATCGGTGATACCATCGCTGATGCGGAGAACCCCGAGGCGCTGCCCGTCATCAGTGTGGACGAACCCACTATGAGCATGCTGTTCGGTATCAATAACTCCCCTTTCTTCGGCAAAGACGGTAAATTCGTCACCTCCCGTCACCTGCGCGACAGGCTGATAAAAGAGACAGAGAAGAACCTGGCCCTGCGCGTAGAAGATACGGACAGCGCCGACAGCTTCCTCGTATACGGCCGCGGCATCCTTCACCTGGGCATCCTCATCGAGACCATGCGACGGGAAGGCTTTGAGCTGACGGTAGGACAGCCCCAGGTACTGGTAAAAGAGATCAATGGCAAAAAGCACGAGCCTTATGAAATATTGGTAGTGGATGTTCCCGGGGATTACAGCGGTAAGGTCATCGACATGGTGACCCAGCGCAAAGGTGAAATGCTCGTGATGGAAAGCAAAGGCGAAATGCAGCACCTGGAATTCGAGATCCCCTCCAGGGGCCTCATCGGGCTGCGGAGCAGCATGCTGACAAACACCGCCGGCGAGGCGGTCATGGCCCACCGCTTCCTGGAATATAAACCCTGGAAAGGTCCCATCCCCGGCCGGAACAATGGCGTACTGCTTTCGAAAAATCAGGATAAGACCACAGCCTACTCCATCGATAAGCTGCAGGACCGCGGTACCTTCTTTGTCGATCCGGGCGAGGACGTATACGTCGGACAGATCATCGCCGAGCATATCAAGCCGGGCGATCTCATCGTAAACGCTACGGAAGGCAAGAAGCTGACCAACATGCGCGCCAGCGGCAGCGATGACTCCGTCCGCATTATCCCGAAAAAACAGATGACCCTGGAAGAATGCATGGAATATATCCAGCACGACGAATGCATCGAGGTCACGCCAAAGAAGATACGGCTGCGTAAGACCATTCTCGATGAGAATGAGCGCAAGCGTCGCCAGACAGCGATGAAGGCGGAAGAAGTGAAGTAGCGAATGAATTAGTTCGTAACTTTGGGTATGCGCAAGCTGATAGCCATATTAGCATTGTTGATAATAACAGCCGTCACCACTGATGTGGCAGCGCAATGCTCCATTTGTACCCGGACCGCACAACAGCTGGGTGAAAGACCCGCCAAGGCATTGAACAAAGGGATCATTTACCTGGCTTTCACTCCGCTGGCTATCCTGGGTATCGTTGGATTTCGCTGGTGGAGAAGCCAGGACGCTGATGATGGATCATCCGGGGATAATCGGTAATTTTATCCAATGGTCGATATATTATCCCCTACGGAAAAGAAAAGACGTCCATCCGTTGCCGGCGCTGTATTCTCTATTATCATTCCTACCTGGAACAATCTTTCCTATCTGAAGCTCTGTATCGACAGCCTGCGCAAAAATTCCACGCTGCCTCACCAGGTCATCGTACATATCAACGAAGGTCGCGACGGCACCAAAGAATGGGTGGACGCACAGCCTGACATCGACTACACCTGCAGCGAAAAGAACATCGGCATCTGCTATGCCTTGAACCTCACCCGCGAGCTGGTAGCTACGGACTACATAGTATATATGAATGACGACATGTATGCATGCCCCGGCTGGGATGAGATCTTATACGAAGAAATAAAAGGCATCGGCCACAACCTCTTCTTTTTATCCGCCACTCCCATCGAACATTACCCCGTCAGCAATTGCAGCATCAAAGGCGAATACGGTACGGATGTGGAATCCTTCCAGGAACAACAATTACTAAAAGAATACGCCTCCCTCCCCATGCCCGACTGGCAGGGCGCTACCTGGCCGCCCAATGTAGTACACAGGGATGTATGGGACCTCGCCGGCGGCTATAGCGTGGAATTCTCCCCGGGATGGTATTCGGACCCCGACTTTTCCATGAAGCTCTGGCAGATGGGCATACGGCTGTTCAAAGGGGTCAGCAGAAGCCGGGTATACCACTTCGGGAACAAGTCCACCACCCGGATGACAAAAAAGAATAAAGGCTATTATATGTTCATCTCCAAATGGGGGATGACATCCAGCACCTTCACCCAGTTTTTTCTCAGAAGAGGCGAGCCATACGATGGAGTGTTGAAGGACCCGGGCATCGGCAGGGCGCTCCGGCTAAAAAATGTATTCAAAAGGATCAGCCTGTTGTTCCGGAAAATATGAATGTCTTAGGCCTTCGTAGGACCTGCTTCGCCACGGTCCTCCTCGGTCGTAACCTGGCGGTTACGGACGACGAACCTGTGGTTCGTCCTGGTCTGCCACAAATTGATAAAGGTTGAACGTGCCCTTCTCACACGCCTGCACGATCGCCTCCTCCAGCTCCGGCATATGCACATCCTTCATCCGCCGCTCCCGTATCAGGTAATACGCTCTTTCCGCCAGCAGATGATAATTACGATGCCCATCCTTCCCCCGCGCCAAAAACTTCCCGATCTCCGTCATCAGCTCATCCAGCCCCTGTCTTTGTGACGCCACGGTCTTGACGACCGCCGTTTTGGACCTATGCATGGCAGGCGCCAGCATCAGCCGCAGATTCCGCACAAACAGGTCGGCGTCGGGACGGTCGCTTTTATTGACGACAAAAACATCCGCAATCTCCATCAAGCCCGCCTTCATGGTCTGTATCTCATCCCCCGCCTCGGGCACCAGCACCACCAGGGTGACATCGGCCAGCGCGGCGATCTCTATCTCATTCTGCCCGACGCCAACGGTCTCTATCAGTATATGATCAAAGCCCGCAGCTTTTAAAAGCTCCGTAATGGAAAGAATACCCGGATGCAGCCCGCCCAACGATCCCCTTGACGACAGGCTTCGGATAAAAACATCCGGATGATTGTACCATTCGCTCATCCGGATCCTGTCTCCCAGCAGGGCGCCGGAATGAAAGGAGGAAGAAGGATCCACGCAAAGGACGGCGATCTTTTTTTTCTCCTGCACGAACTGCCCGATCAACGCATCCACCAGGGTGCTCTTACCGGCGCCGGGCGGGCCTGTCACACCAATGACCGCTCCCGGGAAAGGAGGCTGCTCCTTAAGCTCCGCGAAGAAATCCGTCACTCCATTCTCGATATAGGAGATGCCCCGGGCCAATGCCCGGTAATTGCCCTGCTGTATTTCCCGGAAAAGAAGCGATGCGCTGTCAGTCATGCCGGACAAATATAAGGCATATCTTTACGCCCATGAAGATCTCGGTCATCATTGCCTTTTACAAAAATCTGCCCTTTCTCGATCTCATTCTCGCAGGCCTGCAACGACAATCCTACGGCAGCTATGAAGTCATCATTGCCGAAGACGATGACGCGCCGGCTACCAGGGATTACATCGCAAAAATATCACCCCGGCTGCCATTCCCCCTGAAGCATGTCTGCCAAAAGGACGAAGGGTTTCGCAAGAACAGGATCCTGAATGCAGCCATCCGGGCCTCGGAAGGAGAATTCATCACCTTCCTGGATGGCGATTGTATCCCGCACAGCCAATGGCTAAAGGAATATGCCCGGACAGCACACGAAGGCAGCGCATTTTTCGGCAGAAGAGTGATGGTAAGCCAGCGGCTCACAAAAAAGCTGCTGACCACCGGCGACAGAAAGCTGCTGTCTTTCTACAGTCACGTACGGCATGGCTCCGAAAGAAAGGAGGACGGCATCTATCTTCCCTTTTTTCGCAAGAGTAATAAGAACAATGGCATATGGGGCTGCAACTGGGGCATCTCAAAAAAGCACCTGATAGAAGTGAATGGATACGATGAAGACTATGTCAGCGCGGGTGTGGGAGAGGATGTGGATATTGAATGGCGACTGCTCGCCAGGGGTATAACATTGCATTCCATGAAACACCGGGCCATCGTGTATCATCTGTATCATGCCGCGCACTATTCCACCGCCGACCTCGAAGGCAACTACGCCATGGTCAAAGCCAAGCAGGCCGCCGGGCTGATTTATTGCGCCAACGGATTGGACCGGCATTTGGACCGGCAATCGTAAATTTGCACCCATGACGAATTTTATTCCTGTATTCCCCCTGGGCATCGTCGTCTATCCCGGCGAAACGGTGAACCTGCATATCTTCGAACCCAGGTATAAACAGCTGGTCAACGAATGCTACAAAGAGGACAAACCCTTTGGCATTCCCACCGTCATCGACAACAGGCTGAGTGAAATGGGCACGCTGGTAAAGATCATCGAGCTCGTAAAAGTATACGACAATGGCGAAATGGACATCCGCACCCAGGGCATCCGCGTTTTCCGGGTCCTGGAAATGATAAAGACCGTCCCCGATAAATTATACAGCGGCGCCATCGTCAATTATCCCGAAAATGTGGAAGGTCCCGGCAAACGCGAGCTGATGCAAAAGGTGGTAAACGCCATCCGGGAGCTCCACCGCCTCCTGAATATCACAAAAGACTTTCACAAGCCCGATACCGAGCTGGCCGCCTACGACATCGCCCACCACGCCGGACTTTCGCTGCAGGAAGAATATGAGCTGCTGGGATTGCTAAGGGAAGAACAAAGGCAGGAATACCTGAAACGCCACCTTGGCCGCGTCTTACCCATCATCGCCGAGATGGAATCCCTCAAGGAAAGGGTAAAATTGAATGGTCATTTCAAAAACCTATCTTCGTTCAATTTCGAAGATTAAAGGCCCCATTATGCCGACCACCCTTTGCTTTGATTTTGGGAACACCCGTATGAAATGCGCCGTATTCACGAAAAATGAATTTACTGGCGAACATGTGCTGGAAGATGACAGCGAAGACACCATCCGGAAGCTCATCGATCAGTATCATCCTGACAAATCCATTCTGTCTTCCGTCATCCAGCACAACCCTGCCATGGAAACGCTTTTGACGCAGCACACCCGGTTTCACAAGTTGGGTCATACGTCGCGCCTGCCCGTGACCACTCCCGTTGGCAAGCCGGAGACCATCGGTGCGGACAGACTGGCCCTGGTCGTAGCGGCTACCGATCTCTTCCCGGGTAAGAACAATCTGGTCATCGGGCTGGGCTCAGCCATCACATACAATTACGTCAACAAATACAAAGAATTCATCGGCGGCGGCATCTCCCCCGGAATGGAGATGCGATTTAAATCCCTCAACGCCTACACGGCCAAATTACCCCTCATCAAGGCCGACTGGAATTTCCCCCTGGCCGGGTACGACACCCGCACCAATATCCTCAGCGGGGTCATTCTGGGTATGGCAAAGGAGCTCGATGGCATGGTGGAAGCCTATGAAGAGAAATATGCGAACTTTAACGTGCTTTTAAGCGGTGGGGACGCCGCCCTGATCTCCCGCCATCTGAAAAAACAATACTTTACAGACCCGTATTTAATCTATAAAGGACTATATGTCATCAGTGAGTGGAACCTTCAATAGAATATGTGCCGTAGTAGCCGCGCTGGCGCTATTGTATTCTTGCGAAAATAAGATAAAGGACCTTCCTTCCAACGCCCGTACCAGCAGACAGCAGGTGCCCGAAGAAGGACAGCAGATCGAAAGCTATCTCAGCGAGGCCGGCAAGGTAAAGGGAAAGCTCACCTCACCCTATATGTTGCGTTATCAAAAGGCCGATACCCCTTATTCGGAATTTCCCCGTACCCTGCATGTGGATTTTTATAACGACTCCCTGAAGATAGAAAGCCAGATGGATGCCAAATACGGAAAGTACCTGCAAAATCAGAACAAGGTATTCCTCCGGGACAGCGTGGTGGTAAAGAACATCATCAAGGGAGATACCTTGCACTGTAAATACCTTTGGTGGGATCAGAACACGCAGAAGTTTACTACGGACGATTCAGTGCAGATCTATACCCGGGACAAGATCCTTTTTGGAACGGGGATGGAGGCGGATCAGAACTTTCGCTGGTACACGATCAAGCACCTCACTGGCAGCGTCCTCACTTCCGAGAACGCCATGCCGCTCGCTCCCTCTAAGTAAATAATGAGGGAAGCGCCAGCGGGTCTGAATTTTGCACCTTCGTACATTCAACAAAAAAGATATGGAATATCGTCGACTAGGCAGATCAGGATTACAGCTCAGCGTATTGTCCTTTGGCAGCTGGGTGACTTTTAAGGAACAGGTAGCGGATAACACCGCGGACGAGCTCATGGGCATTGCCTATGACAAGGGCATCAACTTCTTTGATAATGCAGAAACCTATGCCAACGGAGAGAGCGAGCTCATGATGGGGCGCGTGCTGAAAAAGAAAAATTGGGACCGCACCAGCTACATCGTTTCGTCAAAAGCTTATTTCGGCAGCCGCGACAACCCAAAGCCCAACCAGACAGGCCTGAGCCGCAAGCATTTGAAAGAGGCCTGCGATGAGGCCCTCCGTCGCCTGCAGCTCGACTACCTCGACCTTTATTTCTGCCATCGCCCCGATCCCAATGTGCCCATCGAAGAAGTGGTATGGACCATGCACAACATCATCCAGCAGGGCAAAGCCCTGTATTGGGGCACCAGCCAGTGGAGCGCCGCCGAGATCATGGAAGCCCACAAGGTAGCGCAGCAATATTGCCTCATCGCACCCGTGATGGAGCAGCCACAATACAATATGTTCGAGCGGTTCAAGATGGAACAGGACTATCTCCCCGTCTTCCGCAGCGTGGGACTGGGCACTACCATCTGGAGCCCGCTGGCGGCAGGCTTCCTTTCCGGGAAATACCTGAACGGCATACCCAAAGACTCCCGCTTTGCCATGCCGGAATATCATTGGCTCGTCAAAAGATGGTTACAAGAGGACAGGATCGAAAAAACAAAGAAGCTGGCCGACCTGGCAAAAAAATTGGGCGTTTCCCTGTCCGCCCTGGCCATCGCGTGGACCATCCGGAACCCGGAGACCACCACGACCGCCATATTGGGCGCGACGAAAAAAGAACAGCTCCTGGAGAACCTGAAAGCCCTGGATGTCCGCCTGACCCCGGATACACTGGAAGAAATAGAAGGTATCCTCCAAAACAAGCCTTTTTTGGACCTGCAATAGTCGGCAGCGCTCCGCCTTTCATCCGGCAATCGCCACATTTTGACAGAAAAACAGCTTAAAAGCCGCCTTAAAAAGGCGGTTTTTTTGTCAAGATTGACCGCAAAAGACGAAATTTCCAAAATTCTCAATTAAACGTTTGTTTAATTCAAACGTTTGTTTAACTTTGTGCCGTCAATCTCGAAAAAATGTCAGCGGCAGAAAAAACAGATAAAAGAGAACATATTCTTATAGTGGCGGAGGAGCTTATCGGCACCAACGGATTTGACGGCACTTCTGTAAGAGACATTGCCCACAAGGCAGGGGTCAATCTGGCCATGATCTCTTATTATTTCGGCTCCAAGGAGAAATTGCTGGAAGCCCTGATAGAATTCCGCGCAGGCTATGCCCACGGCATTTTGGAAGAGCTGAACAAGGACGCCAGCCTCAACCCCTGGGATAAGATCGACAGGCTGGTAGACTTCTATGTGGACAGGGTACTTGGCAACCTCCGGTTTCACAACATCATGTACCGCGAATCCATCAATATTCGCAGTGATGAGATCCGCGACAAGCTCATAGCCATCAAGCTCCGCAATCTGGAACAGATCACCAGGATCATCCAGGATGGTCAGCAAAAGAAATTATTCCGGGAAGTAGATATCCCGATGACGGTTGGGTCCCTGATGGGGACCATCTCCTCCTATACCCAGGCAAAGCCCTATGGCTGCCAGATCCTTGCCCTTGGTTACGACACTAACGACGAGACCTACCGCTCGAAGCTTGCCCCCAGGTTGAAAGCCCATCTCAAACAGTTGCTCAGGGCTCATCTGGACTTTGCAAACCTTGGTTTGCCGCGCGTAACCGAGTGAAGCGAAGGTTATGAACGAGGAGGAGCGTGTCGAAGCAGCTCCGACGAAGTCCCAATCATAAGCCGATGGGCGCGAGGCCTTACATTTCAAACAAGGCCGAAGCGCACTTCCCGGAAGAATGAAGAACATAAATAAAAAATAAACTGATGAACGCGATTAAGACTTTCTCAGTGGCCCTGGGCCTGCTGGTCTTTACTGCCTTTACCACCAACGCGCAGATGCAGACCAGGACACTTACCCTGGATGAGGCCGTGCAGCTGGGAATACAGAACAGCAAACAATTGAAGAGGAGCCAGTACAAGATCGACGAGGCGCTCACCCGCGTGGAACAGGCAAAAGATGCACGCCTGCCCAGCGCCAAGGTCAGCTTTCAATACCTCCACGCCCTGATGTTGTCCCGGGTGATACAGATCCCCGGTCTGACAAAGGACCCGGTCAAGCTGCCTTTTGACTTCCCCGCCTATATGGGCACCCTATCCGTATCCGAACCCATCTTCGCCGGCCACCAGCTGAAATACGCCCGCCAATCCGCCGACCTGATGGTGCAGATGAGCCGCCTGGATGCCGACAAGGACAAGGATGATATCACCTGGGTAGTAGTTGAATCCTATATCAACTACAATAAGATCCTCCAAAACCAGCTCATCGTCGCGCAGAACATGCAGGACGTGCAAAGCAAGCTGGAGGAGATCATAAAATATGAAAGCCAGGGACTGGCCACGAAGAACGACGTGCTCCGCTACCAGCTGCAGCAATCACAGCTCCAGCTGACGGAAATAGAGCTCGAGAACAATCGGCGGATAGCCAACTATAATATGAACGTGCTCCTGGGACTTCCCGACTCTACACAGCTGATCCTCCCGGCGCCTACATATAAATTGAATGAGAACCCCGTCTTTACCGACCTGCTCCAGCAGGCCGAGACCAATCGCCGCGAGCTCCAGGATCTCTCTTATCAGACAAAGCTCGCCGACATCAACGTCAAACAGATAAAAGACAAGAGACTCCCGACCGTAGCAGCCACCGGCGGTCTGTACTACATCAACCCCACCGGCCAGGTGATCCCTACGAATAACAATCTGATAGCGCCCATTACGCTTGGCATCGGCGCCAGCTGGGACATCGGCACCCTGTATACCAACAAGAACAAGGAAAAAGAAGCCGCCATCCAGCGCCAGGAATTGACCACGGTAAAGGACCAGCAGCTGGACGAGATACATAAGGATGTAAATAAGAACTATATCCTCTACAAACAATCGCTGGAAAAGATCAAGGTTCTTCAGGACGCCGTAACCCAGGCCGAAGAGAATGAACGTATCACCGAGTCGAAGTTCAGGAACAACCTGGTGAACACCACGGACCGCATCGACGCACAGACGCTCCTGTATCAGGCCCGTGTCAACCTCGAGCTGGCCAAGTCGGATGCTACCATTGCGTATTACGACATGTTACACAGCACCGGAAAAATTTCTCTCTAAAAAATTATTAAAACACTGCATAGTATAGCATATGGAACAAAATAACACTCCAAAGAAAGGTCGCAAAAAACTCATCTTTCCCATCATCCTGGCGCTGGTGCTGGTGGGTGCACTGATCTTCTCGGCTAAAGAGTATTTCTATTACCAGAGCCACGAAGAGACGGACAATGCGCAGATCGATGCGGACATCAGCCCCGTGGTAGCCAGGGTCGGCGGCTATGTCAAGGAGATTCGTTTCCAGGACAACCAGTTTGTAAAAGCCGGCGATACCCTGGTCATATTGGACGACCGTGACTACCAGGTACGCCTGCAGCAGGCCCAGGCCGCCCTTGCCGCTACCCGCCAGAACGTGGACGTTTCCCAGACCCAGGTCTCCGAGGCGCAGACGGGCATCGCCACGGCACAGGCCAATGTAGCGGCCGCCAAAGTTCGCGTGTGGAAGGCGAACGAGGACTTCACCCGCTATCAGAACCTCTACAACGATCATGCGATCACCAAGGCGCAGTTCGACGACGCCAAGGCGGAAAAAGAAGCTGCCGAAGCCGCCCTCAACGTAGCCGAAACACAGATCCCCGTACAGGCCCGGAAAGTCAGCACCAACAGGAGCCAGGTAGGCGCCGCCGCCAGCAACATCGCCAGCCGCCAGGCCGACATCGAGTTTGCCAAACTGCAGCTGTCCTACACCGTCATCACGGCTCCCGCCAGCGGCATCGTATCTAAAAGGAACATCCAGCTGGGTCAGCTGGTACAGGCCGGACAAACCCTCTTTGCCATCGTCAATGAGAAAGGCATCTATGTGACGGCCAACTTTAAGGAGACACAGCTGGAACATCTGCGGGTGGGTGAAAAGGTGGATATCGTCCCCGACGCCTACTCCGACAGGACCATACAGGGTACGGTCGAATCCTTCTCCGGAGCCACTGGCGCCAAGTTCTCGCTCCTGCCTCCCGACAATGCTACAGGCAACTTCGTAAAGGTGGTACAGCGCGTGCCCGTGAAGATTACTTTACAAAGCGACACCGCCACCCTGGACCTTCTGCGTCCCGGTATGAGCGTCAAGGTCGTAGTGCATACGAAATAAAAAAATTGAGTCATGGTCGAACATGGATTTAGAAAGTGGATCATTACCATCACGGTGATATTGGCATCACTGCTGGAGCTGATCGATACCACCATCGTCAACGTGGCCCTGCCCGATATCATGGGCAACCTGGGCGCTACCCTGGAAGATGCAGGCTGGATCATCACCGGCTACGCCGTGGCCAATGTGATCATCCTTCCCATGTCCGGATGGCTGGGCGACAGGTTTGGAAGAAAGAACTATTTTATAACCTCTATCCTTGTATTCACTCTCGCCAGCTTCCTTTGCGGACATGCGCATAGCCTCACGGAACTAGTGCTCTTTCGCATAGTGCAGGGGCTGGCGGGCGGCGGTCTGCTGTCTACCGCACAAGCCATCCTCATGGAGACCTGGCCCCGGGAAGAGCTGGGCATGGCTACCGCCCTATTTGGACTGGGCGCGGTCGTAGGTCCTACGGTCGGTCCTACCATCGGCGGATACATCACGGATCACTTCAAATGGCCCTATATATTTTATGTGAACATCCCCGTGGGCGCCATCGCCGCCTTCTTTGTATCGACTTTTGTGCGGGAATCTCCCCGCTATGCCAAAGGCAAGCCGGTGGATTGGTGGGGTATTGCCCTGCTGGCCGCCGGTGTAGGCAGCCTGCAGGTGGTATTGGAAAAAGGCGAGTCGGAAGACTGGTTTTCCACACCTTATATCTCCGTGCTGGCCCTGACGACCATATTGTCCGGCATCGCCTTCATCTGGAGGGAGCTGAGCACGGACCATCCCGTGGTGAACTTCCGGATATTGAAGAACAGGAGCTTTGCCATCGGCATCGTCACCTCCTTCGTCCTGGGCTTTGCGTTATACGGTTCCGTATTCATATTCCCCGTATTCTGCCAGAACCTCCTGGGCTTCTCCGCCCAGCAGACGGGTATCATCCTTTTTCCCAGCGGGATGGCCACCATCATGCTCATGCCCTTCGTAGGAGTGATGTTGAAGAGGGGAGTGCCCGGCCAGTTCATGGCTACAGGCGGATTCTTTCTCTTCTTTGTCTTTACATATATGCTCTCCAATTCCACGCTGGAATCAGGCACCTCGGACTTCTTCTGGCCCCTGGTCATTCGTGGTATTGGCATGGCCATCCTCTTCGTACCCCTGACCACCCTGGCCCTCCAGGAATTGAAAGGACCCGAGATTGGACAGGGCTCGGGCTTGAATAATATGATGCGCCAGCTGGGAGGCTCCTTTGGTGTAGCGCTGCTGACAACCCTGATCCATATCAAGTCCGGCAAGGTGCGCGCCGTGCTGCTGGAGAACGTCAATCCGTACAATCCGGGTTATGTACAGCGCCATGCCGCCATGGTCAATGGATTCATCGCCCAGGGCAAATCCAGCTTCGACGCGCAGCAAATGGCCAACAGGGCCATGGAAGGGATTATTACCAAGCAGACCATGCTCGTTACCTATGATAGCATGTACCTGCTCATCGGGGCCTTTGTATTGTTCTGTATCCCGATCGTGTTTTTGCAGCCGTTCAAGAGGAATGCCGCCGTGCCTACGGATGCACACTGATGCGCCGGCGGCCGGCCCCCTGACCAGGACAAACCGCCGGTTAGGCGGTTTATCCGCCGACAAGATTAAGATAGGATCTATAAACAGTAAAGGCTTAAAAACGACAGACCGGTTTAAGTAGGAGTAGCCGTAAGAAAGGAAATAAGAACCATTAGAATGGCCCGCAAAAAAGAAGCGTCCTGGATCTCTCCAGGACGCTTCAACATTTTTGTACGATACCTTACCAACATTTTCGCGGCCATCAATAGGTACAAATTTTAATCATTGGCTTGTTCTTAGGATTGGATCTTGTTCGGATTTTGGATTTTTTAAACGGATAAGTACTGATTGATCAAGGACTCAGGGTTTTTCTTGGATTTGAATTCATTTTGGATTTTCAGGATCTTGGATAAGTTGGCTTTTCGGATTCTTGGATTTCGGTTTTTCGTTGGATTTTCATTCATTCTTTCAGTTAGCTTTTCTTCGGATAATTGGACTTTCTGAACCGTTGCTTCAATCATACTTAACAATACAAACATACAATCGAAAAGGGTTTGCCACAAGAGAAGAAACGCTATATTTCCAACGTTCAGTTTTTACGTATCGCATCGTAGATCTACGATATACGTCCCAATTCCCCCATATTGCTGATGTCTGAGGCCTTCGTCGGACCTGCCTTGTCACGGTCCTCCTCGGTCGTAACCTTCGCAGGCTCGGTTATGGACGAACCGCCCTTGGCGGTTCCTTATGCTTCCGATTATTTTGGATAGCGCATAAATTAGCCTATTTTGTAGTTCCTAAATCAATAGGAACTACAAGGTTATGACTAGCTTCTCCAATAAGACGGTCCTCATCACTGGCGGCACCAGGGGCATTGGTAAGGCCATTGCCATCCGGCTGGCCAAAGAAGGTGCGAATATCGCCATAGCGGGCAAGACGGCTGAGCCCAATCCCAAGCTGGAAGGGACCATTTTTACCGCCGCAGAGGACATCAGGGCCGCAGGAGGAGGCAAAGTGCTGCCCATACAAGGCGACATACGATTCGAGGACAGTATCCGTCACATCGTCCAGGAGACGGTCAATAACTTCGGCGGCATCGATATCCTGGTAAATAACGCCAGCGCCATTAATATAGCGACTACGGAGCAGACGGAGATAAAGCGCTGGGACCTGATGCAACAGATCAATGTCCGGGGCGCCTTCTTTATGAGCCAGGCTTGTATCCCCTATCTTAAAGAGGCCCACAACCCCCATATATTGAATATGTCGCCCCCCCTGAACCTGGACCCCCGATGGTTCGGCCCCCATCTGGCCTATACCATCAGCAAATACGGAATGAGTATGATGATCCTGGGACTGTCGGAGGAATTGAAACAATACCGGATCGCGGCCAACGCCCTCTGGCCAAAGACCATCATCGCCACGGCGGCAGTAAAAAATGTGCTGGGAGGAGACTTCCTGATTCAGCGGAGCAGGACCCCCGAAATCGTTGCTGACGCGGCCTTCTACGTATTACAAAAACCTTCTTTTGAGAGTACAGGCAATTTTTTTATAGATGAAGACGTTTTATTGTCCGAGGGTATCACAGATTTCTCAAAATATGCGATCAACCCCGAGAATAAACTAATGAACGATTTGTTTCTATAAGACGCGCACCCATTAAATTTTTCATTTTTAATCCTGGGTAAAAGGCAACATCCTCCTCCCGTTCAAAGGCGGGAGGATTTTTCATGTCCGAGCACAGCGAGGACGCGCGAAGCGCAATCAAACAGCGTCCTTGCAAAGGCGCAGACGAAGTCTGCAAATCAGCTGCTGCCGCAGGCAGCAGCGTCCCGCCCCGAAGGGGCATCGCCAAGGTCTAACGGCCTCGCCAAAGTCTAACGCCCTCGCAACAGCCTACCTCCCCCTGCTCGCCACCAGCAACGCCGCCGCCGCCAACCCCGTATCCTTGATAAGATTCACCATCGGAAACCTCCTCGCCCCTTCATCAGGAGCATGCAGCACAGCCGGCAAATGCACCGTCAACACGATCAGCAACAGGAAAAGGCACAACAACAATCCCGCCAGTCGGGAAAGCCTGTTGATAAGGAAGGAAATGGCCGCCGCAATCATGCAGGCGCCGGTGATATACACCCAGAAAACTCCACCTGGGAGAAATGAAGGTACCATTTTCGCCATGCCCGTGCCGTTCATGAAATGGTTGAGACCAAAGAAACCAATAACGAGGGCATAGAAAATGGTTCCAATCCGGGAGAGGGTTGCATTGTCCATATGGCAATCGTTTTATTACTTACAATTTAACGAAATTTTTAATGCAATGCCATATGAATCTTTGCACAGGCCTTTAGTTATCGACTATCCGTTAGTGGAATCTCCTCTTCCGTCCAACGCCTTCCCGATTGCCATGCTCAAATTAGAGGACTTCAGCGAATCCAAATGCACCCAGACGCCCTCTACTTTCCTCAGCTTCACAGGCGGTAAAAGCGATCCGGTATCCTTATGCGCAGGTCGTATATCCTTGATCAGACAGAAACCGTCCAGGTGTACAATGGTCCCCTTCAGCTGCACTTCAACGGATTCCATTAACCGAAAACTAAAATGAATGATATTTTTATCATCATGTTTCATACTAACACCCTTTTCCACTCCCATGCCACCGCCCCCAGTTTCCTGCTCCTTGCAAAACCTTTTCACGGTACTTTAACAGGACCCCAACCCCCAACTTCCTGCAAAACAGACGCTTTAATCCGATCAGCCATCCCGACGAGATAGGACATCTCAATGCATCCATTCCCGCCCCTTACGGCGTTTCGTGGAAAGACGGCCACAGGCCGTCTGCCCGACAAGGAGCGCCACAGGCGCTCCGCCCGAAGGGCAATAAAACAGCGTCCGTGTAAAGGCCCCGGACTGTCCAGTCCGGCCTCCTTGCAAAAGCCTCCTCGCAAAGGTCTCTCCCCTCAACAGCCAAAAAAAAAGGCCCGGATAGACATCCAGCCTTTTTTAAAATTTCCAATATCCTATGAAAGACTGATGTAATCCATTCAATAGGCATGCCGCCGCGTTAACAATCCTTTATGAATTCATAGCTAAGGAGTTAGGCGCAGGTTAGACATCAAATTTTGGTTAAATTTTTCCCCAGTTCTTACGCAGATCGCGTTTTAGTAAAATCTGTACGCATTCTGAATTGCCTCTGCCTCCGCGAGTTAGCTTTCAGAATACCGATGGCGTATGTTTTGCTTGATCTCATCAAACATTTAGGACCAATCATGACAATGGACAGTTTAGATGAAAAAGACTTGCGTGCGTCCATTTTATCCAACTCGAGGAATTTTTTGATCGCACTTCAATCAGGCGCTTCAGATGAACATCTCGCCACCAGCCTGTCCCGCATAAAGGAGCAGGAACGGAACCTCATCCGGCATCGGCGGACCATGCTTCACCCCGCCATGTGGAAGTTCATGCGCAACAGGTTCCTCAACAGAAGAGATGAGGATATCATCGACACCACCAGCGGCGATATCATCGCGCCGAAGACCGTCCCGCCAGCTCCCTGAACTGCGCGAAGACCTTTTTATTCTCCTGGTTATCCAGCGAGCTGATAATATTCTGCTTTTCCTGCGTTGTCAGATGAAAGTTCAGCGCAGCCCCCGCATCTTCCGACTTAGGCACATATTGAAAGACCAGCTTATGAAAGGAAAAGCCCATTCCATTCTGCGCCAGGCTCAACAGATCGTCCTGGTTGTACTCCTGCATCTTATACCAGTTGTCCTGCAGCAGCAGAATGGGCTTCGTAATGATCTCGGTCACATTCACTGACTCATAGGGGTTCTCCCAGCCGCCGGTCTTGCGATCTCGTATCTGCAGCAGCACCACGCCGCTGGTATTTTCCTGCAGCCACTCCCTAAAGGCATTGAGGAATCTGATGGCGTTCATTTCCCCGAAATTATCCCGGAACCCCGCATCCATCACATCGATGACGGGCAGGGTCGGCAGCCACACATTAGGCAGCACATACGGAAAAGTGGCATTCATCCGCAGGGCGGTCAGCAGTCGCAGGTTCTCCGGCTCCTGTTTGGCAAACAACGCCCCGAAATCCACGGCATCCGGGTCCATACGGGGGATCCTGGTGCTGTCATAGCGGGGTTTCATCAAAAAGCTGACAGGTTGGGAGCTGATGATCAACGCCCGGCTGTCACGGGTAATGACGGGATTGAACAGCATGATGGGCATCCTGGCCGCCGCCTCGTCTACGGCAATGTCCTTCAGCTGCCGGTCGAGCACGCCCCTGGTATTGGCATTCAGCCGCTCCTCAAAAGCATAGCCCCTGTCCTTGATATATTCATTGTTGCCCACCCGGAATTTCTGAGCAGGAGAAGCAAGATCTCTTGCCACAAAAGAAGAGAACAGCGTATTGAGAAGGTCGCCGGAAATATCATCCACATATTGACGGCTATGAAGATCGATGCCCGTATCCCCCGACTCCCTCAGACGAGCCAGCTCACGGAAATAGGCAGCCCCCAGCATCCCACCCGAAGCGCCGGTAATGAGAAAGGTCTTCCGCATCAGCTCGCCCCCACAGAGGCTGTCCAGGCGCTGCAGCATGCTCATGGTCCAGACGGCGCTGCGATTGCCCCCGCCGCTGGTATTGATCAGGAACAGCACAGGCTTCTCTTCATGCTGCCGGGCCTTCCACTTCTCCAGTATGGTCAGCATATGCGCCTTGTCGGCAGCAACCTTTTTATCCGAACAGAGCTGCAACAGCGTCTGGCGGTCGTATAGCGGCCGGCTCTCTTCCTTCGTATAGTTCAGCCCATACGCCTTATTGGTAGGATCGATCACGTTGTACCGGTACAGCAGGTTCAGCACAAGATAAAGGATCACAAAAAAAGGTACGCTCCAGCTCTGCAGGAAATAAGTGACCGCACCCGATATAGAAATCAAAATCGCAAAAAATATAAGGATGCTGGCCGCTGCAGGCAGCTGGAAATAGCGGTTGTCCATAAAAAAGCCCGTGACAATAAGAAAAACAAAGGCGACAAAAATGGACAGCACCGCGGCGATATGATGCCGGTTGAAAATACTTTCGATAAAATCCTTACTGTAGTGTGACACATCCCGGGTCTTGCGGATGGTCCACGGTGAGTTCATATACCACCGCACCTTCATCAGCCGGGTCTCGTTCAGCTTTACCTCTTCTTTCCGGAACTGCGATTTAAAAAGCTTCGGATTGCTGATCACCGGGGTCATCCGCCGGATAATAGTCTTGTCGGCGCGGAAGAAATAGAACAATGACAAAGAAATGATCCCCGCAAAACCAAGGAGAAAACCCAGCGTCAGCCAGAGGATGCGTCCCACGGGCAGCAGCTCCTTGGCGTGGCTGTACTGCACCACTTTCACAAAGTAAAAGACGAGAAAGATCAGCGGCAGACCCGCATTGTTGATACAGTATTTTAAAAAAGGTTTGGTAGTAGTGGCCAGGAATCGGAAATGCCTGCTGAAAAGAATAAAGGTGGTGATATTCCAGCTCATGATAAAGATGCCGGTGGCCATTCCCACAATGGCGCAGCTGAGAGCGCTCACCTCGCCTACATACTCCGGCGAAAGAAAAAGGGCCCCCGCACCATAGCTTCGCATAAACCCTCCATTCACCGTGCTGAATAATATCAGCCAGAATACCAGCAGGACCTGGAACTTCCTAACATGCAGCAGCAACAGTTGTACAGGGAAAAAATAATAGATGGATTTGAGCGTTCGCATCATACGGGTTCAGAATGTCTTACAGCTCTCACAAGGTACAACATCCCTACTATTGTCAATAAAAAAACGAGCCCCGTTATCTGGTGCAGCTGAGCCAGCCAGTCAAAGGCCACCCATCGATTGGGTACGATACCCGGACTCGTCAGCAGACTGGAAATACCCAGGATTATCTGGACCACAATGAGGAAGAGGGGCAACCATCGCAGCCGGCGGAAATAATCCGGCGCTCCGGACAGCCGGACCGCTATGAACGTCCATATCGCCACCAGTATCAGCAACAGGTACGCGATGCCTCTGTGTATGAAATGTACGGTAATGGTATTACCCACCAGGTCCTGCAAAAGAGGTCGTTGGGTAAAAAGCGAAACCGGCGCCCAGTCCCCGTTGATGGTAGGCCAGGTAGGTGCAGCGGTAGCCGCCTTATTACCCGCCATCAGGGCGCCATACAACAATTGAAAAAATACAACCACCAATATCCCTATCGTCCACCGTCTCAGGCTGGCCCCGTTGTTGGTCCCGGTCCCCTTGCGCAGGCCAGCTCCTTCGCCGGTCCCCCCTCGTAGACTGCCCCCCTTGCCCGCAACAGGTATCCGCACCAACGCCTTCTCCGGCACCACCAGCATCAAAGCAAACCAAAAGGCATAGACGATAAGCCCCAGGGCAAAGACAAAGTGCAGCGCCAGCCGGGTAGGCCGTACATAGATGGCGTCCCCTGTCAATCCGCTGGCCACCATGATCCAGCCGACAGCTCCCTGCAAGGCGCCCAGCAGGAACAGGATGATCAGCGGACGGATCATATCCTGCCGCATCTTTTTCTTCCACAACAGCCAGGCAAGCCCAACCACGAACACCACGGCCACCAGCCGGGCCCAAAGCCGATGAAACCACTCCCAGAAAAAGATGAATTTATAGTCGGACAGGGTAAAGTCCGCATTGATAAGCCGGAACTGCGGTGTTTGCCTGTACTTGTCAAAAGCATCCATCCATTGCGCGTGGTTGAGAGGAGGCAGGGTGCCGGTGACGACATTCCATTCCGTAATAGAAAGACCCGAGCCGGTCAGCCGGGTGATGCCGCCCAGGATCACCTGTATCAGTAGCATGATGACGCCTGTCATAACCCAGATCGCTACCGCCCTCGATGAGGAAGAAGAGTTTTGCATAGCGCCGCAAAGGTAACACGCGGAAATTGGTCTTCCGCAAAATATAGCCCAATTTCCACGGACTGCTGATGTCTGAGGCCTTCGTCGGACCTGTCTCCAAAGATTCAATGCGGTAATTTTTCCCGCAGCAGCCCGTATACATACGTGCCCGCGATAGCAGCCAGCAGGGTCACGATCACTACGCTAAACCCCGCGCCGATCAGGGCATACAAAGGACCCGGACAGGCCCCCGTGATGGCCCAGCCAAGACCAAAGACCAGACCGCCATAGATCTGCCCCTTATTGAACTTCTTAGGCGGGATCTGAATTGGCTCCCCCGCCCATGTCCGGATCCGGAATTTTTTCAACAACGCCACCGATAAAGCCCCCGTCACCACGGCAGACCCGATGACCCCATACATATGGAAGCTCTCCAGCCGGAACATCTCCTGTATCCGCCACCAGGATATCACTTCAGACTTGACCAGTATCGCGCCGAACAAGACCCCCGAAAAAAAATATTTTATCATATCAGATTTTTAAGATCACAGGTAACAACACATTCGCCATAAAAAACCCGCCCGCCATAAAGCAGACGGTAGCCACCAGCGACGGCCACTGCAGATTGGAAAGCCCCATGATGGAATGCCCCGAAGTACACCCTCCGGCCCACCGGGTGCCAAAGCCTACAAGAAAACCTCCCATCCCCGTCATTAACCACCCCTTCAGGGTCAGCAACGCTCCCCAGTTGAAAAGACTGACAGGTATCAGCTGCCCTGCATCCTGCACACCATACCCCTTCATCTCCGCCACCAGGGCAGGAGCCACCCGCACCGGCACAGGATTCTGCAACCAATGGCCCGCCACCCAGCCACCGGCCAGGATGCCCGCCACGAAAAAAAGATTCCAGGCTTCCCTCTTCCAGTCATATTGAAAAAAAGGAACCTTCGCCGGCAGACAGGCAGCGCAGATCTGTCTTAAAGTAGAAGAAACTCCAAAACGCTTATTGCCCATCACAAGCAGCAAAGGCACTGTCAGCCCGATCAAAGGCCCCGCCACATACCAGGGCCATGGCCCACGTAACCATTGTATCATCGACATACGATCATTTTGAATAAAGGTACCATCTTACCTTCTCGCACGCTGACATTTTTGCCCCCGTCCCGGTGATGCAACGACTCCCATGTGGATAAATGAGTCGCCCGCGCTAGCTCCAATCCCCCTATTTTTGACAAAATTTTCCGTCGTTGTTAAAATCTTTCTATCAGGAAGGCCTAAGAGAAGCGGGTTGTGATGAGGCAGGCAGAGGCTGTTATGCCGGACCGGTTTTCGCCGCTGCCGTCATCCTCCCGGATGGATTTTATCATCCTCTGCTCAACGACTCCAAACAGGTGACCCCCGAAGACCGGGAGGAGTTGCGCATATACATCGAAGCCAACGCCATGGATTATGCAGTAGCCATGGTAGATCATGAAGAGATAGACAAGATCAATATTCTTAAAGCCTCTTTCAAAGCCATGCACCTGGCCCTCGACAAGCTGAAACTTCGCCCCAGGCTTCTCCTCATCGACGGGCCTCGGTTCATAAAATACCGCCGCACCGCCCACCGCTGCATCGTCCAGGGCGACGCCACCTACGCATCCATCGCCGCCGCCAGCATCCTTGCCAAAACCTGGCGGGATGAGTACATGCGCAAGCTGCACGAAGAATTCCCCCACTATTCCTGGAACAGCAACAAAGGATACGGCACCCGCGAACACCGGGAAGCTATATTGCAGTTCGGACTCTGTAAATACCACCGGAAAAGCTTCAACATCGATCCTGCCAACTGGGATCAGGCTGAAAACCTCTCCCTCTTCGAAGACCCGGCGAGCCTTTCGAACCCTTCCCTCTCCGCTGGCCTGGCAGAGTCACCCCTCTCCGCTGGCCTGGCAGAGTCACCCCTCTCCCCCGGCTTGGCAGTGTCACCCATCTCCCCCGGCTTGGCAGAGTCGTCCATTTCCGCCGGCCTGTCAGAGCCTTCCACGCCGCCGGCAGGCCCCATCGCCCTCTGATCCGGCCTCGTCATTATTTTCCAGCCCGCCTTCAGTGCCCCTCTAATCGACTTCCGCCTCCCAGGCTCCTAGTCCCAAACGGATAACTTCCGGCTCCTCGCCCGTACAATCCACTACCGTGGAAGGGACGATACCCCCGATGCCCCCGTCCACCACGATATCCACCAGATGCTCGAACTTATCATGGATGACCTCCGGGTCGGTATATTCTTCGACCGGAAGCGCCTGTGGCGCTTTGGCCGAAGACCCATCATTAAACACCCCCGGAAGGGACGAGCTCAAAATGGGATGGCCCAGCTCCTTTACCAGCTCGAGGGCTATCTTATTGTCCGGCACCCGGAGCCCGATGGTATCCTTCTTGCTTTTCAATATCCTGGGCACCTGTTTGCTGGCCGGCAGGATAAAAGTGTAAGGTCCCGGCAGGTAATTGCGCAACATCCTGTACAGGGGAGTGGAAATGCTCTTGGTATATTGACTTAAGTCGCTGAGATCGTAGCAGATAAAGGAAAGCCGCGCCTTGGCCGGATTCACGTTTTTGATCTGGCAGATCCGCTCGATCGCCTTATGCTGAAAAATATCGCAGCCAAGACCATAAATGGTGTCGGTGGGATAGACGATAACACCGCCATCCAACAGGCATTCTACAATGGTCTTGATATTTCGGGGCTGGGGATTATCGGGGTGGAGACGCAGCAGCATGCGGTAATTTACTAAAAATCAGGAAATTTGGAGGAACATTCCACCCTTGAAAACCATTTGTTAAAATTTGTTAAGGGATATCTAACATTTTGACAACGTACTCTTAACCTGGAATTAGTATTATTTTTGCGAAAATTCGAAGACCTATGCACTTACAGGCGGTAGATAGGGTGGACAATATCAGTCCGGAGGATTTCAGAGAAAATTATTACAACCCAATGAAACCCCTGGTGATCAGGGATCTCTCAAAGGACTGGCCCGCAACAACTAAGTGGAATTGGGATTTTTTCAAATCCATTGTCGGCCATGTAGAGGTAGGCTTATACAACAATATAAAAAGCGACGCTTATACGCCTATCAATACGGCCGACGACTACATGAAGTTCGGGGACTATATCGACATGATCAGAAAGGGCCCCGCACAATGGCGCATCTTCCTTTTCAACATCTTCGAACACGCCCCGCAGATCACCACTGACTTCGAATGGCCCGAACACCTGATGAAAGGGTTCGTAAAACGCTATCCAATGCTGTTTGTCGGCGGTAAAGGCTCCATCACACACATGCACTTCGACATCGACCTCTCTCATATCATTCATACACAGTTCGGCGGCCGTAAACGGGTGCTTTTATTCCCGTTTGAAGAACAGCATAAGCTCTATCGGAAACCCTTCGAAGTGCTCAGCTTCGTCAATTTCGAGCATTATTTCGACGCCCAGGACAATAAGCTGGAAATGGACCGCTATCCGGCGCTGAAGCTGGCAAAAGGCTACGAAGTGATCCTGGATCATGGAGATACCCTCTTCATGCCCGCCGGATACTGGCATCATATGGAATACCTGGACAGCGGTTTTGCGATGAGCCTCCGCGCTTTACAATCCTCTCTGTCCGGCAAGCTAAAAGGAGCCTGGTACCTGCTGGGAATGCGCAATATCGATACCCTGATGAAAAAAACCGCCCCCGAATGGTGGTTCAACCTCAAAAAAGAAAAAACCTTCCGGGCCGCCAATAAGGAGCTGGAGATCCGCTAGACAACGAGCCTCCGGCCCGCCCTTTAAAAAAACTTTAAAAAAAATATTGCTTTTTAACGAAATCGTCTTTATTTTTACCCCGCTTATACTCTGACAGCGTACGCCTTAAGATACGCACACACCACGGAGAATCTCATCCAATCCAATTTCCACCATTCCGACTATCCAATTTCCGTGTCCAAAGATTCCAATTTCCAAAAAACTTCCCGGTTTATAATAAAATTGTGTGAAGGAACATTGCTTCATTCTAATTTAATATAACGATCTTCTGTCCTATCATTACCGGACCATACCAGGTCCGACGGCTCAAGGCCGATTATCTTATACCCTTTTGAAATTACATCCCTGGTTGATAGGACTACAAGCCTCTCACCAACGATCTTAACCCTCGATCTACGGTTTTTGTTCTCATAGACTTATCCGGATCATATTCTTGGATCTGCAGGATTCGTGTAACGAGAGTGGATATGCGATAAGAATGGAATTTTGAATAAAAGAAAGCGTCATCAAGCGAACATGTGTTCTATAAAAAAATATTCGAACTTTTTCTTTTTGTGGTTTCAGAGGTAAGCACAGGCCGGCGATGTCTATCGCTGGCTCTTTTTTTTATACCTTTTTAACCCTATTGTACCCGGAAAGAAAAGACATTTCACTGTGAAAAAACCAAAGTAAAGTCAAAAAGAGGCAGGCGCAAGACCCGTTTAAAATAAAGCGCCGCCTCTTTTTTATTAATGTCCGGGAAATCCCTCCGGGCTTTCCGGAGGCAGGCGCAAGACCCGTTTAAAATAAAGCGCCGCCTCTTTTTTATTAATGTCTTTCGAATATGTCTTTGGAAACTCCTTTTGATGGCTTGCCGCCTACACTATCGTCCACGTCTCCCTGCCCCGGAGCAGCTTGTCCAGATCACCCTTCCCCTTGGTATGTACCACTTCCTCTATCTGCAGATTGAGCATGTCTTCATAACATGGCCGTTCCGTCTCATAAAACACGCCAAAAGGTCTGGGTAAATGCCCTTCCGTATGCACATTATCGAACATGCGGACCAGGATCTGGGCCTTGTAAAAGTCCCTTTCATCGTGTATCCACAGATCATCCCTGGTAACGCCATCTCCCAACGTAACTACGACTGGTTTTAACCCATCCAGGCGAATACCTTTCTCCTGCTGGGCGCCAAATACCAGCGGCTGGCCCTGTTCAAGGAACAATGCCTCCATAGGCTTGGTGGACTTCTCCGTGAAGATCTCGAAAGCGCCGTCATTGAATATATTGCAGTTCTGATAGATCTCCAGGAAGCTGGCCCCTTTATGCTGGTAGCTGCGTAACAGCATCTGCTGAAGATGCTTGGGGTCCCTGTCCATGCTCCGGGCTATAAAGCTGGCATCCGCCCCCATGGCAAGCGCCAGGGGATTGAAAGGATGATCGATGCTTCCAAAAGGCGTGGACTTCGTTACCTTGCTTTCTTCCGAAGTGGGGGAGTATTGTCCCTTCGTCAACCCATAGATCTGGTTGTTGAACAAAAGCATATTCATATCGAAATTCCTCCGGAGCATATGAATGGTATGATTGCCCCCGATGCTGAGGCTGTCCCCATCACCCGTGACGATCCAGATGCTTAGCTCCGGACGGGTAGCTTTCAATCCCGATGCAATAGCAGTAGCACGCCCATGGATGGAATGCATGCCATAGGTGTTCATATAATAAGGGAACCGGCTGCTGCAGCCGATCCCCGATATGATAACAATATTTTCCTTTGGTATACCCAGCGAAGGCATCACCTTCTGCACCTGCGCCAATATGGAATAATCGCCGCACCCAGGGCACCAGCGTACCTCCTGATCGGTGGCAAAATCCTTTGCCGTAAGGTTTGACGGGTTGGTTGTAGTAGTCGTGCTCATAGTATAACTAGTAATATACAAAATTACTAATTATGCGGGAATTGGTCTGCCCGGAAAAATAGCCCAATTCCCGCAACTGAGACCTTCGTCGGAAGAACTTCGGCAAAGCTCCATGTATTTGCTCCCCCTTTGTCGGAACCTTCGTTCCTCGGATACTTCGAAAGCTCCTCCTTGGTCGGAACCTTCGCAAGGCCCGGTTCTGTCTGTCCTATCGGACAACGAGCCTCCGGCCCGTTCTGACCCACAACCTAGCGCAATCTTACATCTACACCCAGCTGGAACACCCTGTTGGAATAGGTATAATTGTCGTCCCGGGTGACATCCGACAGCCCAATGCCATAGCGCATATAAAAGCCCAGTTGATCGGTGGCCCGGATACCCATCCCCAGATTAAGGGTAGCATCCGCCTTTTTGATCCCATCGCTGATATCCGCATTATAGCCATGTGGACCCTTGTCGTGGGCGGCTACGAGAATTCCCAGCTGCGGGCCAAATTCCAGGTAAAACTTGCGAATAGGATAGTACTGGAACATCAGCGGAATATTGATGTAATTCAATGCCCAGGTATAATGAGCGCTGCCATCCCAGTACTTGTCTCCCTGCCCGCTATAAAGGATCTCCGGCTGAAAAGCCCAGCCCCTGGCGATCTTTGTGTGTAGGTAGAATCCAATTTGCCCGCTGATACGATTGTCATCGTCGGCATTCGAAAGGTTCGTCACATTGAGTCCTCCCTTAAGACCAAGGCTGATAGGTTGGGCCTTTATGGTTGTGAAGCTCATACAGATTACAGCCAATACGCATACGTGCTTGATTACTTTCATGTCACTCTTTTTAGGGTTTCGAAAACAACTTGATTGTAGATAATTTACCCCTGTGGGACAAAGGACATGCCATTCTCTTTCCAAAAGGGCAATTTGTTGATTCCCAACGCCAAATTTGTCGGTTTTATTGCTTTTTGCCGTGATGGCATGTTATTGGACCATACACCGGTATATTAAAACTATCGACTATGACAAAGCAAATATTGTTCGCTATAGCAATTGCCGGAAGCCTTATGGGTCTCGCCGGCTGTTCAACGGAAGGGTACGTAGAGACCCAGCCCGCTGACGTGGTATACACCCAACCGGTGGCTCCCGGGCCGGATTATGTCTGGATAGACGGGGACTGGGTATGGAGAGGAGGAAGATATAACTGGCATCCCGGATACTGGCGCCGCGGCCGGCCCGGCCATGCCTGGGTAGGCGGAAACTGGTCACATACATCCAGAGGTTATCGTTGGAACAGAGGGCACTGGCGGTAATGTGCCTGCCTGAACCTCAAACCTTTAGCCCGGTCAGGACAGTTTATGCTCCTACCGGGCTTCCTATTAAGTAGATTCCTTTACGCGAACCTAATCCCTCATTGTATTCCCTGGTTTTTTCGCATTTCCCAGCTCATTTTTTCGTTTTGCTGCTGTTATTTTATGGTAATGTAATTGCTATTTAATACCTTCAAAAGTCCAATAGACGTTAAGGCCTATGCACAGTGAGATTTCCCTGCACCACTTTGTGGATGAGCTGACCCTTGGGTTATTACCCCTGGCTGTCAGCCGCAAGACAATAATTATCAATCAAATAGATAGAAATTTACGAGTTGGCTCCGACGAAAATATGCTGGCGTATGTCCTGTGGAACCTCCTGGACAGAGCCGTCAGCAGCACCCAAAATGAATGTATTCATATCGAGAGCGTAGTCGAAGGCGACACCACCCTCATCCGGGTCAGGAATGCCGGTATCTATTTCTATCGCACCATTTCCAATGGATTCCGCCAGGTGCAATATGCCGCCGAAAAGCTGGGCGGCACCATCAGCATCGACTACAATACGGATACGACGACCACTATTGCATTAACCCTAACCGACCATAGGTCGGTCGCCTGAAGGCCATCAAACAGCGTCCGCAAGAAGCGCCACAGGCCCTTCGCCCGACAAAGACAGCCGCAGGCGTCTGCCCGAAGGGCAATGAGACAGCGTCCGTGTAAAGGCCCCGGACCTCCAGGTCCGGACGCTTTGAATTAGTTTCACTAGTTTCACTCCAACAAAAAAGGGCACCCTTTTGGAGCGCCCTTCACCTTGAATAGGAATACTAACTTAATATCTGCTATTGCTGTAGTTATTGTTCCTGCGTTGGAAAGAACCGCCGGGCTTGCTGCCCCTGTCTTCCCTGGGCTTTGCTACAGATACGCCAATAGTCCTTCCGTCAACAGATGCTCCGTCCAGTTCCTGGATAGCTTTTTGAGCAGCTGCGTCATCAGGCATCTCCACAAACGCAAACCCGCGGGATTTGCCGGTGAATTTGTCCATGATAACCTTGGCGGAAGATACTTCGCCGTACTCTGCAAAATAATCCTGTAAGTCCTCGTCAGTGACGTTGAAACTTAAGTTCGAAATGTAAATGTTCATAAATTAACTAACTGATTAAAAAAAATAAATATTACCAATCTGAGAAAATCTAGCAGGGAGTAAAGAAAACTAACGATACCGGAGATGGTTTAGCGGAAGCGATCAATTCAATTACTAATGCTGTAAGCTCAAATTTACTTCACAAAGATACGCTATTTACATCAAACCGCCAACGATTTAACATTCTTTGCTTTCCGTACAATGTCCGAAAAACGAGTCTCCGATAAATTTAACTCGTTTTCCGGAAAGATCTAAGGTCTGTAGGCCTTCGTCGGAGCTGCTTCGTCACGCTCCTCCTCGGTCGGAACCTTCGCTACGCTCGGTTCTGGACGAACGAACCTCCGGTCCGTTTTAGGGTTAATGAAAAAATAACAAAGGCCAGCGTCGCCAGCACCATCCCCGTCACACATACTCCCTTCCAGCCCACCTGCGCCCAGACATAGAGCCCGACAAAAGACCCCAGCGCAGTTCCCATGAAACTAACTGTCATGTATACTGTATTTAGCCGGTTGCGCGCTCCCGGTATTAAAGCATATACCCGGCTTTGATTGGATACATGGATACATTGCATAGCCAGGTCCAGCAGGACAATACCCGCAACGATCCCTGTCACGCTGCTCCGGAACATATATAGGAGAACAAAGGAGGCAAACAGCAAACCAAGTCCATATCCGATGGCGATCCGTGGATTACGCTTGTCCGCCGAACCACCCACCAGCGGCGCCGCCAATGCTCCCGCCGCGGCAGCCAGCCCAAACAGTCCGATCACATCGCTCTTAAAATGAAAAGGAGCGCCCGATAAATGCAGCACCATCGTCGTCCAGAACATGCCAAACGTAGCAAACACCAATGCATTGATGGACGAAGCCTCCCGCAATATGGGCTGCTCCCGGATCAGCGTTCCCAGACTCCGCATCAATCCCCCATAAGATCCCGTAAAAGCAGGCACGCTGACAGGAAATGCCCGCCGCATGATCACCAGCATGACAAAGCTGAGACCCGCTGCTACCCAGAACATTCCCCTCCAGCCCAGCCAGGCTCCAACCAGCCCGCTTAACGTACGGGACAGCAGGATCCCGATAAGCAGGCCGCTCATAATGCTGCCGATGACCTTCCCCATCCGCGCCGGCGACGCCAGATGCGCCGACATGGGCAATATCAGCTGTGGAATGACGCTGGTAGCGCCAATAAGCAGACTGGCTATCTCCAGGCTCCATAAATTAGGCGCCAATGCCGCAAAAGCCAGCGACAGCACCGCACACCCCGTCATCCACAGGATCTGTCCCTTCCGCTCGAGCTTGTCTCCCAATGGCACAAAGAATAAAAGCCCCAGCGCATACCCCGCCTGGGTAAAAAAAGCGACCTTCCCGGCTTCGCTCTCCGCCACCCCAAAACTCTTGCTGATAAGTACGATCAGCGGTTGACAATAATAAATGTTGGCGACGATCAACCCCGTACATACAGCCATGAGCGCGATAAGTCCTTTCGATAACCTGTCCTGTGATTCCATAAGTCGGCAAAGGTACGTCGGCCCGACAACATCCAACGTCAGACAACAGACCTTCGGCCGGTTGGCCGGCGACCCGGCGCCATAGGCGTTCGTCGGACCTGCTTCGTCACGGAGCTACGCTCATAACCTTCGTTGGTTCCAACTCTGTTGGACCCGCCTCGGTTACCTTGGTAGAACGTCGTCGGACCTTCTTCGACACGGAGCTTCGCTCATAACCTTCGTTGGAGCTGCTTTGACACGCTCCTTCCTCGGTTACCTCGTTCGTAACCTTCGGGACTCGTACCTTGCCCTCGGTTACCTTCGCCGAGGGCTCGGTTGTCTCTTTCCTAACGGACCGCCGGCCGGAGACCGGTCGGAATTGTCAAAATATTGTCAAAAAAAGAAGCTTTTTTATCCTCAAATCCCTAAATTCGAACCTCAAACCAACTACAAGATCCAAAAAATCACTTCCTTATGCTGTACGGTAAAAAACTGATGGTTGCATCCTCGCTCGTTGTCTTGATGATAATAGGTATGGCCGCCACCCGTCCCACGGACGGGAAACCCCACCATAAAAACCTGAAGGTCCTTCCCAAAGACATCAGCAACGAAGACCTGGGCAAGGTCATGGACAGCTGGAAAACCGCCCTTGGCGTGAAATGCGGTTTCTGTCACGCGCCCTCCGCCGACAGTACCTCTCATCACCTGGACTTTGCCAGCGATGCCAAGCCGGAAAAAGACATCGCACGTCATATGTTCAAGATGTCGGCCAAGATCAACAAAAAATATTTCAGCTTCAATAAGGACGACCAGGGCAAAACCGTCCCCTCCGTCACCTGTATGACTTGCCATCGTGGCAATCCGCATCCGGAAACAAAGTAGTACAGGAATTGGACGGTCCGCTGCGGCTCCCGGAGTTTCCGGAATTGAATATTTTCTTAATCAGTACTCCATATATTTAAGATTTAATAGGGCGCCTCAACCGGGGCGCCCTATCTGTTACCAAAACGGGCCGGAGGCCCGTTGTCCGTAACCGAGGGACCGAAGGTTACGACCGGGGTGCCCGAGGAAGGAGCGTGTCAAAGCAGCTCCGACGAAGGTTATGAGCGAAGCTCCTTTCGAAGTACCCGAGGTACGAAGGGTACGAACAAGGAGGAGTGAGGGCTCGGAACTCCGACGAAGTTCTTCCGACGAAGGCCTCAGATGTCAGACCTTTCCGAAAAACGGGCTATATTTCCTCAGAAGCCCGTTTTCAGGACATTTAAATTGCCTAAATTTACGGCTTCTTAAGGCGGACCATAGGTCCACAAACTCGTTTTCAACATGGCAAACAACGCATTTACATTCGGTATGATCGGCCTTGGCGTTATGGGTCGCAACTTATTACTTAATCTCGCCGATCACGGCTTCCCCGTAGTTGGCTTTGACAAAGACACGCAAAAGACTACTTCCCTGGAATCCGCTGCCACACCCGGCACTACGGTGAAAGGAGTTAATACACTGGCTGAAATGATACAGGCGCTGGAAAAACCTCGTAAGCTGATGATGCTGGTTCCCGCCGGGAAGCCCGTAGACGATGTTATTCACGATCTGATACCCCTCCTCGACAAAGGCGATATCGTCATCGACGGCGGTAACTCTCATTGGACCGATACCCTGCGCAGAGTACAGCTGGCACAGGAAAAAGGCTTTCACTTTATGGGGATTGGTATTTCCGGCGGCGAACAGGGAGCACGTACAGGCCCCAGCATCATGCCCGGCGGAGATCCCGAAGCCTATCCCCACGTTCAACCCCTGCTGGAGGCGGTTGCCGCCAAGGTCAATGGCTCCCCCTGTGTCGCTCACCTGGGCAAAGGCGCAGCCGGACACTATGTAAAAATGGTGCACAATGGCATCGAATACGCCATCATGCAGCTGATCAGCGAGACATATGACCTCCTTCATCGCGGCCTGGGTCTCGACAACGACGAGCTGTACAAGATATATAAGGGCTGGAACGAAGGCGAGCTCCAGTCTTTCCTGGTAGAGATCACCCGCGACATCTTCCTCAAACAGGATGACAAGACAGGCAATAGACTCGTAGACATGATCCTCGACAAAGCTGGCTCCAAAGGCACCGGCAAATGGACATCACAGGATGCCATGGACCTTGGGCTGCCCATCCCTGTCATCGACATGGCCGTCTCCATGCGCGAGCTCTCCGCCTACAAAGATGAAAGAACCCAGGCTTCTACAATGTACAAGACTTCCACGGTGGACGTCCCTGTACCAAAGGAAGTATTCATCCAGCAGGTGCACGACGCCCTCTATTTCGCCGTCATCATCAGCTATGCACAGGGCCTGGCCATGCTCCACAAGGCCAGCAGCGAGCTGGATATGCAGATTCCGCTGAATGAGGTGGTACGGGTATGGCGCGGCGGCTGTATCATACGCAGCTCCCTGCTGGAAACATTCTACCAGTCCTTTACAAAACACCCCGAGCTCCCGAATATCCTGCTGGATGCAGACATCTGCCAGCTCCTCTCTGCCAAAAAGCAGAATATGCGCAACGTCATTATCCATGCCATTCACATGGGGTATCCCGTAGGAGGCCTTATGGCGGCGCTCAGCTACTTTGATGCCTATCGCAGCGAGCGTATGCCGACCAATCTCATCCAGGCACAGCGCGACTACTTTGGAGCCCATACTTATCAGCGCATCGACGAACCCGGCACTTTTCACACGCAGTGGGAAAAGAGGCCGTAAGGCCCATCATTGGCCCCGCCAGATGCCGAAGGCATCGGTACGGGCAGGAAGGACACTAGCCAAACAGGAACTATTATTCAAAGGATCAACAGATAGTATATGCAAAACCATAAAAGACCACCCGCCTCCATCATTTTCATCTTCGGAGGTAGTGGCGATCTCAATTTCAGAAAACTCTCTCCCGCCCTATATAACCTGGCCATCGACAACTGGATGCCCGAAAAATTTGCGATCATCGGCATCGGCCGCAGCCCATACAACGACGAAGACTATCGCAAACGCCTGCTGGATGGCATCCAGCAATTCAGCCGCCGGAAAGGCGAACAGAATGGCCAGTGGTCCGAATTCTCCCAGCACGTATCCTACCTCCAGATGGATGCCGAAAAGGACAGCGACTACCAGAAGATCTCCGACATCGTAAAGAAGAAGGAAGAGGAGTTCGGCGAACATCCCAACGTGATCTTCTATCTTTCCGTGGCGCCCCAGCTGATGCCCGACATCGCCAAGAAATTAGGAGGCCTCAACCTCTGCACGGACACGCGCCAGACCCGCATCGTCATCGAAAAGCCGTTTGGCCATGACCTGAAGAGCGCACACGAGCTCAACGAGCTGCTCATGAGCAGGTTCAAGGAAGAGCAGATCTATCGCATCGACCACTACCTCGGTAAAGAGTCGGTTCAAAACATCCTGTCGCTGAGATTCGCCAACGCGCTGTTCGAGCCCATCTGGAACAGGAACTATATCGAATATATACAGATCACGGCATCCGAGACGGTCGGCGTGGAAGGCCGCGGCGGCTACTATGAGCAGTCCGGCGCCCTCCGGGACATGGTGCAGAACCATATCCTGCAGCTGATGTGTATGGTGGCGATGGAGGCTCCGGTCTCTTTTGACGCCAACGAGATCCGTAATAAAAAAGTCGATGTGCTCAACGCCATCCGCAAGATCAACAAGGAAGACGTCAATGCGATTGCCGTAAGAGGCCAATACGGCGACGGATGGATGAAGGGACAGAAAGTACCGGGCTACAAACAGGAGAAGAGCGTCAATCCCAACTCCGCCGTCGAGACCTTTGCCGCCGTCAAGTTCTATATCGACAACTGGCGCTGGCAGGGCGTACCCTTCTACGTTCGCACGGGCAAGCGGATGAACCAGAAGACCACCAACATCACCGTCCAGTTCAAGACCGCTCCCAACTACGCCTTCCCTCCGGAAGCAGCGGATACATGGAGAGCCAACAGACTGACCATCAGCATACAGCCCGAAATGGAAGTGCGTCTGCGCTTCCAGGCCAAACGCCCGGGTCAGTCCATGAACCTCGACCCGGTAGACATGATCTTCAGCTCCGACTCCACACACGAACCCGAAGCATACGAGACATTGCTGCTGGATGTCATGGAAGGCAACCCCACCCTCTTCATGCGCGCCGATCAGGTAGAGGCCGCCTGGAAGATCGTAATGCCCATCCTGGAGACATGGGAAAGCCGCCCTCCCGTAGACTTCCCGAACTATACTCCCGATGGATGGGGCCCCGAGGACGCAGAAGCGCTCATCGCAAGGGACGGGCATAACTGGATCAATATTCCGCAGCCCAGCCAGGATGGCGGCGGTCACAAATAACCAGCATATGGAACTACATACATTCAAAAACGTCGAGACATTGAACCTTGCCTTCGCGGAATGGATCACCGGCGTCATCGAAAATACGCTCAGGACGCAGGATCGTTTTACCATCGCGCTCTCCGGAGGCAGCACCCCCGTACCGGTGCACCTTATACTGGCAGGAAGTCCTTATAAAGAGCGCATCGACTGGTCCAAGCTGCATGTTTTCTGGGGAGACGAGCGCGCCGTTCCGTTCGAGGACAGCCGTAACAACGCAAAGATGGGATATGACACCCTGTTGAACTTTGTATCCGTACCGCCCGCACAGATCCATGTCATGCGCACCGATATCCCACCGGAGCAGTCGGCGGCAGAATATGAAAAGATCCTCCACGAATACTTCGGGCCCACAGGCCCCAGCTTCGACCTCGTCCTCTTAGGCATGGGCGACGACGGACACACCCTGTCCCTCTTCCCGGGCACAGCCGTAGTGCATGAGGAAACAGCCTGGGTGACCTCCTTTTTCCTGAAGGCGCAGGACATGTACCGTATCACGCTGACACGTCCCATCGTCAACAGGGCTGCCCGTGTCGGATTTATTACGGCAGGCTCAAAAAAAGCCCATGCGCTAAAGGAAGTGCTGAAAGGAGAATACAATCCGGACAAGTATCCGTCCCAGACGATCATGCCCCAGGCGGGCGAGCTTCACTGGTTCGTGGACGAAGCGGCAGCGGCGGATTTAAAATAACTGGCTGATCAGCTCATTGGTCAGCTTCCTGTCGCCCTTTGTCCAGATGCCGTTTGGTTCTGGAAATTCATTGATATTATAACCCCCATGTGCTTCGAAGTCGAAGATGGCCTGGCAATATCCATCCAGCACCAGCGCGCACTTCATCCAATCCTTCGACCATACGATCAGAAGCCTGGACTTTTCAGGTCCATTGCCCGCACCTGGTGGAGGAGGATCATCGGGGTCCGGTGCTTCGTAAATGTGTAACGCATCCAATACTTTCATTCCGGCGCCACTCTCATCCATCTCCAGCGCATAAAAATAGGCCGTCTCGCCATCATCTTCAAAGACGACGCCATAACGATTCTCCGGCGAGATACTCTCGATAAAAACATCTTCCCCCCGGACAATATCTTTCTCCTGCATCAGGTATCCGTTCATGGCTATTTTTTTGTGGGCTTTCCTTCAGACGGGCCGCCCTTCATCTGGTTTAACCAATCCACTATCCCCGCATATATCTTGCGGGCCACGGCCTTATGGAATTTGGGGTTCAAGATCTTTTTTTCATCCTCCGGATTGCTGAGAAAAGCCACTTCCACCAGGGCATTGGGATATTCCGTAGGACCGCTGAGGGCGAAGTTGAAATTCCCTACATTCCCATACTCTTTCAACCCCAATGTAAGCATCTGTTTCAGGATGGCTTCGCTCAATGGACGGAAACCTATGTAGCGGTAATAAGTGCTTGTACCCTGCACCGTATCCACACTGGCAGAATTGAGATGAATGCTCACCAGCAGATGAGGATCGTATTGTTTCAACATCTCCATCCTTTCCGGCATGGTAAGCGAGGTATCTTTTGTACGGGTCATAAAGACATTCCGCACACCCATTTTCTTTAAATACTTCTCCACCTCTTTAGCGATCAGGAGCGTATAATCCTTTTCCAATACATGGCTGGTGACGCCGTCTGCGCCGGGGTTGTCGCCCCCATGTCCCGCGTCGATGGCAATGCGAAGCTTTTTGATATCCAGCACGGGAGGCTGCCGCCTGACCCTTACTATCAGCTTCCTGCCCGCACTGTCATAATCCAGGCTATAGCCCCAATGCTGCGAATGCTTCAGCTGTATATAGACCCGGAACACATCATCCTCCACCTGCTCGTACCAGGTATTCTTTATTTCCTTCGTGGTCTTCAGCTGTATGATCCAGTTGGTATTGCTGGTGACGCCATAAACATCTACCGCTATCCGGCTGGGATCTATCAGTTGAAAAGCATGATAGGGCCAGCGCTCGTCCAGGTTGATGGAGACATAATCATATGCCGTATCTCCATAAGTCTTTATATTCCCGGTAAGATGAATATTGTGTGCACTGCGCCTTGCCGCTTGTTTAAAGAGTGTCACTACGCTGTTCTTGGCAATATAAGCCGCATGAGATGCGGATAGCTGGATCTTATAATCCGTATTGAAGCTGTCGACGATCTTTACCAGCACATTACTATCCAGGTAACCCAGCTTGGCGCCGCCTAGCCGGTCGTCGCCAATTCCATATTCCATAAAAGGGAACTTGCCCGTGGTCCGCGCCCACCAGACACTGTCCTGGGACAGGGCGGGTAGGGTACTCAATAGAAAGAGAAGGTAGAAGACTATTCGACGCATCCATTGGAAATTTGCATTAAAGATAACCTACAAAAAGAGGCCCCCCAAATTATCAGGCGGGCCTCGCGCTCATGTGTGACCTGTCTATAAAAAATTACTATACTATAAAGGATATTTATTATCAGTTGTCAGCCGCGCAGCGATCCTTCTCTTAGCCTCCTTGCTGTTAAAAGGCTCGACCTTGGTAAACCGCTTCAGCCCCAACAGCATCATTCGTTGCTCATCCCCATCAGCAAAGGCATTGATAGCATCTTTCCCAGCCTTGTGGATCTGGTCGGCGGCATCGTACAGATACGTGCGCATAATATCCAGCTCAAAGGCACAGGCGGCTTCACCGCGCTGATCCACCAGCTTCTCGGCCCTTAATAAAGAGCTCTCGGCTAAAAAGGTCACCATCGCCATATCGGCCACGTGCATCAATATCTCCTGCTCACTCTCCAGCTTCGTCATTAGCTTTTGTACAGCTGCCCCCGCAGTCATGAGAATAGCCTTCTTAAAATTACGTATGGCCTTTTTCTCCCGGGCGAATGGCGCCTCTTCCTCACTGCCGAATTCCGGTATGCTCATCAGCTCTTTCGATACCGCCATGGCAGGCCCCATGATATCCAGCCGTCCCTTCATGGCTCGCTTCAGCACCATATCCACCGTCAGCAGCCGGTTGATCTCATTGGTGCCCTCATATATCCGATTGATCCGGCTGTCCCTGTAGGCCTTGGAAATAATATACTCATCACTATAGCCGTTGCCGCCATGTACCTGCACCCCTTCATCTACGACAAAATCCAACGCTTCGCTGCCAAATACTTTCAAAATGGCGCATTCGATGGCATATTCTTCTGCGGCGCCTAATAATGCCTCATTAAAAGGCTTACCCGCAGACACCAGCTCCACTTCCTTGTCATCGATCCATTTGGTGGTACGATACAGGGCGCTCTCCGCCGTCCATATCTGTATAGCCATCTCCGCCAGCTTGTTCTTGATAGCCCCGAAATTGGCGATCGCCGTCTTGAACTGCTCGCGGGTATTGGCATATTGAATAGTAGTAGTCAGCGCCCGCTTGGCTCCGCCCAGGGCGGCAGCACATAGCTTGAGCCTGCCGATATTCAAAATATTGAAGGCGATGATATGCCCCTTGCCCGGCTCTCCCAGGAGATTCTCCACAGGCACCTTGCAATCCTGGAAGTACAATTGCACCGTACTGCTGCCCTTGATCCCCATCTTATGCTCCTCCGGACCCTGGGTAAAACCCTCAAACCCCCTTTCTACAATAAAGGCGGAGAAATCCTTCCCGTCGATCTTGGCAAACACCGTGTATACGTCCGCGAAACCCCCGTTGGTGATCCAGCATTTCTGGCCATTCAGCAGATAATATTTTCCATCGGCAGATAGTTTGGCCGTCGTCTTGGCTCCCAGCGCATCACTACCGCTGTTCGGCTCCGTAAGGCCGTAAGAACCCTTCCACTCGCCGGTGGCCAATTTAGGGATATATTTCTTTTTTTGCTCGGGAGTGCCAAAATAAAGAATGGGCAAGGTCCCGATACCCGTATGGGCCGAGACCCCGACAGAAAAGGAAAAGCCTCCACCCAGCCCCTCATTCACCAGGGTGGCCGTGATAAAATCCTTTCCCAGTCCGCCATATTCTTCAGGCACGGCCACGCCCAATAAGCCCTGCTCCCCCGCCTTCTGGATAAGAGAAGGCATCAGACCCTGCTCCAGCTTATCGATACGGTCGATGACAGGCAATACCTCCGCATCCAGAAAGGCATTACACATATCCTTCACCATCCGCTGCTCTTCATTAAAGTCTTCCGGTATAAATGTTTCAAAGGCATTGCTTTCCTTTATCAGCCACTCTGCTCCCTTAAGAGCTTGTTTTTTGTCGGTTGAGGCACTCATAGAAAACAGTTTATTGTGTAAGAAAATTTAATTTCGTAACGCATATCACCGGAGATTGTCATAAACGATCTGCAATACTTCCTTGCAAATCTCTATCCTGTCCTCCGGCACCCCTTCCAATGCCTCGTTCAGCGTAGCCTCCGCCAGCTCCATCGTCTCCTCCTGCAGCTTCTGCGCCTGACGGGTGAGATAAATAAGGTTGATACGTCGATCGTTGTCGGAAGGAACTCTCTTTACCAATTGCAATTTTTCCAGATTATCCACAAGCCGCGTAATGCTGGGCTTATCCCTGAACGTGGCGTTACATAGCTCCTGCTGGCTCTTGCCATCCTCCTTCCATAAATGATACAGCACACTCCATTGCTCGATGGTTATTTTCACACCGGCCGAATTGAACTTCTTCTGCAGATTGCGGGCAATGGCTATACTCGCCTTGCCAGTAATAAAACTATATAGCTCGCCCTTTTTGAATTGGTTGTTTGGCATATAGTTAGTTAAACAACTATTGAAATTACTATTATTTTCTGAAAAATCAAGGGACCTCCCTGGTATTTTTTTTGCTGCTTTTCTCATTGACCTATTGACCAGGCCTTCTTCCGCTTCCCTTTAGCTTACAGCCATCACTACCTCTCGATTACATCACCCTAATCCTCACGCAATGCGTAATTTGACCTCTATTATCGCGATAGCGATGCTTTTGCCCATATTGTCGTCGGCCCAGAAGAAATACAAGGTTGTCGTGCTCGGGTCTTCCTCAGCCTATGGCATAGGCGCTTCGGTGCCCGACAGTTCCTGGGTCGGCCGGACAAAAGCTTATTACAAGTCCCAGCATCAGCTGGATACGGTCATCAACCTGGCCGTTCCCGGATCGTTCTCCGACAGCGGAGTAAAGCTCCTTCCCAATGCGCTCAGCTATGACCCGGACCTCGTGCTCGTCAGCTTCCCTTCCAACGACATTGTCGCTGATCTCGGCATTCCGCACTATATGAGAAACCTCCGCGAAATGTATAATACCGTGACCGCAGCCGGGAAAAAATGCTACATTTCCACAACCCAGCCAAGGGACGATCAGTATAACGAGTACACCCTGAAAGTAGCCCGCGATTCGATAGTGATGGAGTTCCCCTCCAATTACATGCAGTTTTATGACCCGCTGGTAGCGCCGGGATCCTATGATATCAATCCCTTGTACTCGGCCGAGGGCACCCATCCCAATGACGCCGGTCACCGGCTGCTTTTTCAGGCAGTGCTGGCCGCACAGGTCATCCCTTCGACGCCACTGCCGCTGGTCCTCACAGATTTCTCCGGCAGCAGGACAGACCAGGGCGTCATGCTGAGCTGGAGCGCCTCCAATACGGACAGCGATCTGAACTTTTTTATCGAGCGCAGCACGGATGGAACCACATACGGAAGCATCTACCAGGTGAAAGCCATATCCGACGGTGTGCTGAGACAGTATTCTTTTACGGATCAGAATCCTCCGGCCAGCCGGACCTTCTACAGGATCAGAGCCATAACGGATGGGAACAATATTACGTATTCAAATGTCCTCACCTTCGATGTCCCCGTGACCAGCCTGACAATTGAGAAAGTGTATATCACGGGCCTTTATATCACCACCGCCATCGGTATCCCCAAAGACGAGACCTTCCGTCTCGCCATATTCAACACGGGAGGCATTCCCGTACAACGACAATCCTATACGGGCAGGGCGCCTGTCGTTACCCTCCATATACCCATGATAGCATTGCCGGCTGGTATTTATTACCTGGAGATTGCGACATCCGATGGACAGCGGGCTATAAAAGCATTTACCGTCCTTTAGACGGGCTCCTCCGCCGGTCGGACCGGCGAGCTGACGATTTTCTATGTAGATTTAGCCCATAATATGCCTCACCGCAGTCTCACATTCCGGCAATCCCGCATCAGCTATTACCGCTGGGGCAAAGGCCCCCGGTTGCTGCTTTGTTTCCACGGCTATGGCGAGTCCGCCCCTGGCTTCTCCTTCCTGGAAGACTTCCTGGGAGATGCATTCACCATCCTGGCCATCGACCTCCCTTTTCATGGACAGACAGATTGGAAAGAAGCCCCTCTTACACCAACGACCCTGCTGGCCATCATAGAAGAAATTATAGTGCGGGAACTGAGCTGTCCTCCCAGCCTGGCCGCCGGGTCGCCCGCTGTGACGGCTTCTATACCCGGCGAGCTCACACCGGAAAAAGGCGCGCCCCCTCTTGCGACGTCACCTGGCTGGTGGCTAATGGGCTACAGCATGGGAGGCCGGATCGCCCTCAGTCTTCTCGAACACGCCCCTGAACGAATAGACAGGCTGATCCTTTTGGCCCCCGATGGTCTCGTCGTAAACCCCTGGTATTGGCTGGCCACCCAGACAAGGCCCGGCCGGCAGCTCTTCAAATGGACCATGTACCACCCCGGATGGTTCTTCCTTGTGCTCCGTATGGGCAATAAGCTCGGACTGGTAAACCCCAGCGTCTACAAGTTCGTAGCCAATTACGTCGACAATAAAGAGATCAGGTCAGCGCTGTATACCCGCTGGACAGGTCTTCGTCTTTTCAAACCCCGGCTCGCCATGATCAAGAACATCATACGCACCCGCCAGCTGCCCGTACAGCTCCTGTATGGCAGGTTCGACCGTATCATCCGTGTAGAAAGGGGAGAGCAGTTCCGCAAAGGGATAGAGCCCTGGTGTGAGCTGACGGTGATTCCCGCCGGTCACCAGCTCCTGAAAAAAGACCACATACAAGCGCTGCTTTCCGCCCTTGAGCCGCAGCAGGCGGCTCGTCCAAAGGACAGACTTTAGCGGTATATTTACCGCCTATATGCTGGTGCTTACATTCATATGCTTGCTGCTCCTCGCCCTCTACGGGACATTGATCATATACTATA
>Ga0207667_10000748_pt1 | contig 42218 bp, 21 predicted proteins | sample KBSCornC52_FD_184301 | JGI IMG/M metagenome (GOLD analysis project Ga0207667, IMG submission 184301) | Corn rhizosphere microbial communities from Kellogg Biological Station, Michigan, USA - KBS Corn C5-2 (SPAdes) (version 2) | ecosystem: Host-associated > Plants > Roots > Rhizosphere > Soil ... | reverse complement strand
GTACGTGGGAAATATTTGTTGTTCGCCGCTGATCACTTCTTATGACAGCGTTCTGAACAACAAATATTTCCCACGTACTCCCGCCACGGCTATCTGGAGCTTCATCGAGAACGATCTTTCGGCTTCGATACCCGACCTGCCGCTTTCCTATGACACCGCTACCAATCTGGGGCGGGCCACGCGGGGCGCCGCGGTCGCGCTGCTCGGCAAGACCTACCTTTATGAAAAGAAATGGGCCCAGGCTCAGTCCACGTTCGAGCAGCTGTTACAAGCTCCCTACACATACGATCTGGACCCGTCTTTCGATCATGTTTTCAGCACGACCAACCAGATCAGCGTAGAAAACATTTTCCAGGTGATGAATGGAACGTGGACGGATTGGTCTATAGGCAACCAATACTATGTTTTCGGCGGTCAGGAAACCTGGGGCGGCAAGGCCACCCATTCCGACAGGGCCCAGGAGTATGGCTTCAAAGACTGGTTCAACTGTTATGTTACGACCTCGGCCGTCAATGCATTCCATTATCCCAACCCCGTAGGAGGAGCGCCTTATATAGATCCCCGTGCCTACTCCACGTTTTATGGGGACAAGCCCAGCGGAGGCGATACCGTGTACTGCGAACATTGTACCACCGGGAAGATATCGTACCCTTTCAATGCAGCGGACCCCCAAGGCGACTACAGCTGGCGTAAATATGAATATTATGATCTCGTTCCTTCTTATGGCGGCCCGCAAAGCCCTATCAACATGCAGCTGATCCGATTCGCCGATGTGCTGCTGATGCTGGCCGAAGCGCATATACAGCAAGGTGACATCGGCAGCGTTCCGCTGGGGTTGATCAACCGGGTGCGGCAACGGGCCGGCGCGGTGGCTTATCTGAACCTGGGCGCCGATCAGACGGCAGCCATGGCCATACTCGCGCGTGAAAGGCGGCTGGAGCTTTGCGGCGAGCAAAGCAGGTATTTTGATCTCATCCGGTGGGGCATTGCCAAACAAACGATCAACGCTGAAAGAGCTATCGAACCTGGACAAGGCAATCAGCCCTTCCAGGATAAAAATGTGCTGTTCCCCATTCCGGACGTCGAGAAGAACTATAATCCCAATGTAGCCAAGGACGTTGCCAATGGATGGAATTAGTGTGAAATAAAAGACAGAGCCGGGTGAATTCTTTCATCCGGCCTTTTTGTTTGTATATTTAAGGCTAATTCCATTGCTGGTTGACATGATGAAAAGCTGTTTAATTCTTCTGGGTTTGCTGATGGCTGCAGGCGTTGGATATTGCCAGGTCAACGATTATCCCTTTTCAAGGCTGGACATCCGGGACGGGTTGTCGAACAACCATGTGAATGATATCCTGAAAGACAGCCGGGGCTTCATCTGGTTTGGGACGAATTCCGGACTGAACAGGTATGACGGCTATTCATTCAAGGTCTATAGACATGATGAAGCTGATCCTTCTTCATTGACCGACGATCATGTGGGTCGCATTTTCCAGGGGCCTGAAGATAAATTGTATATATCCACGGCCACCGGTGGTCTGAACATCTATGACCCTTCGACGGAGCGTTTCGTTCCGCATGTGGATGCTTATTTGAAGGCGCGTCATCTGCTGCGATATGGACTGGCCAGCATCGTTCAGGGGAGGGGCGGTCAATTTTACTTTATTTATGCTGATTCGGGCGTTTATCGTTTCGAGGCCGGCAAGGGAGCCATACTCTTGCGGCCGAATGGCGGGAGTACTAATAAAATGCCTGCCGGCGTTGCCGATGCAGGCTTCGATGCGTCCGGGGGACTTTGGCTGTCTTATGGAAAAGGAAGGCTGGAGCGGATGGATCTGCGGGACAACAAGATCACCTTTTATTCCGACAACCTTGAAAAAAAAGCGCCTGTTCCTTTTGGATACAGGCTGTTCGTCGACAGCAGGGATAAGCTTTGGCTTTATGCACCGGGCAATCTGTGGGGGTTGTGGGAATTCGATCATCAGACGGGCGCGTTCTCTCATTTTGGTAAGGATTCAGGCAGCATCCGGCTGAGCGGCAATATCGTAAGCAGCATTACCGAGGACGACAAGGGATTGCTATGGGTTGCTTCCGACCAGGGGGGGCTGGACCTGCTGGATGTGGAAAAGGGTACTATCAGGAACCTGCACAATTCGGATGAGGAGAGAAGCATCCCCGAGAATACAATAGTGACGCTCTATAAGGACAATACGGGTACCATCTGGGCGGGAACGCTAAAAAAGGGGGTAGGCTATTACCAGCAAAACATGCTGCGGTTCCCATTATACCGGCGCCAGCCGGGGCAGCAGGGGAGTCTGCCCTACGATGATGTGGACTGCTTTGCCGAGGACGGGAAGGGAAATATCTGGATCGGCACCGATGGGGGAGGTCTTATTTATTTCGACCGAACCCGGAAAACATTTACCCAGTTCCGGCATGAGGCGGGAGATCCAAACAGCCTGTGCAGCGATGTGGTGATATCGCTGGCGGCGGGACGTGACGGGAGACTTTGGATCGGCACCTACCAGGGAGGGCTTGATTGTTATGACGGCAGAAAGTTCATCCATTACCGGCACCGGGATGCCGATCCGTCCAGTCTGTCCGATGACAGGATCTATTCCCTCCGGGAAGACGGGGACGGTGTACTTTGGGTCGGCACCATGATGGGCGGGCTGGACCGGCTCGATCGGGCGACCGGTAAATTTTATCATAATAACTATTCCATGCCTTATTCCCTCCATGCGAACTATGTTTCTTCGCTGGTGGAGGATTCGGCGTCCAATCTGTGGATCGGCACGGTATATGGCATCGATGTACTCATCCGGAGCACCGGCAAATACATGTATTTTACCAATGAGAGCAGCCGGCTGAGCGATAACATCGTGTTCGGTATGTTATGTGATCATGAGGGGAACATGTGGGCAGCGACAAGACAGGGGTTGAGCGTCATGGCGCCGGGCAGGGATACGTTCCAGGTGTTTCGCATGAAGGACGGGCTTCCGTCCAATATAATCCTGAATGTGCTGGAGGACCGGGATCATTTTTTATGGGTGAGCACGTCGGGCGGCCTTTCCAGGATCACTGTCACCAAAGAAGAGGGGCGTTTCAGGATCAAATGCCTGAATTTTGATGAATTCGACGGGCTACAGGGACGGGACTTCAATCAGAATGCGGCGTTTCGTACAAGAGAAGGCGAGCTGCTCTTCGGAGGCGCCAACGGGTTCAACCTTTTCAAGCCCGGATCTATCGGCCGGGATGAGCATATTCCGCCGGTGGTATTGACGGGGTTGCAATTATACAATAAAGATGTTCCATTACCGCCCTCGCTGCTGAAGGACAGCGAGCTCGTTCTTTCCTACGACCAGAATAATTTTACGCTGGAGTTTGCCGCGCTGAGCTATAACAATGTGCGCAAGAACCAATACAGATACCGGCTGAAGGGATTCGACAAGGACTGGATGCAGACCGATGGCAGGAACAGAAGAGTGACCTATACCAATATCGATCCGGGTGAGTATGTCTTCCAGGTAAAGGCCTCCAACAGCGATGGGGTATGGAACGATAAGGGCGTCACTGTGCGGGTGATCGTAAAGCCGCCATTCTGGAAGACGGGCTTTGCCTACTTTATATATGTGCTGATGATTGTGGCGGCGCTGTATATAGGGCGTGTCCGTATCATTCGTCGGGCCAGGGCAAAATTTGCGTTGGCGGAAGAGCGGCGCGAGGCGTTGCGGATACATGAGATGGACAGGATGAAGATCAAATTTTTTACGAATCTCAGCCATGAGTTCCGTACGCCGCTCACGCTGATCTTGTCGCCGGTGGACAAGTTGATCCGGAGCATGGAAGAGCCGGGGCGGAGACAGCTGGCCATGACCATCGAGCGGAATGCAAAAAGACTGTTGCACCTGGTGAACCAGCTGCTGGACCTGAGAAAGATGGAGGTAAATGAGCTGAAGCTGAATATGCGCCGGGGGGATATCGCCGCCTTTATAAAGACCACAGTAGAATCGTTTACTGATCTTGCGGAGGAAAGGGGCATTGTTTTTCGCTATGACACAAGGCTGGACCATCTGCCGGCCCTTTTCGACAAGGATAAGGTGGAGCGGATACTCTTCAACCTTTTGTCGAATGCCTTCAAGTTCACCTCGACGGGCGGCACGGTGGTGATGGAGCTTGCCGCGGCGGAGCGGGATGGGAAAACTGCGCTGCTGGAGCTGCGTGTGAAAGACACGGGTATCGGGATCCCGCCGGCGCTGCAGGGAAAGATCTTTGAATCCTTCTTCCAGGGGGATGCTCCCGGCCATATACGGAACCAGGGCACGGGTATTGGGCTTGCCATCACCCGCGAGTTTGTGGAAATGCATGGCGGCAGCATTCGGGTGGAGAGTATTCCTGACAAGGGAAGCTGTTTTACGGTGCTCCTGCCGGTGACTGTTCTTGCCGGGTCGTCTTTGGAGACTCTGTCATTGGGTGGAGAGGAGGGGGAGAATGCTGCCAAAGCACCGGAGCCGGTGGACAAGCCTTTGCCTCCTTCGACCGGTGGGGAACGGCGTTTCAAGGTCCTGCTGGTGGAGGATGACGACGACTTCAGATTCTACCTGAAGGATAATCTCTCGTCCCTTTTTATCATACTGGAAGCTGCGAATGGGAAGGAGGGCTGGCAGAAGACGCTTGCCGCGCAGCCGGACCTGGTGGTCAGCGATGTCAATATGCCTTTGATGGATGGGCTGGAGCTTTCCAAAAAAATCAAGGGTGACGAGCGGGTACGTCATATCCCCGTGATCCTGCTGACGGCCCTTTCCAGCGAACAGGACCAGCTGCGTGCATTGGGAATGGGTGTGAACGACTATATTTCAAAGCCTTTCAATGTGGAAATCCTTGTCTCGCGTATACGGAATTTGCTGGAATACCGGGGTACTGTGGAAGAGACGGCCAAAAAAAGGGTCCGTATTGAGCCCGGAGAGGTCGAGGTTGTGCCGGAGCAGACGGAAGAGGACTTTATCCGCCAGGCGGCGGAGGTCCTGGAGAAAAATATTTCCAATCCCGACTTTTCGGTGGATGAATGGTCCCGTGAGCTGGGTCTGAGCAGGACCACTTTGTATAAAAGGGTGCTGGCGGCTACGGGAACTACCCCGATAAATTTCATACGTAATTTCCGGATGAAGCGTGCGGCCCAATTGCTGGAGAAGACCCGGTATAATGTGGCGGAGGTCGCTTATATGGTTGGCTTCAACAATCCTAAATATTTTGCAAGGTATTTTAAGGAGGTCTATGGCAAGCTGCCCAGTGTCTACCAGGCGGAGATGCGGAAAAAAGTTTGACGGCGCACGGCTGAACCGATGAGGCCCGGGTAAACCGTCGTCGTCCAGGTAAACCGTCGGCGTCCGGGTGAACCGTCGGTGGTTCGGGTGAACCGATGTTGCCCCAGAAATATCAGAAATTATCCCCATGGTCAACATTTCAACCCCTTGATTTGCGGGTTGTGCTACCCTCGTTTTTTATATCGTCGGCTATTTTTGGCTTCTACAAAAAACGATTGCATATGAAAAACAAACTTATCCGAAGAGTCCTGGTTCGCCTGTTTGCCGGCGTGCTGGGTTTAGTTATTTCCATCAATGCCCGGGCCCAGCTCCCAACGGCTCAGAGCATCGCCGGCAACATGAAGCTCGCGTGGAACCTTGGCAATACGCTGGAGGCCATTTGCGGCGAGACGGCCTGGGGAGCCGCTGTTACCACCCAGCGGCTGATCGATTCCGTCAAGGCTGCCGGCTTCAACACCATCCGGCTCCCCTGTGCCTGGGACTGTCATACCAGCAATGGCGTTATCGACCCCACGTGGATCGCCCGCGTGAAACAGGTGGTGGATTATTGCATAAATGATAACCTGTATGTGGTCCTGAATATCCACTGGGACGGCGGCTGGCTGGAGAACAATGTTACGCAGAGCGCACAGTCATCCGTCAATGCCAAGCAAAATAACTATTGGACGCAGATCGCGAATTATTTTAAGAATTACAACGAACACCTCCTTTTTGCCAGCGCCAACGAGCCGAATGCGAGCGATGCAACGGCCATGTCCGTGTTATTATCGTATCACCAGACATTTGTCAATGCCGTCCGGGCGACGGGCGGGAATAACAGCTCGCGAACGCTGATCGTGCAGGGCCCGAACACGAATATAGGGTTGACCAATACCCTGATGAACACGCTGCCGACGGATCAAATTGCAGGCAGGATGATGGTGGAGATACACTATTACGACCCCCCTCAGTTCTGTATCCTTACACAGGACGCCAGCTGGGGGAATATGTTTTATTATTGGGGCAACGGATATCATTCCACCACCGATGTCAGCCGCAATGCTACCTATGGGGAGGAATCTTATCTGGATTCCAACTTTATGCTGATGAAAACCAAGTTTGTCGACAAGGGCATCCCCGTGATCATCGGGGAATTTGCGTCGATCAAGCACAATCTCACCGCACCGTCGGACCAGCAGCTGCACCTTGCCTCCCGCCGGTATTTTTACAGATACCTGGTAGGTTCCGCTAAGAGCAAGGGACTGATCCCCTTCGTCTGGGATATCCCCGGGCAAATGTTCGATCGTAGTACGGGAGCCATTCTTGACCGGGATCTCATCAATGCGATCAACCAGGGAGCGAACTCCGCCTATGTGTCGCTGGTCAACCATGCCAGCGGATTGCTCATCGACGGGATGTACAGGTCTACTAACGGCGCTACGGTGGGTCAGTGGAGCAACAGCGGCAGTGATGCACAGAAATGGCTGATGGAGACGGTGGGTAGCTATATCAGGCTAAAGAACAAAGCCACCGGATTGTACCTCGACGGTCTGGGCGACCGTACGAATGGCGATGCTGCCGGCCAGTGGGGCTACTCTGGCAGCGATAACCAGCTATGGTCCATCGAGCCTGCCGGAAGCTATATCAGGCTCAGGAATAAGGCCACCGGACAATACATGGATGGGATGTACCGGTATTCCAACGGCTCGGACCTGGGACAGTGGAGCTACAGTAACAGCGACGCCCAGCAATGGACATTGAATACCGCTGGTCTGATAACCGCTATGGCCAAGAGCCCGACCGGAACTGCCCAGGGCGCTATGATCAGTGACCCCTTGTCCGGCACGACGGAGGGAGGGATCAGTATCTCACCCAATCCTTTCCAATCCACCTTTACCATTGTAGTCGACGACCCGGCCAAAGTGGAATCTGTCAGGATATCCGACCTGGCGGGCCATGTAGTAGAGGTCATCGGGCAGCCGCTGGCGGCAACCCGGATAACAGCGGGCGCTGCCTTGCAGCCTGGCATGTATATCGTCGAAGTCCGTACGGCAAGTGGGTCGAAGACGTTCAAAGTTGTCAAAATGAAGTAGCTTAGCGAGACAACGTGATAAACCATTGAAGTTACATATGCGCATTCCCGGAAGAAAGATCATCCTACTGATATTGATCCTTAACAGTTGTTATTGTTTCGTCAAGGCCCAGTCAGGATATACTTCTTCCGGGATTCCTTTTGACGATGTCAGGAAATATTCCTCCGGAGTCCTCTTTAATGATGCCTGGAAGTTTTCGCTGGGCGATCCTGGGGGCGCTAATGAAAAAGATTTTGACGACGCCAGCTGGAGGAAGGTGGATCTCCCGCATGACTGGAGTATCGAAGGCGCGCCGGACAGGCAAAATCCCTCGAATGCCGCCGGGGGGTATTTCCCCACCGGGGTAGGCTGGTACCGGAAGAAATTCGTCGCGCCGTCCTCGTGGGAGGGAAAAGAAATATCCGTCTGGTTCGAAGGCATTTATATGAATGCCGGGGTGTTTGTAAACGGAAAATCTTTAGGCGTCCATCCGTATGGATATACTACCTTCTATTATGATATTACGTCCCTTTTGGAGCCAGGGAAGGAAAATGTGATCGCGGTGCGGGTCGACAACTCACAGCAGATCAATTGCAGGTGGTACAGCGGTTCCGGGATATATCGTCCCGTGCGCCTGCTGGTAAAAGATCCGATCCATATCGATCCATGGGGCGTGGCCATTACTACTCCCGATGTGAGCCCCGACAATGCTACGGTAAAGATCGACGCCCTGTTAAAGAACGACAAGACTGTCGCGCAGGACATCGTTTTGTCAACAACCATTCTGGATAAGAGCAATAAGGCGGTGGCCCGCGATAAGATGATCCTGCGGCTGGATGGGAGAGGGGAGAAGCGGGTGACCCGAGCGATCGCTGTTCCCCGGCCGTTGCTTTGGTCCGTGGACAGTCCCAATTTGTATCGCGCGGAAATGACATTGATCCAGGGAGGGCGGCAGCGGGACCTGCAGATAAGCAGCTTTGGGATCAGAACCATTACCTTTTCGACGGAGAATGGGTTTCAGCTGAATGGAAGAACGATAAAGCTGAATGGAGGCTGTGTACATCATGATAATGGCTGTCTGGGCGCGGCGGCCTTTGACAGGGCGGAAGAAAGGAGGGTGCAATTGCTGAAGGAGGCTGGTTTCAATGCTGTCCGGACGTCACACAATCCTCCGTCGACGGCGTTTTTGGATGCGTGCGACCGGTACGGTCTGCTGGTGATCGACGAGGCGTTCGATGGATGGAGAACGCAGAAAAATACTTATGATTATGCGCGGTATTTTGACGAATGGTGGAGACGGGACCTGGCGTCGATGGTATTGCGGGACAGGAATCATCCTTCCATTGTGATCTGGAGCATAGGGAATGAGATAATAGAAAGGAAAAGTCCCGATGCGGTGAAGACCGCCCGCGAGCTTGTTGCCCTTGTTCATCAATATGATGCTACGCGGCCGGTGACCTCGGCTATGGCTTCCTGGGACAAGGATTGGGAGATCTATGATCCGCTGTTTGCCGTACAGGACCTTGGCGGGTATAACTATCTGCTGAACAAGGCGCCTTCGGACCATGAGCGGGTCCCATCCAGGATCATTGTCCAGACAGAGTCTTATCCGCGGGATGCTTTTGCCAACTGGGATCTTGTTCAGCACCATAGCTATATTATTGGCGATTTTGTCTGGACGGCGATGGACTATCTGGGAGAGTCGTCCATCGGCAGGGATATTTATCCGGGGGAGCCTCCGGGCGAGCATTGGGAAGGCGATCATTTTCCCTGGCATGGGGCTTACTGCGGGGACATCGACCTCACCGGATGGAGAAAGCCGATAGCTCACTACAGGAATATATTGAATAATAGCACCGAAGGTCTTTATATGGCCGTCCGGGAGCCGAATCCCGACACCGGGAAGATAAAAGAAACCCTCTGGTCCGTCTGGCCCACCTGGGAGAGCTGGTCCTGGCCCGGGAGAGAAGGAAAGGACATGCAGGTGGAGGTCTATTCCAGCCATCCGAAAGTGAGGCTGTATCTGAACGACAAGCTCGTTGGGGAAAAGAGCTGTACACAGGCGGAGGAATTCAAAGCAACCTTCACTTTGCCTTATTCCCCGGGCGTCTTAAAAGCTGTCGGTATGGATGAGGACCGCGCGGTGGACTCTATGGTTCTGCGAACCGCGGAAAGGCCGGAGGTAATCATGTTGAAGCCCGACCGTGTCACGTTAGTGGCTGACGGGCAGGACCTTTCATTCATCGAGGTCGAATTGATGGACGGAAATGGCAATATCAATCCCAATGCCGACAACCGGCTGCTATTCAAGGTCGATGGTCCCGCCACTATTGCGGGGGTCGCCAATGCCGATATGCAGGACCTGGATAAATATGTGGGAAATTCCAGAAAGGCCTGGCATGGCAGAGCGCTGTTAGTGATCAGAAGCGCTCATCAGGCTGGTGAAATAACGATCACCGTAAGCTCCAACGGGCTAAAAGACGGCGTTGTGATATTGAGAACGGCGCCCGCGGGCGTCCGATGAACCGTTTTTACCCTAAAAATAACGGAAATATACCCCTGGCGAGAACAAATCAGCACCTTCATTTGCGAGTTGCCCTACCGCCTGTCTTAAGGTGGGGGATTAATTTTGGTTTCAAACCAAGACGATTGCAATATGAAAAAGCAACATCTCAAAAGGGCGATGATCTGCCTGTTCTGGGCCTCGCTCAGTTTTCTCTTCTTTTCTGCCGGCGCAAATGCGCAAAATTTGCCTGGCCCTAAAAAAATCACCGGAAAAGTAGTGGTCGGCCCTGACGACAAACCCCTGCAGGGCGCCAGTGTTACGGTCAAAGGGCGTACCGGGGGTACACAAACGGACAAGGACGGTATGTTCAGTCTAAGTGCCGGAGACGGCGATATCCTGATCATCAGCTATGTAGGGTATTCGCCCAGGGAGGTCAGGGTGGGGGCCCGGCAGGTGGTCAACGTCCGGCTGGAAATGGAAGACAAGAGCAGGCTGAATGACGTCGTTGTCATCGGGTATGGCCAGACGCGGCGCAAGGATGTGACCGGGTCCATTTCTTCCATCTCCGGGGCAGAACTTCTGAAAACCCAGCCGGCGACCATCGATCAGGCCCTACAGGGAAAGGTCGCGGGCGTTGTGGTACAGCAGGTGTCAGGCCAGCCCGGCGGCGGCGTATCCATTCAAATACGCGGTGTGTCTTCGATCAGCGGCTCCAATTCGCCCTTATATGTAATAGACGGCGTAATTATTCCTCCCGTGGGCGATCCTGGCAACGGTTCCAATCCCCTGAACACGATCAATCCTTCCGAGATCGAGACGATAGATGTATTGAAGGATGCTTCCGCGACCGCCATCTACGGTTCGCAGGCCACCAATGGCGTGATTGTCATCACTACAAAGAGAGGCAGGGCGGCGGCGCCTCAGATCAGCTATGACGCCTATGCCGGATACCAGGAGATACCGAAGCGGCTCCCTACCATGAACCTGCAGCAGTTTGCGGGTTATCTCAATGACAGGTCGAAGGTATGGGGTTTCGATGCCCGGCCCGAATTTGTCAACCCCAAATACTTAGGCCCCGGCACGAACTGGCAAAAAGAATTATTCCGCAAGGCGCCGGAGATGAACCATACCATTACTGTCAGCGGCGGCGATACAAGGACCCAATATTTATTATCGGGCTCTTATTTCCGGCAGAAAGGAATGGCGCAGGGTTCGGATTTTCAAAGATATTCCGTGCGGCTGAACCTGGACAATAAGACCACCAGCTGGCTAAAAGTAGGGACCAGCCTGCAATTGGCGCATGTTTTTGAAAACCTGAATACCACTGCCTCCGGCGTGATCAACTCCGCGCTGAACCTTACGCCCGACATTCCGGTACAAAACCCCGATGGCTCCTGGGGCGGCATCACCAACACCAGCGGATGGGTGCCGGGGGTTGTCAATCCTGTGGCGATAGCGCAGATTGTCAAAAACCAAAGAAAGAGAAACCAGGTATTCGGCAATGCGTATGCGGAAATACAGTTTACGAAAGATCTGTCGCTGCGAAATGAGGTATCCGGCAATTTTGATTTTAGCACGCTGGATAATTTTACACCAACGTATACATTTGGTAAAGTCGTCAATGGCACAAACAGCGGCTCCTCGTCCAGCAGCCAGAATATCTATACGGTGTTACGCAATTACTTGACGTATAACCATTATTTCACCAAATTCAACCTCAATGCATTGGTAGGGCATGAGGCGCAGTCGTCGAATTACGAGAGCGTCGGTGGCAGCCGGTCGAATTTCCCGTCGAACAACGTGCAGGCCATCAATGCCGGCGATGCTACTACCGCCAAGAACTCAGGCGACAATGGTCTCGGTTCTTCACAGGAGTCGTATTTCGGCCGCATCAATTTTTCCTGGGATGACAGGTACCTCATCACCGGTAACCTCCGAAACGACGGATCTTCCAATTTCCCGGCCTACAATCGCAGGGTTACTACCTGGTCAGGGGCGCTGGCATGGAAGATCAATAATGAGGCGTTCATGAAAAGCGTAACGGTGATCAACGAATTGAAATTGCGGCTTGGCTATGGACTTACCAATAACCAGGGCATACCGGGCAATACGTTCGTAACACAGCTCCAGACGGTGGCCAATGGCCTGTCGGGTATCGCACAGTTCCAAAGCAATCTGGCAAATCCCGATGTGACATGGGAAAAAACAAATTATTACAATGGAGGGCTGGATGGAACCTTTCTCAACGGCCGGATAAGTTTCTCGCTGGATGCTTACTATCGTAAAACAGACGGTCTTTTATTAAAAGTTCCCCTTCCATTATATTCCGGTACTACCGCCGGGTATTCACCGGGATCGATGGCGGCGCCCTATGTCAATGTCGGTGCTGTCAGCAATAAAGGGTTCGACCTCAGGATCAGCACCACCAATGTCAGCTATAAAAATTTTACGTGGAAGTCCGATGTCATCGTATCACGTAATGTCAATAAAGTACTCAGCTTAGGCGCAGGGGATCAGGCCAACCTAAGCCAAAAGTCCTATGTGATCAACGATATCATCGAGAAGACGGTGGTGGGCCAGCCCATCGGCGAATTTTATGGCTATATATTCGATGGGGTCTATTCCAATCCAAAGGATTTCCAAACACATGCCATGCCGGTGGACCAGAGCAGCAAACCTTATGCGATCTCTCCGGCAGGCGGCGGGATCTGGTATGGCGACCGGATGTTCAAGGATTTGAATGGCGACGGCGTCATCGACACCAGAGACCAGACCTTTTTGGGTTCTCCGATACCGAAATTCCAGTTTGGGTTCAATAACACCTTTTACTACAAAGATTTCGACCTGAACATATTCTTCAGTGGCAGCGTCGGCAACAAGGTGTTCAATGAGCTGGCGGTAGCGCAGACCAATTCACAGAATAATACCAACTATTTTTCATCGGTGTTGAATTATGCGAGACTGGCTTTGGTGGATCCCAATGGCTCGGCCTCCGATGTCAACAATGTCTATGTCACGAATCCGAAAACGAGTGTTGTAGGCTTGAGGAACGATAATACCAATGGGAATAACCGTCCTTCCAATTTGTTTATCGAAGACGGCTCGTTCATACGGTGCAAGAATATCACATTAGGGTATAGATTGCCTCAGCATATTTTGTCGATGGTGCATCTGCAATCCTTCCGGGTATTTGCCACCGTATCCAATCCTTTTCTCATTACACACTATTCGGGCATGGATCCTGAGATCGGCTCCTGGAATCCGCTTCAGGCAGGCTGGGACCAGGGATATTATCCACAGTCAAGAATCTATACCATCGGTGCAAACATCGGATTTGCCAAATAAAGCCATCACCCATCAAGATATAATTATGAGATCAATTAATAAAATATTCATCGTTTTGCTATTTGCAGCAGCAATAGCGGGATGCCAAAAGAGTTTTCTGGATCGTCCGTCGAGCTCACAGATAAGCTCCAATAATTTTTACCAAACCACTTCCGATTTGCGGCTGGCAACGGCAAGCCTGTATGGCGGTTCGCCCTGGTGGCAATGGCATAATGGCGCCTTGCTGCTGCTTGGCGATGTAATGAGCGGGAACGCGTATTTCGGATATTGGGGCGACCTGGTTCAGCTGTACACACGTACTATCACAGGACAAAATGGGATTGTGACCAGCGGCTGGACGGGCCTGTACAATGTCATCGCGCAATGCAATACGGTGATCAATGCCATACAACAGCAGGCTTCTTCGTCCATTCCTGAGGCCGATAAAAATGCCGCCATCGGCGAGGCGAAGTTTATTCGCGCCGTAGCGTACTATCACCTGGCTGTATTGTGGGGCGCGGTACCCATTATCGAGGACAATACGAAGCTGATCAAGCAGCCCCTGCTGAACAGGAATATCGTTTCGGACGTCTATAAGTTCATTACCAATGACCTCAGCTTTGCCGTGCAAAACCTTCCCGGCACGGATGAAACGGGGCGGTTGACTACCTGGTCAGCGCAGGGCATGCTTGCCAAAGTGTATCTGACGGAGGCGGGTTTGGGTCAGAGCGGCGGGGTACGCGATCAGGCTTTGCTGGACAGCGCTATAAAATATGCCGGCAATGTTTGTAAGAACAGCGGATTGTCCCTGCTGCCCAGCTATTACAACCTTTTCAGGGCGCAATATAACGATAACCCCGAATCGCTGTTTTCTCTTCAATGGACGGCCGGCGTAGGATATGGCAACGGCAACGACTGGCTGACCTATTCGCCCAGCAACGATATCAACCCGCTGAAGACAGGAGCCTGGACGCCCTTGTCGCCCACCTACGACTTCTATCAGAACTATTCCTGGAAGGACACGGTAAGACGTTTAGCCACTATCATGCTGAATGGAGATTATTATCCCGAGCTAAATGCCGCCGGTGGTGGATATAAGGCAACGGGGCAGTCGATGAAAAAACACATTATCGGCAACGAAAAGGACAACAATGCGCCGACAATGGATATCTGGTCTTCAGTCGAGCACAATTCCATCCTTAGATTGGCCGACGTGTACCTGGTATATGCAGAAGCCATTTTGGGTAACAATGCCAGCACCACCGATGCCGACGCGCTGTTGTATTTTAACAAAGTGCGGACCAGGGCCGGTGTGGATCCTGCTCCCATGCTGGACGCCGACACGCTGATGCGGGAAAGAAGAATTGAATTTGGCTTTGAGGGACAATACTGGCTGGACCTGGTGAGGCTTTCTTATTATAACCCCGACAAGGCGGTCTATATCATCAATCATCAGCAACGGATGACGTTTTCTTACGATCCTGTCACCGGTGTAGCCACGCCGGATACGGCCAGCGCTCCGACCATTCTTCCTGCCACTATCAGTGCGTTCACCTTACAAATTCCATCATCGGAGCTGACGGCCGATCCGAAACTGGCCCAGCCAGCGGTGCCGTATTATTAATGCCATAATTTAAAAAAGAACAACATGTACAATATATCATATAGTCATTGTCAAAGGTGGTTGCTCACCTGCGTAGCCGCCCTGTTACTATTTTCCGCCTGTAAAAAAACAGGGTCAGGGGGTCCGGTGCTGACCGGTGTACGCTATTATGCTCCCGCCCCTGATGATACTGCCATGGCAAGCCTTACACCGACCGGCCAGTGGGTGGTACTGGAGGGGAGGAATCTGCAGAATGCCGTACAGATATTGATCGATGGCGTTCCGGCGAGCTTCAATCATGCGCTGTTCTCCGATACGAGCGCGGTGGTGCAGCTTCCTTCCGTGATCCCATTCAATACGGTGGCGGCCGGTGATCTCAACACGATAAAATATACGACCACCAGCGGGTCTACCACGTTTAACTTCAATATTGTTGTCCCTCCGGCTGGTATTTTAAACATTTCGAATGAAATGGCCAATCCGGGCGACTCGGTGTGGGTCCGGGGAGCGAACTTTTTTCTCATCAGCAATATAAGCTTTGCAGGCGCCAACGTGGATTCCTATAATGTTTCCGAGGACGGTACTACCCTCGCATTTGTCGTACCGCCATTGAGCGGCACGGGCGGGCCTCTGTCCATCACCACCAAATCCGGAACGACCGTAACGCCCTTCAATGTTGAGGATAATACCACGGGCGTGCTGTGTAATTTCGATAATGTAAACACCTACCAATGGTGGAGCGCAGGAACTTCCAACAGCAGCACCGACTATCCCGGCAACAACGGCACTTATGCTATCCTGAATACCAGCGGCCCTTTAACCAATGGGGACGGCAGCTGGTGGAACGGGGGCCGGAGCATCAATTGCAACAGCGCGCAATGGGTGCCGGTGGCCAATTTAAGCGACCCGCTGGCCAACTGGGCGCTGAAGTTCGAGGTCAGCGTTACCAGTCCCTGGAATGGAAGTTCGATATTTTTAGTACATAATGGCGATTGGACCTATCTCGCCCGGTATGAGCCCTGGAAAGGAGCCAACGGCGCGTCATCTCCGTTCAAGACCAGCGGATGGCAGACGGTGACGATACCGCTGACACAGTTCCTGACCAAGCCTACTGGCGGGAAGGATGGTACGGGCCTAATGGCGGCGGACCTGACGACGTTACTGGGGGCCTCCGGCAGCGGCGGTATAAACGCTTATGTCATGAACGATGGCTCGGCTCCTGCCGCGACGGGACTTGTGGTAGCCATCGATAATTTCAGATGTGTGAAGATCAAATAATAAAACAAACCGAAAAAGATCCTAATGAGAAAGGAGCTGCTATATGCGTTTTTTGGAGTATCGATGGCAATTTTAGTGATTGTTTCCTGTAAGAAAACCGATACAGGAACCTCCCAGATCACACTTTCCAATATAAAGGACACGATACCGGAGGGCGGCGGGACCGTGGCTTTGTCATTTATTTCCAATGTTGCATGGAGCGTCGATACCAGTGCTATCGGATGGCTGCATCTGAGCCAGGCATCGGGCAATGGCGGGTCGGCGACCATTAACCTGACGGCAGGGGAAAATTCATCGGGCAGCACCCGTACGGTATTCTTAAGTATAAATTTTGCCAATGGTCAAAGCAGGCGGATCACCGTACTGCAGCCTTCCCAGATCTTTCGGTCGTATAATACATCGCCCGTTGCCCCCGATGCAACGGGCATGAGCAGCACCGCTGCTCAGCTAAACGCAAAGATCACACTGGGATGGAATATCGGTAATTCTTTGGAAGCCCCTGGTGGCGAGACTGGCTGGGGGAATCCTGTGATCACACAAGCGCTGATCGACATGGTAAAGAGCAAGGGTTTCAATGCTATCCGTATACCCTGTTCCTGGAATCTGCACGCAAACCAGGCAACGGGCGCCATCGATCCCGCCTGGCTTGGCAGGGTCAAGGAAGTGGTGCAATACTGCATGAATGACGGCATGTATGTTTTGTTAAATTGTCACTGGGATGGTGGATGGCTGGATTGTACCGCCACCGGCGCCCGATTGGATACGATCAAGGCAAAACAAAAAGCTTATTGGGAACAAATAGCTACAGAGATGCGGGATTTTGATGAACATTTGATGTTTGCCAGCGCCAACGAGCCGAATGCCAACGACCAGGCTTCCAGCACGCTGTTAAGGGACTATCACCAGATCTTTATAAATGCGGTGCGCTCCACGGGCGGGAAGAACGCCAATCGCACGCTGGTCATCCAGGCCCCGGAAACAAATACCGATCTGGCGGTCAGCTATTTCATTGGGACACCGGGTATGCCGGTGGATCCGGCGCCGAATAAATTGATCCTGGAGGTACATTGGTACTCGCCCGCTAACTTTGCCATCCTTTCAGCGGATGCGTCCTGGGGGAAGGAATGGTGCTATTGGGGCGCCAATTACCACTCGAATGATGATGTTGCGAGGAACGCCACAGCGAATTGGGAAGAACCATATGTCGATAGTACGTGGGCGCAGATGAAAAGAAAGTTTGTAGATAAGAATATACCGGTGCTGATCGGTGAATACGACGTTCCGCGGCACAATGCCACGCTGACGGGTCATCCGCAGGATTCCATCCTGTCCCTGAATTCCAGATCGCATTTCTTCCGATACGTTACGCAATCCGCCAGGGCAAATGGTATCCCGGCCTTCTTTTGGGATGGGTACTATGATCTGGTCGACCGGAAGAATAATGTTATATATGACCAGCAGGCGCTGGATTCATTACGGGCCGGGGCGGGACTTTAAACTACACAGGCAAACGTACAAAGACAAATTTTAAAACTTTATGAAAGCAGGTTTCTCTATTTTTTTATGGACGATGCTGATGGGGGCTATCCTTTGTTCGGCATGTAAAAAGAGCCCGGGCAGCTCGCCGCAATTGTCCGTTTCGGCAACGAGCATACATTTTCAGCCACAGGGAGCCGACTCCACGGTCACGATTACCTGCAATTCCGAATGGAGCATCAACAACAATGCATCCGCGTGGTTACAGGTAGGTCCATCGACAGGCGCCAGCGGTTCTGCCACCATAAAGCTGACATCCAGTCCGAATGTCACCGGCGCCACGCGCAGCGGGATAGTGGAAGTAGCCGCGACCAATGGCCAGGTCAGACGCATCGTTGTTTCACAGGTCAGCACCATCTATCCTTCTTATAATACGTCACCGCTGCCGCCGGATTCCACGGGGATGGGCAGCACGGCCATGCAGCTGGCCAATAATATCGTTGTGGGGTGGAACATCGGAAACACGATGGAAGCTCCCGGCGGCGAGTCGGGCTGGGGCAACCCACCCATTACCGAGGCATATGTCACCTATATGAAAAGCCTGGGCTTCAACGCTGTCAGGATCCCTTGCGCCTGGGACTTCCATGTGGACAATAAATCTACAGCGCATATCGATCCCAATTGGCTGAACAGGGTACATGACGTGGTGCAGTATTGCATCAACAACAATATGTATGTAATGCTCAATATCCACTGGGATGGCGGCTGGCTCGATTGTAAGGCTACGGGAGCCCGGGCGGATAGTGTCAACGCCAAACAAAAAGCATTCTGGGAGCAAATTGCCACCAAAATGCGGGATTTCGACGAACATCTGATGTTTGCCAGCGCCAACGAACCGGATCCTTCCGACGCCGCTCAGATGAATGTGTTGCTGTCCTATCACCAGAGCTTTGTGGACGCGGTGCGTTCCACTGGTGGGCATAATACCTACCGGGTCCTGGTGGTGCAGGCGCCATCCAACCTGATCAATAATTTTCCCGTTGACCCCACGCCCAACCGGATGGCGTTTGAAGAACACGATTACACGCCCTCCCAGTTTACTATATTGCTGGATGGGGATGCATCCTGGGGAAAGATGTTTTATTATTGGGGGGCCGGTCATCATTCCACCATCGAGCCCGATCGTAATGCCACCTGGGGAGAGGAAGACTATCTGAATACCTATTTCGCCAGCATGAAAGCTAAATTTGTGGATAAAGGCATTCCTTTTCTGATGGGTGAATATGGCGCATACCGGAGAACCAATCCCAAGGACCTTGCCACCCACAATGATGCGGTGGACTATTGGATAACCTTCAACACCCGGCAGGCGATTGCCAATGGCCTGAAGCCCTTCTTCTGGGAGACAGGCGGCATGGTGGACAGGACGGCTGATACCGTGAAGGACGCCCGCACCGTCAACGCCATTTTTGCCGGTACGCATTGATGAAAGGTACGCATTGATTGAAAAAGGAGGCATTGCCGTAGATGAAAAAATATGTCATACAGATCCTGTTTGTTTTGGCCCTGTCGGGGACGACGGCAAGATCACAGCAAACGAATCGTTTTTTTCCCGAAAAAGACCTCGTTACGACAGGGATCTATTATTATCCCGAGCATTGGAGCGAAAGCCAGTGGGAGCGTGATATTGCCAATATCAGCCGCATGGGGTACGAGTTTGTGCACCTGGCCGAGTTCGCCTGGTTCAAAATGGAGCCAAAGGAAGGGAAATTCGACTTTGCCTGGCTGGATAAGGTGGTAGGACTTTGCGCGAAATACAAGCTGAAGGTATTGCTATGCACTCCTTCGGCCACCACACCGGCCTGGATGCGGGAGAAATACCCCGAGACCTTTGTGATGGATGGGCATTATATAAGAGGCGAGCATGGTACCCGGGGGCTGGGCTCCATCGTCAACCCAAAGTACCGGTGGTTTGTCGGCAGGATCATAGCGGAGATGGGGCGGCGGTATGGGCGCAATCCGAATGTGATAGGATGGCAGCTGGACAATGAACCCGATGCCAAGCCGGACTATAGCCCGTCGTCACAGCAGGCCTTCAGGGACTGGCTGAAGAATAAATACAGGACCATCGATGCGCTGAATGCCGCATGGGGCACTGCCTTCTGGAGTCAATGGTACGACAGGTTCGGGCAGGTTATCATTCCTAATACCAACCTGGTGGGCTGGTGGGGCAACAACCCGCATGCGCTCCTTGATTTTAAGCGATATTCGGCAGATGCGCAGGCTGCGTTCCTGGATAGCCAGGCCGTCGTATTGCGAAAGTATATTTCTCCGGACCAGTTTATTACGACCAATTATACGGCTATTGCCACCGGCCCCGATCCCAGGCGGACAAAGAAGCTGGATTTTGCCGCCTATACAGCCTATCCTAACGGCGGTGCTGACAATCGGGGGAAACTGGGGTTCCGGCTGGGGGATGAAAGAACGATCCTTTTTGCCTCGGAATATTACAAGGCCACGGGTGGATTCTCGGGGGTGATGGAAATGCAGCCGGGCCCCGTGAACTGGGGTAGCTATAATCCTTTGTTGTTGCCCGGCACTGTGCGTATGTGGTTGTATCATACATTCGGGGCGGGCGGGAAGATAGCCTGTTCCTACCGCTATCGTCAGATACTTTACAGCGCCGAGCAATATCATTCGGGGGTGATACGGACCGATGGTGTAACGCCTTCGCCGGGGGGAGAGGAGTATATGCAATTCATGAAGGAGATCCGGGAGCTGCGGAAGCTGTATCAGCCGGGGATGCGGATGCCGGAGAAATTGGCGGCACGCAGGACTGCGATTGTTTGGAACCTGGAGAATTACTGGTCCATCGACCGGCAAAAGCAGACCTATCAATGGGATGCATGGAACTATCCCGTCAAATTCCTGGAAATAGCCAAATCATTGGGCGCGCCTGTCGATGTAGTCGGACCAGGGGCCGACCTGTCGGGATATAAGGTCGTCATCGTTCCGGCCTATGAAATGGCGGACAGTGGATTGGTAAGGAAGTGGCGCGACTATGTTGCCGGTGGAGGGCATTTGATCGTCACCTGTCGCACGGGCACGAAGGATTACCAGGGACATTTCCGGGAAGGGGAATGGGCTTCGGTATTGTCCGGGCTCATCGGTGCACATATAACGGCTACCGATATGCTGCCGGGTAACCGTCCCGGGGACATCCGGATGGACTCGGCGCATTATTATTGGAGCAGCTGGGGCGATCTCGTGGCGCCCGATAAGGGGACGGATGTGCTGGCTGTCTATAATGACCAATTTTATAAGGGCGCTGCTGGGGTGGTTCAGCGTACCATCGGCAAGGGTTCTGTGGTTTATATCGGGGCGGCTACCGCTGAGTTCAAGCTCGAAAAGGATCTGTTGCGCAAAGCATATGTGGAAGCCGGCGCCGAGGTCGAAGATTATCCGCCCGGCGTGTATGTTTACTGGCGGGACGGTTTTTATGTAGCCGTGAATTATTCTTCGGAGTCCTACGCCCTGCAGCTTCCGACCGGGGGCAGGGTCCTTGTGGGAGAGTCCGTGCTGAAGCCGGGTGGGGTGGCGGTATGGAGTGACCGCGTGGAGTGACCGTATGGAGTGACCGCGTGGAGTGACCGTATGGGGCCAATAAAATGTTGCTATAAAAAATGTTGAGGATGAAAATAAGATCACTGTCGTTGATAGTCATGCTTTCTTTTGGTTCGATGGTATTGAATGCTCAGAAGTCCGGTCAGGCGGCTGGGGGAGAAAGGGTCATTCATGTGGATTTCAGCAAGACGGCGGGACGACTGAATACCATGTTCAATGAATGTGTGGGGGCGGGCAGGGCTGCCGAAGGGTTAAGGGCCGACTGGCAGCAGCAGCTGGCATATGTGAGGAAGGAGTGCGGGTTCAGGTATATCCGCATGCATGGGTTGTTGACGGACGAGATGGCGGTGTACTCGGAAGATAAAAATGGAAAACCACAGTATAATTTCATGTATGTCGATGTTTTATTCGACTTTTTGCACAGCATCGGGATGAAGCCTTTTGTGGAGCTGGGTTTTATGCCCTCACGGCTGGCCAGCGGCAGCAAAACCATCTTCTGGTGGCGGGGTAATGTCACTCCGCCGAAGGATTATGAAAAATGGGCAGGATTGGTACGGAGTCTTGTCGAGCATTGCACGGAGCGTTATGGCGCCGATGAGGTGAAGACATGGTACTTTGAAGTATGGAATGAGCCGAACCTGGGCGGGTTCTGGGCGGGCACGCAACAGGATTACTTTAAGCTGTATAGCTACAGCGCGCGTGCGATCAAAAGCGTCAATCTGTCCTACCGGGTGGGTGGGCCCGCTACCGCAGGGGCGGCCTGGGAACCGGAGCTGATCGCGTATTGCAAAAGCAACAATGTGCCCCTCGACTTTATCAGCACACATTCCTATGGCGTAAGACAGGGATTCCTGGACGAGTTTGGCAACGCCGGTACCGTGCTGGACAGGAACCCCATGAGTCTCAGCGGAGATGTCCTTCAATCCCGTAAGGAGATCGGGCAATCCGCCATGCCCCACCTGGAGCTGCATTATACCGAGTGGAGCGCTTCCTATACGCCTGCCGACCCGATCCATGACAGCTACCACGAGGCTGCTTATGTGCTGCAAAAGCTCAAGCAGGTGGGCAATGCCGCGAATTCCATGTCGTACTGGGTTTTTACGGATATTTTCGAAGAGCCCGGTCCCCGGTTTACGCCCTTTCACGGAGGGTTTGGGATGCTGACCATCCAGGGGATCAATAAGCCTGTTTTTTATGCCTATCAATTCCTGAACCAGCTGGGAAATATCGAGCTGGCCAATAGCGATCCTTCCTCATGGGCGTGCAAAGACTCTTCCGGCAATATGCAGGCCCTGGTCTGGGATTTTACCAATACGGAGCCGGATTCGGTGAATAACCAGCAGTACTATATACGGGACCTGCCCGCGCGATCCAAAGGCCGGCTGAAGGTGAGCATCGACAATGTTCCGGCGGGTCAGTATGCGTTGGAAGTTTACCGGACCGGATACCGGAGCAATGACGCTTATTCCACCTATCTCTCGCTCGGCAAGCCCGCGCAGTTGAATAAGCAAGAGGTGGAACAGATAAAGGACCAGAACGATGGTTCGCCCCTGTCGCGGGAGATCGTTACGATAAAGAACGGTGTTCCTTTTGTTAAGGAGCTGGAGCTGCGGGAAAACGACGTTTACCTGGTGAAGCTGATCAAACTTGCTCGAAACGGAAGTGCTCTTCCTCGAAACGGAACGGCTCTTGCTCAGTCCAGAACGGCTCTTGCTCAGTCCAGAACGGCTGTAAAAAGCGCCGGTTTTTATGAGAACCCTGTCTTTGCAGGCGACCATCCCGATCCGAGCATTCTTCGGGATGGCGACGATTATTACATGGTCCATTCGTCTTTTGAATATTATCCCGGGTTGTTGATCTGGCACTCAAAAGATCTGTTGAACTGGACGCCGGTGACAAATGCTTTGTATAAATATGTCGGTTCCGTGTATGCTCCTGACCTGGTGAAATACAAGAGCAAATACTACATCTATTTTCCTGCTGGCGGGACCAACTATGTCGTTACGGCTGATTCCATAAATGGGCGGTGGAGCGATCCGGTGGACTTGAAAATTGGCAATATCGACCCGGGGCATATTGTCGATGAGCATGGAAAGAGGTATTTGTTTTTTAGCAGCGGCGGTTTTGTTCCTCTGTCCGATGACGGACTTTCTGTTACCGGAGAGATCAGGAGCTCTTACAGCGGATGGCCAGTCCCACGCGATTGGTCCATTGAATGTTTTTGTCTGGAAGGCCCTAAACTGGTAAAAAGGGGTGAATACTACTATCTCACGGTGGCGGAAGGAGGAACTGCCGGTCCGGCGACAGGGCATATGGTCATTTCCGCACGGTCAAAGTCCTTGGCCGGTCCGTGGGAAAATTCTCCATACAACCCTATTATCAGAACGACAAGCAACTCAGACAGATGGCGGTCGAAGGGCCACGGGACCTTGTTTGAAGATGCAAAAGGGAAGTGGTGGATGGTGTTTCATGCGTATGAAAAAGGGTTTTATAACCTGGGGAGGCAGACCCTGCTCCTGCCGGTGGAATGGACAGAGGACGGATGGTATAGGGTGCCGGAGGGAATTGAAGCTGATCAGCCTATTGGAAAGCCGGAGCTGGCGGTGTCAAGGGCTGGTCTCACCGTCCCGGCGTCCGATGTTGCCGGATCGAGGCCTGCTCTGGAACGGACCGGAGGCGCGCTGCCTGGGACCAACGGTCCCAACCCAGGAGGACTACGGCGAAGCAGGTCCGACGAAGACCTGCCATCATTAGACCTCACATGGAGCGATAAATTTGACGGCAGCCATTTGGGACCACAATGGAAGTTCTTCAAAGAATATGATACCGGGAGGTTTCGCGCAACGGCGAATGGTTTGATCGTTAAAGCAAAAGGAGATGCTATCGGTAATTCTTCACCCTTGCTTTTCCTGCCGTCCGACCACTCCTATACAGCCGAGGTCGAATTGCTTGTGGAAGGTGGGGCTGTCGGCGGATTGGTCGTTTTTTATAACGAAAGGGCGGCTTCGGGCATTCTTACCAAAGATGGCGATATCCTGGCAAATTTGAATGGATGGCAATACCCTGCGGAGAAAAAAGCGGTGACCCGTCATGTATTCCTTCGCGTGAAAAATGTCGATAATATCGTCGATATGTACTACCGGACGGAGGGGGGTGAATGGAATAAGATCCAAAGCTCATTGGATATATCAGGGTTTAATCACAATGCTTTGGGTGGGTTTATGGCGGTGCGTATCGGGCTTTGCTCCATCGGGGAAGGCGCTGTTACGTTCAGGAACTTTGTGTATAAGGCATTGAAATAACATACTATGAAGATGAATTTTAGATACAGCCTTTTTGTCCTTCTTTTTTTGCTGCATGTGTGCGGACATGCCCAGGAACTGTATGTGGGCGCCAATTATCATCCGCACGACGATAAGGACATGGTGAAGATCGGGCGGGACATCGACCTGATGAAGGCGGCGGGTTTTAAAGTTGTGCGGATGGGTCATCTTGCTTGGGATAGCTATGAACCGTCCGAGGGACATTTCGATCTTGGCTGGTTTGACAGTGTAATGGATCTGATGGATAAGGCGGGTATCAAGGTGATCTTAGACATTGCCATCCGACCTGCGCCTATCTGGCTGCATCATAAATATCCCTCCATCGACATCGTCGACGCCGCCGGGAACAGGCTGTACCCGAATCACCGGTATATGGAGGACGTGGGAGACCCGATGTACCAGCAATATGCGCTGCGGTATGCGGATACGCTGACCCGGCATTATGGGAAGCACCCTGCCTTGCTGGCTTTTGGGATCGACAATGAATCGGGTGACGGTCCTATCTCTTATTCCGAGACGGCAAGGCAGCGGTTTATTGCCTGGCTGGAGAAGAAATACGGCTCTGTCGGCAGTTTGAATAAAGCATGGGCCACGCAGCGCTGGTCGAGGAGGATCAATGAATTCGATGAGGTGGGGCTTCCCATGTCGGGCTACGTCAAGGGCGCTCCGGAGAGAATGCTGGACTTCAGGCGTTTTGTGTCCGATGAGGTCGGGGGATTTCTTTTTAGGGTCATCGATAAAGTGAATACCAATGCTCCTCATGCGCTGGTGAACACGAACGCCTGGTATTACAGCGACATGAAATATTTCGATTATACGGACATTGCGTATTCAGGCAAAATGACGCGGGAAGGCTGCGGGTTTTATCCCGGGCTGTCGCTGACCACCAACTGGGGGATCATGGACGCCTTGTTCGGCATCGAGCGGATCCAGTTTGAAAGCAGCAATCCCTTCTGGTGTACGGAATTCACCACGATGACCGCGGTGCCGAATTCTATCCGCAAGTCGGCTTATGCTACGCTGATGTATGGCAATCAGATGGTGTGCGGGTGGACCTGGCAAAGCATGTATGGCGGGGAGGAACAATACCTGGAGGGAATGATGGATTGGGATGGAGTGACCAACCGGAAATATGAGGAGTATAAAAAGATCGCGGGGGAGTTTAAAAAGATCGGGCGGTTCTTTCCCTACAAAGTGCAGGCGGAGGTAGGGCTTGCTTTTTCCTTTCCCAGCCAGATAGCCAGCAGCTATTTTCCCGAGCAGCATCAGAACCAGCTGCAGAGCTGTTTCGACCTCTTCTATCACCGCAATATGGATACCCGTATCGTAGAGGTCGGTAAAAGTGAGCTGAACTATAAGCTGCTGTTTTTGCCTGGCGTTGCGGTCATGGATGAGAAGACAGCCGCGAAGGTCCGCGAATATGTGAAGAAAGGCGGGACCGTGGTCATGACGAGCAATTCAGCTGTAGTAGATGCGACGGGCAAAGTGTTTACCTCCACGCATCCGGGCCTGCTGAGCGACGTTTTCGGGATCCGGGTAGCCAGCTATGAAGAGACGGAGGCGTTGAACGAGATCTCGCGGAAAGCATTCAAGGGCAAAAAGCTGGAGGTGACATATGGCGGACGGACCGCTGTTACGGAGTCTGCCCGATTTGACGTGATCGAGGCAAAGGGTGCAACCGTGCTGGGGGCCATTACCAGCCTGGATAAGGATTACCCCGTCATTACTTCGAACCGATATGGCAAGGGCAGGGCGATCTATGTGGGGCTGCCTGCAAAGGGCGAGGTGCTGGGGCCGCTGGTGGATGACCTGATAAAGGAGCTTTCCATCCGACGGGGACCGGATGTACCTGCGGGCGTAATGGCGCGACAGATAGACCCTCATCATATTTTATATTTGAATGTCAGCGGCGAGCCTAAGGAGATACCGTTGAAGGGCGCCGGCCGGAGTATCCTTTTCGAGAGGAATTATAACGGCAGTTTCACGCTGGCTCCGTATGAACCGGAGTTTATCGAGACTCGCTAAAAACGGGTTATATTTGATCTATGAATCCCTTTAACAGGCGCGCGTTTACTCATGCGTTCTCCCTATTGCATGTGGATCATGTCAGGCTCGATAAAAAATGGAATTACAGCCATGTGATCAGTCCCTATTTCAGGATATATTATATCGACGAAGGCGATGGTCAGATCATCGGCGCCAGGGAAAAGATCGTGCTGGAGCCTGGTTTTTTGTACATGGTGCCCAGCTTTACGCTTTGCCATCTCAAATGTCCGGACTATCTGAGCCAGTACTTTCTTCACCTTTTTGAATACTCGGCGGAAGGGATCTCGCTTTTCGAGTACAGGCGGGAGGTCATGAAGGTGCGGGCGGACCAGCGGGATATTGCAGCCTTTAAAAGGCTGCTCGAGATCAATCCCGGAAGGGGCATCAACCGAAGCGACAATCCAAAAGTGTACGAAAAAAACGTTTATTACGAACACTACCAGGAGCTGAATAATCTTGTCAGCGACGCCGTCTATTATGAGACGCAGGGGATCATTTTTCAGCTGATCTCGAGGTTCCTGGAAAGTGTCCGGTCCGCGGCCGGGCGGTCGGCGCACGTCCCGCCAAAGATCCTGGATTCGATGAATTACGTACAGCTGCACCTTTCGGAAGAACTGACGGTAAGGTCGCTGGCAAAAAGAGTAAATCTGAACGAGGACCATTTTTCGAGGCTGTTCTTCAAATCCACCGGCAAGCGTCCCGCGTCCTATATATGTTCTAAGCGTATCGAGCTGGCGCAGTACCTGACGGCTACGACCAATTATTCTTTCGCGGAAATCGCCGAGAGGGCAGGGTTCGAAAATGTGCCGTACTTCTTCAAGATGTTCAAGAAGGTGACTACGCTGACGCCGGGAGAATACCGGAAAAGGCATGAGTTATTTTCGTATGCGGGAGACAAAATATAGAATGTCGGGTTTGTAGAATAGAAAGTCGCCTTAATGTAATAAGCGGAGGTTTGGGCCGGACTAGATTTGTCGTTGACATCAACCCTCACCGCTAATTATCACACAGTATGAAGCGTTATTGTTTGGCCCTGGATCTTGCGGATGACCCTTCGCTTATAGCCGAGTACGAGCAGTGGCATGCTGCCGGCAATGGCTGGCCTGAGATAAAGGCAAGCATCGTGGACGCCGGGATTTTGGATATGCATATTTACCGGACAGGCAACCGGCTTTTTATGATCATGGAAACGGAGGATTCGTTCAGCTTTGAAAAGAAGGCAAGGATGGATGCTTCCAACGCAAAAGTAGCAGAGTGGGAACTATTGATGTGGAAGTTCCAGCGGCCGCTGCCCTGGGCCCGTGAGGGAGAAAAATGGATTTTAATGGACCAGATCTATTCTTTGTCGGCAGGCTGATCGGAGTAAGCCGCTATTGAAATAAACGTTATGAGAAGATTTTTTTTGTTCCTTTCGTTCATAGTCATCACCTGTCATTCTTTTGGGCAGGTAGTAGTGGATTCTTCGCTATTGCTTTCCCAAAAAGACATGCAATGGTGGAAGGATGCCAAATTCGGATTGTTTATTCATTTCGGGTTGTACTCCGTTCTGGGAAAAGGTGAATGGGCCATGTTTGACCGGCGGATGGATACGTCGGAATATGGAAAATTAAGGGACTCGTTCACTGTTTCAAAGTTCTCCGGGAAAAATTGGGTAGATGTTGCCAGACAGGCGGGCTGCCGGTATATGGTGGTGACATCGAGGCATCATGATGGTTTTAGCTTGTTCAATACCAGCGTTGGCGACTACAATTCAATGAATGCCCCCGTAAAAAAAGATCTGATAAAGGAATACGTCGAGGCGGCACATAATGCAGGAATGAAAGTGGGTATTTATTATTCTCCGCTGGATTGGCGGTATCCAGGGTTCTTTTTCCCCGATCTGTATTATTCCAATGCGCTGGAGATGAAAAAGCAAACCTACACACAGGTGCGCGAGCTGTTGAGCAACTATGGCAAGATCGATATTTTATGGTACGATGGGGGTGAAGATTTCTGGCTGGGTTTTGGTGGCCTGCTGTGGGACGGAGGCAAAGGATGGCATACACGTGGTATCAACAAACCCTACAAGGGCAGGTTTAGCTGGGAGCCTGTCAAGCTCAATACAATGGTAAGAGAGCTGCAGCCAAAGATCGTGATCAATCCCCGCAGCGGGTGGATGGGCGATTTCAATACACAGGAGGTAAGATTGCGGGGAAGAGAGAACAGGCCCTGGGAATTATGCACCAATCTGAGCGGTGGGGCCTGGGGGTGGACTCCTTCTGCAAAGGACAATATTATGGCGCTGGACAGCTGCATCCGGCTGTTGGTATCTGTCGTATGCCAGGACGGGAATTTGTTGTTGAATGTGGGTCCGAGGGCCGATGGCGAGATCGAGCCTGTGCAGGTGCAGCGGTTGAAGGAGATGGGGGATTTCCTTTCCAAATATGGAGAAAGTATTTATAACACAAGAGGCGGGGTTTGGGATCCCAGCTGGGGAGGGACGACCGTCACCGAGGATGCGATCTATGTTCATGTTTTGAGAGTTCCGGTGAATGGAAGAATTGTCCTGCCCGCTGTATCACGAAAGATCAGCGCTGTAAAATATCTGGGGACGAATGTAAAGGTGAGCTTTAAACAAAGTGGGGATGAAATCGTATTGGATGGTATCGTCAATAAAGAGAACAAGACGGATGTGATCGTAAAACTATGGCTATGGAGATAAAGCTGCCGCCTGTAGTGTTCGGGACCAGCGGATTGGGTAATTTATTCGTTGCGCTGGATGAAGAAGTAAAATTTAAAATCGTGGAGGCCTGTGTCCGTCTGTCAGGCAGGCAGGTCGTATTCGATAGCGCCGGCAAATATGGAGCCGGCCTGTCCCTGGAAGTTTTGGGCCGGAGTCTGCGGCGGCTGGGTGTTGCCCCGGAAGATGTCATGATCAGCAATAAGCTTGGATGGGTGCGCAGTCCTTTGCTGACGGAGGAGCCGACTTTCGAGCCGGGAGTCTGGAAAGACCTTAAGCATGATGCAGTACAGAAGATCGGATATGACGGGATACTGGAGTGCTTCGAGCAGGGTAATGAGCTGTTGGGCGGGTATACGCCGCAGATGGTGTCCGTGCATGATCCCGACGAATATCTGGCTGCGGCGGGTGAGGATGTAGGGCTGGCAAACAGCCGTTACGAAGATATTTTGGATGCCTATGACGCCCTGTTCGATCTGAAGCGCGAGGGAAGGGTATCCGCGGTTGGCGTGGGCGCCAAGGACTGGCGGATCATACAACGGATCGTGAAAGATGTGCCGCTGGACTGGGTAATGTTTGCCAACAGCATGACGCTGAAAAGCCATCCCAGGGAGCTGAAGGACCTGATACATGAGCTGGCCGGCAAGGGCGTTGCCATTATCAATTCCGCGGTCTTTCATTCGGGCTTCCTGGTGGGCTCCGACTATTTCGACTACCGGAGGCTGGAGCGGGGACATCCGGGGAACGAGCCATTGTTCCGGTGGCGGGAGGAATTCTTTGCCGTCTGTGACGAATTTGGAATAAAGCCTGCGGCGGCCTGTGTGCAGTTCGCGCTTAGGGTCCCCGGAGTCGGCAGTATCGCCCTGCACTCGTCCAATCCGGCCAGGGTAAAGGAAAATCTCGAGATGGCCGCGGGGGAATTGCCCCAAGCATTTTGGCGTGCGCTCAGGTTAAGAGGGCTGATCGAAATCATCTGACGTAAAAGTCGGATTTGTATAAAAGAAAGTCTTTTTGATGCAAGCCTGCCGGATAGGGCAGGCTATAAATTTGTAAAAATTGGTTGCTATGTCAGTCTCCAGAAGAAATCTCCTGAAAAGTCTTGCATTGAGTATCCCCGCATTACAGTATGGACCCGGCGCGCTGGCGTTGGGAAAATCCGGCAAACCCGGTGACCTGTTGAAGGCCGGTGGCCTGTCATTGGCTGGTGGGCAGTCCCCGCTGGCTATTGCTGATGGACCGTTCGAACCGACCCGTGCGTCCTTACGGGCGTATAAGATACCCGACTGGTTCCGGGATGCGAAGTTCGGTATCTGGGCGCATTGGGGGCCACAGTCGGCTGTCGAATATGGCGACTGGTATGCCCGCAACATGTATATGCAGGGAGGGAAGCAATACGAGTATCATGTAAAGACCTATGGTCACCCGTCGAAATTCGGATTTAAGGATACCATCCCGGCGTGGAAGGCGGAAAAGTTCGATGCGGACTACCTGATGGGCCTGTATAAGAAGGCCGGCGCTAAATATTTTATGAGCATGGGCGTGCATCATGACAATTTCGATCTGTGGGATTCGAAGTTCAATCGCTGGAATGCCGTGAACATGGGGCCGCGCAAGGACATCGTCGGGATGTGGAAGAAGGCGGCGCAGAAGCATGGTTTGAAGTTTGGCATCAGCGATCATCTTTGGATATCTTACAAGTGGTTTTCCACCAGCAAGGGCAGCGATAAGAATGGGCCTTTTGCAGGGGTGCCGTATGACGGGGCTGATCCGAAGAACTTCGACTACTACGGCAAATGCGAGGAGGTGTTCACGAACCTGGAGTGGCAGGAGAACTGGATACCGGAAGTATGGAAACAGCATTGGTTCGACAGGATCAAGGACCTCGTGGATAAATATGAACCGGATCTGCTGTATTGTGATGGACATATGCCTTTCGAAGAGCATGGTCTTGCGATCCTGGCGCATCTGTATAACATGAGCGCGGCAAAGAATGGCGGGCTAACGCAGACCGTATATACGAGCAAGCGGCCCGAGGACAGCGCGGAAGGGACGGGGATTTGTGTCTTCGATGTGGAGCGTGGCGTAGTGGAGTCTATCTGGCCGATGCCCTGGCAGACAGATACCTGTATCGGTGACTGGCATTATAATAAAGAGCGGGTAGGGCACTATAAATCCCCCAAGACGGTAGTCGATCTGCTGGTGGACATCGTCAGCCGCAACGGGAACCTGATGTTGAACTTCCCCTTACCCGCCAGCGGCATGCTGGACAGCGATGAGCTGACCGTGCTGGATGGCATCACCCGCTGGATGGCGGTGAACAGCGAGGGAATCTATGCGACACGGCCCTGGAAGATATTTGGAGAGGGGCCATCAACGGATGCAGCCGCCAAAAAGAATGGGGGTGCGGCTTTCAATGAGGGCGCGAGGAAGAATATGACGTATGAGGATGTCCGATTCACCACGAAGGGCAAGACATTGTATGCCTTTATCATGGGATGGCCGGACAATGGGGGTCAGGTAGTGATCAGGCCGCTGGGTTCGGACGGTTCCCATAGAGACGCGACTATTGCGGATGTGCAGCTGCTGGGGCATGGGAAAGTGGAGTTCCAGCGTGTGGCGGAGGGGTTAAGGATCATGCTGCCCGAGCGTCAACCCGGCGACTATGCGTTTACGTTTAGGATCAGCGGGGAGGGGCTTGTATGAGGCGGATCTTTTTAGGTTGGATAGGATGCCTTCTCTCGATACTGCTGCTGAAGGACGTTGCGTCGGCGCAATACCCGGGGCAATACGCCGAAAGACAAACCCAAAAGGAGGCTGCGCAGCTCAAGGTATATGGTTTCGACCTGCAGGATGTACAATTGCTGGACAGCCGTTTCAAAGAGAATATGATACGTGACGGACGAGTGCTGCTGGACCTTAACAGTCAGCGGCTTCTGCACAGCTGGCGGGTGAATGCGGGGATCGCATCTTATGCCCGGCCCCTTGGCGGGTGGGAGTCGCTGGACTGTGAGCTGCGGGGGCATATCATGGGGCATGTGCTGTCGGGGCTCTCATTAATGTACGCCTCTACGGGCGACAAGGCGTATAAGATGAAGGCGGATACTCTCATCGATGCACTGGCCGAGTGCCAGGAGGCCTTGCACCAGGGTGGTTATCTAAGCGCCTTTTCCCAGCATGAGATCGATAGAGTTATCGCCGGCGAGCCTGTATGGGCGCCGTGGTATACGATCCATAAGATCATGGCCGGCCTGACGGACGCCTATCTCTATACCGGTAATAAAAAAGCGCTGGCGATGGCGGAGAAGATGAGCGTCTGGGCCGAGGGACGTCTGGACACGCTGTCCTCGCAGCAGCTGGCGACAATGGAGAAGAACGAGTTCGGGGGAATGATCGAAGTGGCCTATAATCTCTTTGCCATTACGGGCAATCCGGCGGACAAGCGGCTGGCGGAACTTTTTTATGACCATGCTGTTTTTGACCCTATGCTGGCGGGACAGGATAAACTGGCAGGGCTGCATGCCAACACGCAGATCCCAAAGATCATCGGGGAGGCCAGAGGCTATGAACTGACGGGGGACCCAAAGGCCCGGACCATTGCGGATTTCTTTTGGCACACGGTCATCGATCACCACACCTACGTGACAGGAGGCAACAGCGACGACGAGCATTTCTTCGCGGCAGACCAGCTGTCGAAACATCTGACGCCCGTGACGACCGAGACCTGCAATACATACAATATGTTGAAGCTGACACGGCACCTCTTTGCCTGGTCGGCCGATGCGCGGTATATGGATTATTACGAGCGGGCGTTGTACAATCATATCCTGGGTTCGCAGGATCCCGGGACTGGCAAGGTCTGCTATTTTATGCCGTTCAAGGCCGGCTTTTTCAAATATTACAATCAGGACGATGCCTTCTGGTGTTGTGTGGGCACGGGTTTCGAGAGTCACGCCAAATATGCCGAGAGTATTTATGGTCACGACGACAAAGGAATTTATGTGAATCTGTACATCCCTTCGGTGGTGCGTTGGAAGGAGAAGGGTATTGTCATCCGCCAGGAGACAAATTACCCGCAGGAGGAAGGTACGCACCTGCTGATCGAGCGGGGTAGCGCAATGCCATTGTATATCCGCTGCCCGGGATGGGCTGTCCGTGGCATTTCCATCCGGGTGAATGGCAAGGCCATGAAGGTGACCGCGAAGCCCGGCAGCTATATTGTGCTGGATCGGGCCTGGAAGGCGGGAGATAAAGTGGATGTGACGTTTCCCATGAGCCTGAGGACTGTAGCGACGAATGATGACCCGGACGTGGCGGCGTTTGTGTATGGTCCTATTGTACTGGCGGGAGAAATGGGATCGGAGGGGCTGAAGGAAGGGGCGCCTTTGGCGCATAATCCCCAAGACTTTGCCAAAAGTCCCGTGCCCGCGGACATTCGGGATACACTGGCCGTGAAGGGACGGAAATTGGAAGACTGGCTGAAGCCTGTGACGGGCAGACCGCTGGAATTTACAACGTCGGGGCTGGCCGGTGCGCCGATGACCCTGGCGCCGTATTATATGATCTCGCGCGGACGATATGTCATTTATTGGAACATTGATTAACCTTACAGGTAGATACTAACTTATGAGAAAATATATAGCAATATTTCTGTTTTGGCTGGCCTGGCATCCAGCGGTCGCGCAGCAGCTGCGGGTCGAAAGCCCCAATCATAAGATCGTCGCGGGCCTGTATTGCGTGCAGGGAGGCGACAGAGGCGAATGGTATCTCGACCTGTCCGGTATGATCCCGAGGATCTCGCTGGGGCTGGTGCGCAGCGACCAGGAATTCTGGAAACATCTCCGGTTTATCAAGGCGGGTAAACCCGCGCCAATCGATGAACAGTATATTGCTCTGCACGGCAAGCGATCGCATTGCCATAATAAGGCCAATGAAGTCACTGTACTGTTCGAGAACGAGGATCGGTCGAAGATGGAGCTGGTCATCCGTGCGTACGATGACGGGTTGGCATTCCGGTACCGATTCCCCGATGGAAAGGATTCGCTGGTGGTGAAGGAAGAGATGACAGCCTATACCATTGCACCGGGGACGGCGCGCTGGCTGGAGAAATGGAACACCGCCAACGAAGGGCTTTACAAGGTCATGAAGAACGATAGTGTCCGGCAGGACTGGTGTTATCCCGCCTTGTTCAATATCCCCGGCAGCGATAAGTGGTTCCTGATCCACGAGGCGGACGTGAACAGGACGTACTGCGGATCAAAATTGAGCAATGTTGCCGATGGGGCAAGCTATAAGATCACTTTCCCCGATCCGGGGGACGGGAGAGGGCTGGGCGCTTCGACACCTTCCATCCGCGGACCCTGGCAGTCGCCATGGCGGGTAATCATTGCCGGGGGACTCGGCGATATTGTGGCGTCCACGCTGGTGGAGGATGTTTCTCCTCCTTCCGTCCTGTCGGGGACGGATTGGGTGCGGCCGGGGTCGGTGTCCTGGAATTACTGGTCGCATAACCATGGGACAAAAGATTACAAAGTCGTGTGTGCGTTCACCGATCTGGCAGCCCGGATGAACTGGCCTTATACGCTGTTCGACTGGGAATGGGACGCCATGGGAAATGGCGGTACGGTAGAGGACGCGGCGAAATACGCGCTGTCGAAGGGTGTGCGACCGCTGATCTGGTACAACTCGGGCGGACCGCATACTTATGTTCCGGCTACTCCGCGCGACAGGATGTTGACGCATGAAAACCGGGTAGAGGAGTTCCGAAAGCTGAAGCAGATGGGTTTTGCAGGGGTCAAGGTCGATTTCTTCGAGAGTGAGAAGCAGGATATGATCCGATACTATCTCGATATTCTGGAGGATGCTGCGAAAGCGGAGATGATGGTTTATTTCCACGGCTGTCTGGTGCCTCGGGGATGGTCGCGTACTTATCCAAACCTGATGACCTGCGAGGCAGTACGGGGAGCGGAATGGTATAACAACGGTGAGCAGTTTACGATGACGGCGCCCGAGCACAATTGTATCCTTCCCTTCACCCGGAATGTGGTTGGCCCCATGGATTACACGCCCGTGACCTTTACGAATTCCCAGTTCCCTCATATAACTTCTTATGCACATGAGCTGGCCCTTTCGGTGGTGTTTGAATCCGGATTGCAGCATTTTGCCGACCGGCCGGAAGGATATGACGAGCTGCCTGCTCCGGCCAGGGACTTCCTCATGGAGGTGCCCACTGCGTGGGACGATACGCGGCTGGTGGATGGCAGCCCCGGACAGGATGTCATTCTCGCCCGGCGTAAGGGAGATAGCTGGTGGGTAGGAGGGATCAGCGGCGCGTTCTGGGGGAAGACAAAGAAGCTGAGTTTCAGCTTTTTGCCGGATGGTGTGAAATACAGGCTGACGCTGATCGCCGATGGCGAATATGACAGAGAGCTTGTGACGAGCTACCAGGTGGTAGACCGGTCGAGTGAGGTGACGATGAAGATGCTGGGCCGGGGCGGTTTTGCGGCGAGGCTGACGAAGCTTGGAGGGAATCCTAAGACTTATTGAGCCCATGCTTCTCCCTCAGGGGACCGCCTCCATTTGAAATAGGCATCCAGCACCTCGAGTGATCCGGCATCCGGCACCGGTCCGGTATGGGGTGTCTGGCTAAAGTACATCACCGCCGGATTTTTATCACTGAAGGCAGGCCAATCGGGAAGTCCTTTGCCATTGGGGTCGCCATATTTAGCGAAATTCGTCCAATAGGTGGCCATCGCATCCGATATCGTCCGATCGGATTTGGAAGTTTCGGCGCCGGCGGGATCAAGATGCCCAAAAACATAGGCCACTTCCTGTGCATGCGGCGAGCCATAGCCAAAGCGGGGGTTGCCCTTGGGATAATCGGGATGCTGATCAAAATAATAGTAATAGACCTTGGATCTGCCCGTCTTTGACTGCAGTCGCGCCCAGCTCCAGGTATGCCAGCCAAATGCGGCGTCCCGGGTCAGGTCCCTTGCCGACTTGGGAACGGTGGTCGAGTCGACAGGATAAGCTTTGAGCAGGGCACCGGCGAACTTGCCATAACGGGTGTTGACGGCGGCGATATAGTCTGCCGGCGTCTTGGGCGGCGAAAAGCTGGCGCCTTCGTCGGAGTTGTAGCCTATCAAGACCGGAATATCGTTGTATTCGCCGGCCTCATAAAGTTTGTATTGATCGTCGGGGATCACCCATCCGTCGATGATCGGCCAGGCCAGGCCACGAATGGGAGGTAGCTTGTCGGCGCTCAATTTCCTTGCATCTTCCACCGAAGGCAGGCCGGCCTGTTTTAGATAAGCGGCGCCTGCGCTTTCGGCATCCGGAAGACGTTTCAGGTTCTCTCCAGGGAAAGTAGTTCGCCGGGGAGGTCCAAAAGAACCGCCGCTCTCTGAAATAGCTCCCTGGAACAATCCTTTTGCCAACGGAGATGCGCACAACATACTGACGGCGATGCCCCCGGCGGATTCACCAAAAATGGTCACCTTATGCGGGTCCCCTCCCAAAGCGGCGATGTTTTTTTGTATCCATTGCAGGCCCGCGATCATGTCCAGCAATCCATAATTCCCTGAAACATGGTGGGGACTCTCTTTGCTCAATTCGGGATGTGCGAAAAAACCGATCTGGCCTACACGGTAGGCTATGCTGACAAGAACAACGCCTTTCTTCGCCAATTTTTCACCGCTGTAGTTTTTATCGGAAGTGGCGCCGCTGTTGAAGCCGCCTCCATAGATCCATACCAGCACAGGCAGGTGTTCGCCGGCTTTTGCAGGCGACCATACATTCAGGTACAGGCAGTCCTCACTTTTGCCCGAAGGCGGCGTCCAGCCTTGCATAGGGCCAGGTGCAAACCTGCTGGCCTGCAATACCGTATCCCATTTACCGGCAGGTTGGGGAGCACGCCATCTCCCTTCACCAACAGGCGGGGCCGCGAAGGGGATACCTCTGTAAACCGTCAATCCGTCTTCAAATGTTCCCTGTATCAGTCCTCCCTGTACCCTGACAGGAGAAGGTGGCTGAGCAACGACGAGACAGGCGGAACATAGGATAAGAAGGGCAAGCGTGAAGCAGTATTTTTTCATTTGATCCGGTTTTTTATCGGCGGATCAATTTACTAAAAATCCCTGAAGGGTATTCCATACCCGGATGGATAAGTGAAGGTTCCCTATATTTGGGGTCGAAATTTACGTTATGAATAAAAGAGCCCGGTCTTTTTTGATCTTTCTCGTTTTGCTTTCTGTTTTGCATATTTCGGCTGTCGCTCAAAAAAATGAGTGGCTTGATCCCAACGTGAATGCGATAAACAGGGCGCCTATGCATGCTGATTTTTTTGCTTATGAGAACGAGGACCTGGCCCTGAAGGGCGTTAAAGAAAGCTCGGCCAATTTCATGACGCTGAATGGTCATTGGAAGTTCAACTGGGTCAAGGATGCGGACATGCGCCCCCTGGACTTCTTCAAGACCGCCTTTAACGACAAAGGCTGGACCGAAATGACGGTGCCGGGGATCTGGGAGGTGAATGGTTTTGGAGACCCCCTCTATACCAATATACCTTATCCGTGGAGCAATCAGTTTGCCGTCAATCCTCCTATCGTTCCTGAAGAGAACAACCATGTAGGCTCCTACAGACGGGAGATATTTGTTCCCGCGGACTGGAAAGGCAAGGAGATCATAGCTCATTTTGGCTCCGTCACCTCCAATATGTACCTGTGGATAAACGGACAATTTGTCGGATATAGTGAAGACAGTAAGATGGAGGCCGAGTTCGATCTTACAAAGTACCTGCAGCCGGGGCGGAAAAATTTATTTGCCTTCCAGGTTTTTCGCTGGTGCGACGGGTCGTACCTCGAGGACCAGGATTTTTGGCGACTCTCGGGCGTAGGAAGGGATTGCTTTTTATATGCCCGTAATACCCGGCATATTGCCGACATCCGGGTAAACACCGAGCTGGACGCGCAGTATAAGGACGCCAATCTGAATGTATCCATCAATCTGGCGGGCGGCGGTAATGCTCACCTTCAATTGCTGGATGAGAAAGGCTCTGTCGCAGGGACCGCGGAAGTACAGGGGACCGGCGTGCATGCGGCATCCATCCATGTCAGCAATCCATTGAAATGGACCGCCGAAACGCCTCATTTATATACACTCATCGCTACGTTAAAAGACAAGGAAAGGACGCTGGAAGCCATTCCTCTTAAAGTGGGTTTTCGTAAGATAGAGATAAAGAATGCGCAGCTGCTGGTAAACGGACAGCCGGTGCTTATAAAAGGGGTCAACCGTCATGAAATGGACCCGGACAAGGGATATTATCTGACCCCTGAGCGGATGATCGAGGACATCCGGATCATGAAGGAAAATAATATCAATGCGGTGCGCACCTGTCATTACCCGGATAACAATTTATGGTATGACCTCTGTGACAAATATGGCATTTATATGGTAGCAGAGGCTAACCTCGAATCGCATGGAATGGGGTATGGTGAAAAGACGCTGGCGAAGAACCCGCTGTTTGCCAAAGCACATCTGGAGCGAAATGAACGGAACGTTCAGCGGAACTACAACCATCCGGCTGTGATCATCTGGTCCATGGGCAATGAGGCGGGTTTCGGGCCGAACTTCGAAGATTGCTACCGGTGGATAAAGAAAGAGGACACCACCCGGCCTGTTCAATACGAGCGGGCGGAACTAAACGATTTTACGGATATCTACTGTCCCATGTATGCTTCGTATGCAGAATGTGAACGGTATAGCACCAGTCCGCATACCAAGCCTTTCATACAATGCGAATATGCGCATGCCATGGGCAATTCCGAGGGCGGATTTAAGGAATACTGGGATCTGGTCCGTAAGTACCCGAAATACCAGGGTGGCTTTATCTGGGACTTTGTAGATCAGTCCCTGCGGAGGAAAAATGAGAACGGGGTCCAGTATTATGCCTATGGAGGTGATTTTAATAAATACGATGCTTCGGACAAGAACTTTTTGGATAATGGGCTGATAGGGCCGGACCGTGTGCTGAATCCGCATATGCATGAAGTGGGTTACTACTATCAGTCGATATGGACGACCCCGGCGGATCTGGCAAAGGGCGAGGTAAAGATCTATAATGAGAATTTTTTCAGGGACCTGAGCAGCTATTATGCGGCGTGGGAGCTGTTGGCCAATGGCAAGGTTATTCAATCGGGCATCGTTTCAGATCTCGATATAGCGCCACAGCAGTCGAAGGTCGTCAAGCTGGACTATCGTCTGGATAATATTGCTCCCGATGCGGAAATTTTGCTGAATATTCACTTTAAATTGAAAAACGCCGAAGGGCTGCTGCCGGCAGGCTTCGCCGTCGCCAAGGATCAGCTGACGATAGCTCCCTGGCATTATGGGAGTACGGAGCTGAAAAACCCTTCACCGGGCAACAGCGATATAACTCCCCTGTCGATAGTGGACAATGATGCGCATTATCTCATCATCAGGAATGATAGTTTCAGGATCGAATTTGACAGGCACAGCGGGCTGCTTTGCCGATATGAGGTGAACGGGGTTCCCCTGCTGAATGGGAATAGCCAGCTGACGCCTAATTTCTGGCGGGCTCCGACGGATAATGATTTTGGGGCCGGCTTACAGCAAAAGTATGCGGTCTGGAAACAGCCGGCGCTGAAGCTTGTTACGCTGGATAAAGGCGTTCGGGATGGGGTAGTGACGGTAAATGCTGCATATGAGATGCCTGCGGTGTCGGCGAAGCTGCTGCTTTCTTATGAGATAACAAATGATGGGAGGATAAGAGTGACGCAGAAGATGCAGGCGGACAAGGCGGCCAGGGTGCCGGATATGTTCCGGTTTGGCATGCAATTGCAAATGCCGGAGGACGATGATCAGATCCGGTATTATGGAAGGGGACCTTTTGAAAATTACATCGACAGGCATAGTGCGTCGATGATCGGCGAGTGGCGGCAGACGGTGGATGAGCAGTTCTATCCGTATATACGCCCGCAGGAGACGGGTACGAAGTCTGATATACGGTGGTGGCAGCAGACGGACAAGGGTGGGGCGGGACTTCGGTTTTACAGCGATACGTCTTTCTCGATGTCGGCGCTGCATTATTCCATTGAGAGCCTGGATGATGGGGCTGTAAAGCATCAGCGGCATTCACAGCTGGTGCCGAAGGTGGATTATACGAATATATGTATTGATAAGGTGCAGATGGGGTTGGGTTGTATAAATAGCTGGGGAGCGTTGCCGATGGAGAAATACCGGCTGCACTATGGGGATTATGAGTTTTCGTTCGTGATGGAGCCGGTGGCGGGGAGGTTGTGAGGGGGGGTAAGCTTCCGTTTCAATCACGAAGGTTAATTTTTACGATGCCATCAATTGTTTCAAGCACATTTAATAATGGGTCGTCAATTCCATCAGGATATAAGAACACATCTTCATATAGGTAGGTAATAAACACAATTTGGTTATTCTTAAAAAGCAAATCGGGATACCAAGTAATCTGATCTGTAGAAAGTGTCATTTTCCAAGACGAATACGGTGCATGCTCCATAATAAACACAGATCCGATTAATGCTATTAAATTAATAAAATATTTCTGTCTGAACTCTGATGGAGCGTCCAACTTATTGATTTTGTCATCAACTTCAGTCAGAAATCCTTTATCAAGTTTCGAATTATTTATCTTTAACACTTGTATAACTTCATTCACTAAAAAATCTGCATGTTCAGGGAAGTCTTTGCCAAATTTGTTCCTATTGTAAAGAATCTCGTTACTTCCATTCTGAAGTGAATTATTCGCAATGTACCTATTCAGGTCCTTTTGATTGATAACTATAAAGCATTGCCCTTTATGATTAATTGCAATCTTTCCATCCTTCATGGCAAAAGCCAATACACCATCATTCAAGTAATCATCAAGCATTATTTTTCTCGATCCGTCATTAAAAATATTCTGAAATTCGGTTTCTGTCAGCTGAAATACATTGATTGATTCACCAAGATTTCTTAATTGCAATTCTACCATATTATGATCATTATACATTGGAGCACCTGTTTTACGGTCTTTGCAATATAAATTACAAAAAACGAGAAATATTAGAAAAATTATACTTCCTTTCATAGTCCCTACCTTTTATCCCAGTCTACCAATACCGAGCTACTACTAAAAAAAGACTTTACTTCAATTCCTTGTGTCATTGTAAGATTTCGCCCTTTTCCGACTCTCATTCTTTCTTCATTACTCGCAGCTTGCTCGGTAAATGAAACTATTACTTGAACCCCATTTGAAGTCGCATATTTGACTATGCCTGGATCGACGACTCCGCCTGAAGGCATTATCAAATTAAGCGTGGCCGCGCCATGCTGAGAAGCACTCAAAGTTGGGTCCCATTTACCATTATCATATCCCCCCTGTACATCAGCCAGGTAGTCGATAAAATTCTTTATCTGTCCATTTTGATCATTCAGCGTAACTAATGCCCTGAATTTAATTTCCACAATACTTGCTCCGGGGAAGATATACATATGGGGATTCATCTCATCCCCTTCAATATCCCTTGATGGCTGTATTGCATCAGGAATTGCTGAATCACTCAACTTATAGCCAACGGACAGTCCGAAGTCCGATGTGGTGGGGAAATAATAATTATTGCGGGTGGTCTGAAAATTGGTCCCATACTCCAGTCGCCGCCAGAAGGTCTTGGTTTTTTGATTGTTCGGTTTAAAATCCGGCATATCCATGTCGCCACTGCCGCCGCCCAGCCTGGATAGTTTATCCTTGTATCCATCCAGCTGCGATTGCGCCGATTGTAGATTGGCCTGTAAGGCGGCAGCTCCGCGCGGTCCGGCTGAAGCCACCTGCTGATTGATAATAGCTGCGACCTGGTCCCGGGTCTGTAAGCCCGCCAGGCTACCCGGATCACCATAGTTAGCCGGAAGATTGAAAAGCC
>Ga0207667_10000743_pt1 | contig 42444 bp, 61 predicted proteins | sample KBSCornC52_FD_184301 | JGI IMG/M metagenome (GOLD analysis project Ga0207667, IMG submission 184301) | Corn rhizosphere microbial communities from Kellogg Biological Station, Michigan, USA - KBS Corn C5-2 (SPAdes) (version 2) | ecosystem: Host-associated > Plants > Roots > Rhizosphere > Soil ... | reverse complement strand
AGTTCGACCAACTACTCAGCGACCTCGCAGACGGCACCATCGAGGGCTTGTGCGTCTATGACTGTGACCGGCTGGCCCGGCAACCGCGTGACCTGGAACGCCTGATCGACCTGTACGAGGCCAACCCCAAACTAGTGTTTGCCACCTGCCAGGGAGATATCAACTTAGGCACAGCAGACGGTCGGTTCATGGCCCGCATCTTGATCAACGTGGCTAACAAAAGCAGCGCCGACACTTCCCGCCGGGTCGCCAGGGCACATCTTGCGAACGCGCAAGCGGGCATACCAGTTGGCGGTTCCAGACCCTTTGGCTGGTCGGCCGACAAACGCGCTCTTGAACCCGATGAGGCCACCCTGATCCGCCAGGCAGCCACGGACATCATCGCCGGTAAAGGACTTCATACGATCTGCCGAGAGTGGAACCTACAGGGGATAACCACACCCAGGGGCAACCTGTGGCTGAAACCCGTCTTGCGCAACGTCATGCTGTCGCCTCGCTTGGCGGGGTTCCGGGTCTACCGGCGCGAGATCGCCACCGATGAGTCCGGCCAACCAGTTATAGGTCAGCACCAGCCGATCTTGGACGTGCAGTTGTGGGAAGCGGTCAGGGCTGTCATTCTCGACCCAGCCAGGTCGGGGCCACACGTTCACTACGGGGGGCGGAAATACCTACTTAGCGGTATCGCCCGTTGTGCATTGTGTGGAGCGTTCATGCGAGGCAACGCCGACGCCAAGTGGAAAACCTATTACTACCAGTGCCGGGGCTGTGGAGGCGTGGCGATTGCCGGGCCTAAGACGGACGCCCTGGTCACAAAATTGGTCCTGGGTTATCTGGCTAACCGGCAAGTGGAGGCTAAGCCTGAGACGTGGGACGACACCGAACTAGAAGCGGTCACGACCCAGATTGCCGAGCTGATGGCGGCCTACACCTCGCGGCGTCTGTCCGGGTCGGTCGTGTTTGCGGCGGTTGAAGAGTTAGAGCGCCGGGCGGCTGAGTTGCGGTCAGAACAATCGTCCTACGTCAGGCGGCAGGTTCGCGCGTTGCCGGTTGACATAACGTCGGCGTGGCCAACGCTGGCGATGGAACAGTGGCGGGATGTGATTGCGGCGGTGTTGCCTCCGGTGACGATTCACCCGGCAACACGGAAGCAGGGTCGGCGCTTTGACGCTTCACGGATAGAAGTATTTGGCAGACTTTAGCCCACTGGCGCTCCGATAACGGGGGAGCGGCCCTAAGCTGCGCCTGAACCCAATCCATGCCTCCAGTGGAACGCTCTATCACTTCCCTCTCTGGTTGAGGTTTGGGGATTTGGTATAATTAAATTGCTCTCTGGTCGAGCCTGTGGGTTTCAGCAATTTCCCTATAGGCTCCGAAAAAGGCCAACCGCCCTCAAAGCTATTAGGGCGGTTTTTTCGTGCTTGCAATGCGCTTTCGCTCGGCGCATAACAGTTCAATAGACCCTTAACATTGGAGCTGTTATGCCTAATTTCCAAACCCTCCCCATATCTCCCAACCTCAACCCCGCAGGATCGGGCTTATGAAAAGCGCGCGCGTTGCCGAACGCCTAGCCTGGCAGATCGGCTCGGCCATGCTGATAATGATTGTCGGGCTGGCGTTTGTAACCTCGTTTGAGGCGATCTCGTCATTCGCGGCCAAGACCGGCGCGGTGCGGCCGGCACTGGCCTGGGCCATTCCGTTGATCATCGACTGTGCGACCGTCATGGCCTCCGTGCTGTGGCTCGTACGCAGCTTTCAGGGGGAGCGGGCCGGGCGTGTCCTGGTCGTGGTCGGGCTGTCCGCTGTGACCTCTACCGGCTTCAACCTGGCCCACTCTCCGCACCACATCGGAGCCTGGTGTATCGCCCTTGTGCCGCCTGCGGCGCTCGTGCTCTGCGTGGAGCTGGGACTGACCGAACTGAGGCGCGCCGTGAGACGCCAGGAGGCCCTATTTCTCGGCCCCGGCGCTAGTGGCGGCGCGGGGGCGGCCATTCGATCTTCAGGCGTGAACCTGGGGCCACTGCTGACGGCCCTGGAAAGCGCCTCAGCTACCGGCGAAGTGACCGGGGGAACGCTATCGCGGGCACTCGCGGCCCAAGGCCACGAGATCAGCGAACGGGACGCCCGCCGAATCCTGGCCGTCATGCGTGACCAGGACGCCGGACTGGAACTCGTGGCCGACTAGCGGCGCGCACGCGGCGCGCCTATAAAACACAAGCCCCGCTCGAAAGTGAGCGGGGTTTTTCTTGTGCCCTGCTCCGGGGACTAGAAGCCGGAGCAATCGAGATTTTCGGTGAGGTGGAATAGTTATTTAGTTGTGACGAAATTTCTATGGTGAAACCGACAGATGGATTTTGCGAACGCTTATGGTTCTAGTCCTATTGGTGCAAGCGGTTACGCTTATGCCTATATTAGAACTATGGGCAATAAACGCAAGTATCCCCAATACCTCAAAGCCCTGGCCAATTTGCACGACCGCGTATGGCCGGAGTATTCAGAGCGGCTATTCATTCAGACTATGGGCCAGTGGTTCTTTTGGCGACACAACTTCAAACACCAAGGCACCGTTGGCCCCTACCGGCCGGACTTTGTGAGTTACACAAAAAGGCTCATCATCGAAATCGACGGCAAAACCAAGGAGCCCAAGGACGTTGTTAAACTCCAAGAGTTTTGGGACTACCAGCAACAGCGGGACAGCTTCTTGCATCGGAGGGGTTACAGTGTTTTGCATTGGCAGTTCCGGCTTGTGCGGGATTACCCGCGTGAAGTGAAACGTGAAACGAAACGCTGGGCTAAAGACCCGACGAAATATAAACAGGGGCGGTGGTCTTAAGACCGTCCGCCTTAGCGTAGGTTTGCGTTTGGTGGAGTGATTTGGCCTGGGCCGCTTCGACGGTCAGTTCATTCACTTCCCCACTCACATCACGGTACTTGGCGACCGCTGCATCAGCCTTTAGGCCGAGCTTAATGGTCTGAGTTGCGGCGATACCATTGGCGATCCACAGTATCACCGAGAGTATGAGCTTTAGTCTCATGCGGCCATTATCGCACAAAATTCTTATGCGGTTTTTAGGGGCGTTTTGGGTGTATAACTTTTATGTTCAAGGGATTATTTGACGGGGGGACTTTGATATTGTCTAATATGAGCTACCAGATATAGAGACCACTCCCCCACCCGAGTGGATGCCTTGGTCTCAGGTGCTTTTTAGCCGTAACATAGCATTTTTGGTAGCCTTTTTAGTTGGAGTGGGGTAGTCAGTTCTTGCGCCTGGGTGGTGTCTAACATGACAAGGATTGCACAACCAAATTACCTCTAATGGTCTGCTGTAATCTTCATGGTGAGCACTCATTCGCCCGGTGCTTCGGCCGACTGTTGAGCCGCAATGGTCACACGTTGGAGACGGTTTAAGCCACCCTTTTTTGACACAATAAGTAACGGCGTAGTGAGCAATCACGTACTCACTCCGATGACGTTTTTCATATTCATAATGAGCGCGCCTGGCATGCTCATCGCTGCAATATTTACGAGCGGGGTTAAGGCCAAGGAGACTAGCGCCACACAAACGACAATCGCCTAAATTAACCGCCGGCAACTTTGGCTCACGCGGGGGCCTGGGTGGGCGCGGTGGTTTAAGTGCATTAAGACGCTCCCGCCGTAAACGGTGCTCTACCCGCTTGCTGCATTTCTTGCTGCACCACTTTGCACTTTCGGCTCTATTGTTAGGCTTGCCGCATTCACCACACATACGATTCATACAAACTCCCCTTTGCGAACTGTGCCGGGGGTCGTAGTATAGAGACTACGACGCGGGCGCAATCCGCGTCTTTTATTGCCATAATTGTAACGATAACCCAACCGTCTTACAATGTTGTCAAATGGATAATTCTAATGCTCAAAAAATGACGATCACTTATGTTCCAGTCGGACAGCTGACCCATGCCGAATACAACCCCCGGACATTGAGCCAGGGCCGCTTTGAAGACTTGCAGCGCAGCATCGATGAGCTGGACATGCTAGAGCCCTTAATCGTTAACCAACGTAACGGCCGGCTCGTGGTGGTTAGTGGCAACCAACGGCTCGAGGCCATGAAAGCGGTCGGACATACTGACGCCCCATGCCACATTATTTCGGTGCCGCTGGACAAAGAGAAAGTCATTAACGTGCGCATGAACAAAGCCAGTGGGGAGGACGACACGTCGGCGCTGGTGGAAATTTTGATGAGCATGGAAGAGCTAGACCGCGAGTTGACGGGCTGGGGAGAGGACGAGATTTTGAAACTCCAAGACGGCTTTGTCGACGATGAACTAAAGGACGACGCGGAGCAAAAGGCCGACCGACCTAAGTCATACACCAAAGAGCAGTTAATGGACTTTGCCGGCAACTACGTCGACCCCGCTGCCGCCGAGCAATTTATAAGTTGGTTGCCGTGAAGCTCGTTCGCTATGACTCCCGCCAATTTATGAGCGGCTGGACTGTGTGTGTCTTTTGCGATAAGCGTATAAAGTATTTGCTCGACGCGGTGCTGGCGCTGGCGATGTTAGAAGAATATGAACTGTGCCGCGAGTGCATGTGGCGCACGAACAATGTACCGCTAGACGATTCACTGGTGATGCTCAAGGTGATTCAATGAGCAGCCTAATACCGATCCGGCTCGTGCTGATTATTGCGGGTTGTCTGACCGGCATGTTGTTTGTCGTCGGCATTCTGTTTTGGAATACCAAAGAGTACGCCTGCTTACAGGGCAAGCACTACTATGGCGATTACATGACCGTAATGTCAGTGGGGAAGTTGGAGCTACGGTTCAAGCAATGGGGCTGTGATAACTACCTCCGCTATGATCCCTCACAGTTCAAAACGGGAGTGCCCAATTTGCAGTACGTCCCGACCCAATAGTCGGAATCGTTGACATACCCGTCAAGTCGCACAATGTTATAATGAAAGCACGAAAAGAACTTGTAATCCTTTTCGTGGCCGTCTCCTTATTTGGGGCCTCACCTCCCCTTGCGTTATAGAGCCTACCTGCTGGCGGGCTCTATTTTTGTGGAGCAGTTATAATGACTATATAAAGAGGTGAGTGTCTAATGCCCTATGCTATTTCCACGATCTTTCTAATTATTTACTTTGCCCTGATCGCGCTGGCCGACTTTGCAATCTGGGTCGCACCCGGCCTCTTGGTTGGAGTGGTGGCCGCCATCATCGGTGTTGCTCTGGTTGCCCGCAAGTAATTAAATAACTCCCACTGTCATACGCAGGGGAGTTATTTAATTCTTATTCCTCTTACAAGCTGGCTGCGGGCATGTCCCCCACAATCCGAGTAGCTCTCTGAAGCTACGCCTACACTTGAACCTGGGCCTGGTTATTGACGACTGGCATCGTCTACGCACATAGTAACATGAGTTATCCACAGAAAACTGTGTATAAACCGCCAAAGCTGGGGATTAGTTGACGCTTTAGCTTTGGATAAGGTACTATCCATACAGTGATTAAGTATCGCAACTCGATCACTAATCCAACAGAATAGTTGAGGGTTGTTGACCGAGAAAGTCAGGTGTGTTAAGCTTTTCTTAGCGATACTTGATCGATTAACCCCTCCGGGGGTTTTTCTTTTTTCTCCGACGACTGGCAGCACTATTCTCACGGTCCAGTACTTTACGGTCTGAGATTCACCTCTGATGGGGGTAGAGATACCCCGGCCGGCCGCTACCGGCTTCCAATAGGGGAGATTGGCAGGTCTCTTCTGGGAATAACCTGCTATCACCAGGGGTGAAGCAATCCGTACCGGCACCGTCCGCGACAGCGTACATTCATAGGTTGATAGTAAGAGTGGCGGAATAGGTAAACGCTAGCGCACCTGTTGGGTAGCTACCGCGAGGGGTCGCCAATTGTGGTCTGGCCAGAGCCCTTAAAGTCTGTGCATAGAGGGGCGTATAGCTCGCCCCGTAACCAGAACCCATGCGAAGTGACTATACGAGTTGCAAAGTACCGGAAACGTGGCTTCGGCCGACAACTGTAGGGAAACGTCTCGGCAAATCTTCGCCTCTTACTACCAGCCTACGAACACAAGCGCATAACGGTATAGCACTCGCCGAGACCAGAGGCGTCCCCCGCTCATGCATAGATTTTTTGATAAACCTATGCATGAGTACCGTGCAACCCGAGTGGGGCTAACAAGAGGCGTCCAAAGGATTTTGGACACGGGAGCCGTCCCGGAGGGCATTAAACCTGGGCGATTTATTGTGATACCCAAACCAACCAAGAAGATTAAGGAAAGCAAACCTCTCACTCGCAAAACCCCGATAGTGGGTAAAAGTGGGTCAGGTAAGACGCTGCGTAAATCCCGGCTAAAGCAGCAGGGGAAAGTTGCTCAGACATGGACAGCTTACCGAGCCGGCTGGCTTAACCGACACCCGCCAGACTGGAAAGGGAACTATAGCTGCGGCATTTGCGGGCAGTTTGTTCACGTCACCGAAGTTACCCTAGACCACATTCTGCCTCGGTCTAGGCGGCCTGATTTGCGTTATACCGATTCCAATATTCAGCCCGTACATCTGGTGTGCAATGGAATTAAAGGATCAACCTAACTTTAGTATTGACACCCCTGTCAACCTGTGTTAAGTTCAATATGTACAAGGAGACTTTACTAAAAATGCAAAACAACTTAACAAAAACCGATCTGGGTGGGCTTGAGCTGCTCTATTACATGCTCGCCACCATCATCTATTCGGCCCGGTTTAGCATCTATATTATTAAGCGTTCCGGCTACGCCACCAAACTCTTGTTCCCGCGCTATGTGAAGTTCATTAGTCACGAGCTGGGCCTGTTAGTCCCGATCTTCAAAGGCTCTAACATTGTCTTTCTCGACCCGGCTGGGCCTGCGCACGTGGACAACTATCACACCCGTTACGAGCAATCCGCCCGTGGCAACGTGGGGGAGAATGAGTGGGGGTTCGCCGGCACCAAAGTAAAGGTTGGCGCGTAAATGCCTAGCGAATACTTTAACGACTACGTTAAGCCCTTGACCGATGAACTAGAACGAATGCTCGACGAATATGAAATCCCGTTCAGTGAAGTTAGCGAAGAAGAAGCCTGCACCTACTGTGGTAATCGCGTTCCGTTTAACTTTCTGCTCTGGAGCGATCACAACAACCCGTATTGCTCCATTGAGTGCCTAGACAACAACACTGAGGAATTTGGTAAGGGCTATAAAGCCTGGTTGGGGAGGAAAGTATGACCTTTTACTCGTACGTCGATCGCCAGAACAACTTAATTGTGAAGCGTCTTATGAGTCCACAAGAGGTTCAGGACGCGCGCAAAGTCTGGCGGCGCTACTTGGGCCAGTTTGACGCCCCCGACCACGCACAGGCCCGGAAAATAGCTCAGGAGATATTTCGATGAAGCCCAAGACCGAACGCGAAATAGCTCAGGAAATGATCGAGCAGTTTATCATTGACTTCAAACCCGGCTCCGCTTATTTGAAAGATAGGGAAGCAGCCTACATCAAAAAGGTTCAGGAAGCCCGGCTTAATGACCGCCATAAGGAATTAGATTAATGGCTGAGACAACCAACCTAGCTACGGCCCTGGCCAAAGTCCAAGGGGAGTTACCGAAAATCCCCAGGAACAAGAATGCCAACTATGGCACCTACGCCGATCTAGATAGTATCCACGAGGCAGTATTTCCCATTCTTTCAAGTCACGGCCTGGCCTGGACAACCCTGATCGGGACTGATGAGGCCGGCAACGATGTTTTGAACTACCGCCTAATCCACGTATCCGGCGACACCCTAGAGGGCAGCTTGAGGCTCCGGCTCACCCAAGACAACATGCAACAGTTGGGGAGCGCTGTGACTTACGCCCGGCGCTACGCCATCTGTGCCGTGATCGGCATTACCGCCGATGAAGACGACGATGGCAATACGGCCTCAGGCCGCAGCGCCGATGGCAAGGGTGAAACCAAGAGCGCCCCTAAGCGTTACCCGGCCCGGAAGCCCGATGTATTCCCGGAAGAGCCGGCCATCGATATCCATGAAGATGTGCCCGTGACCAAGGAAACTTTGACCAAGTTATTTGGCGGCATGAAGCTCAAGGGCTTCACTGACAAAGCCAAAGTGGACGGGATACTAAACAACCTGGCCGCGTCCCAATACAGCACCCCCTTAACTGAGCTGTCCGAAGCCCAAGGCTCCGAGCTTATGAGCATCTTGGTTAAGACCGACAAGGGGGCATTGGAAATGTTAAGTAAGGAGGTAGCATGAAACTAACTAAACAACAGGAACTAGACGAGTTCAAAGAGGACTACAGCTCATTTAAAGCCCTAGCCGACTCTATTACCAAGCAGATAGCTAGGATTAATGCCAAGTTAGAGGGCGCGGAGGAATGGCCGAAAGAGGGAGATGAGTATTGGTGCGTCACTGCTAGCGGTGTTCTCTTAAACCACGCGTGGGAGAACGACGCTAGGGACCGCGAGGCGAGATCGATGGGCAACGTATTCAAAACCGAAGCCGAAGCCGAACTCCACAAACTACGCCTACAGTCAATGGCCCAGCGCTGGCGGCCGGGAGATGGGGGGCGGTATTGGTATGCGCAGCGGGAGGGCCGGTTCGAGAGGGCGGCGACATTCGATCCTCAGTTATACGTAGTTGACAAGACCAACTACTGGATAGGTAACTGCCACCCCACGGAAGCAGCCGCTAGGGAGTGGTATTCCAAGTTTGGCAAAGCGTTTGAGGTGCCAGAATCATGACAACGGATCTAGTTGTAGTTTGGGCGGGTACCGGCTTTGCCCTAGTCTGCATGCTTGGGCTTGTCATAGTAGCGCTACTTAAAGAGACATTCCATGACTAACCCAGAACTCTGCACCAACCCCAACTGTGAGACAGCCCCGTATTCCCCTCATGAGCGCCTGCCGGAGTGCCCGGAACTAAAGCAAACATGGCGCACAGCCCCGGTCGGTATTACTTGTAGCGCGTGTGGGTCGAATTCCGGTTATCCCATCACTTACGATTGGTGGCTGAAACACGTCGACCCATTGCATCGATTTAAGTATTGGCTTAAGCGGAGATTCAAATGAATCCCACCCCAACGAACGAGCCAACACTGGACGAATGCCTAGAGCGAATCATAAATGACGTCTTCACCGCTGGACGATTATACGGCCAAGGGCCGGTTCCGGCAGACGATTGGTTCAGGGAAACGCGATCCCCGGTTCAGGCCCTGAAGAACCTCATCACTCAGGTAGTAGAGCAAGTAATCGGGGAAGATGACCTGAGCAATCCAGACCTTGCCCCCAGTATAAATCTTCAGCGAAACAGACTCAGGTTCGAGCAACGCGCCAGACTAAGTCAATTGAAAGGAGGCGGAGATGGAAGATAAGATATCAGCCGCCGTTACGGTTTTTGCCGGGAAGAAGTGTAAGGAGTTCGAACCCCACTGCTTCACCTGTATGGCTTGGGAAGTCCTACCCGACTGGTTGGAGCAGGAACACCCCAAGTTAATCGCTCAGGCCCGGAAAGAAGCGGTAGTAGCCGAACTACAAGCCCTGGCAAACAGCCATAACTGGCGGGTACAGCTCGAAGATAGGCTAGCCCAACTCCAGCATAAAAACACCAAGGAGGATTGAATGGAAAATAATTGTGTAAGTTTGGAGACGGCGAAGAAGCTTGATGCGGCAGGATTTCCTACAGACCCAGCGCTTGCTTGGTTCGAGGTAGAGGGTGATGAGTTTCCAGCTTACGTGGCGCCCTACACGGGCGAGGAAGACCAGCAACGCGCGTGGACGGCTCAGGAGATAGCCGACCAGCTGCCGGACCATGAAACTGTGCGCTTATACGCCGGTCATACTCGTTCGGACTTTCCGCGCATGTACCGGGCATTAGCTGGAAATGAAACGGCCGAGGCAGACACCATGGCTGAGGCTTTAGCAAATTTGTGGCTGAAACTTAACACCAAGGAGGCAGACAAGTGAGAAAGTTTGTATTCCATGCCACCGTTGACGTGGTAGTCCAGGATAGGCAATCGAAAGAAACAGATCGTATGCGCTCCAGGCCCACGGTCGTTGCTGAAGGTAGAACCGAGCAAGAGGCACTAGCCAAGGCGCGCAAAGATCAAGTAGCTAAGTATGAAAATGAGTATTGGAAAGTTGTTTCGATGGCTTTCTGGGTGGAGCTTACCCGAGACATTACCGAGCCTGACCAGCTACCGGCTAAGAATAGGGTTGCTGTCAATAAATCTAACACCCCCGCCGATGGGGAGGGAGGAAACGATGCGAAAGATTAAGACACCATACGATTACCACGCGGAGTTGATGCAGGAATTTGTCACCATCTTAGTCGTGACGCTTGGTGTTGGAACTACATTGGCGCTTGCGGCAATGGTGTGGTGGCTAAATCAATAAGCAGGCATAGAAAAACCCCCGCTACAACACTGTAACGGGGGACGGATTAGGCGGCGTGCGCTCTTTCATAAGCTTCTTGAACGGCCTTGGGGAGTCGGCCCCGCTCCGGCACGGTGTGACCGTTGGCCTTGGCCCAGGCACGAGCGGCCGATTGCTTACCCGGTTGGGCCGGCTTGGCGGATCGCCGCTTGCGGGTACCGCCCTTACCAGAGACCTTGCGGGCCTTGTCGGTGAACCGTCTGACCGCTTCCCAGAACATTTGCTGGTTAGAGTCGGTCAGGTCAATCTCAAACTGCTGGTCGGCAACACTGAAACGAAAGACTGTGGCCCCAGCCTTGCCGTCCAGGTCGTCAACAATTGCCTGTGCCACGGGAACTCCCATCGTCGTCGGAATGTGGCACTATAAATTTAACACGCCAGGCTTGACGGACTTGGTTAAAGATTGGAGGTTTGGGTACCGAACATAGCCACGTTGACCGATCGCCCCAAGAGTGACATGACAGGATTGGTCACGGGGGAAATCCAATGTGTTATAACTATGTTTTTCCACTTCCGAGGCTCGTAGCCTCAAACCCACGCCGTAAAGTCTACATTGTGCGACCCGAACACTTAACTAGAAAGGAGCCCGATATGAACAGAAAACCCGGAGACTACTTTGAATTTCAATACCAAAACAAGATGAGCTGGGACGAGTGCAAGGCATTCGTCACGCGCGGGGGCAATTACAGGGAGCTAGCGGCCAAGCTCGGCATCAGCACCCGGCGCGCGTTTGACTGGTGGCATAAAGCTAGAAAGGAGCTTGAGAGTGAGCACGTGTAAGCATATTCACACAAGCATCAATCGGTTTAAGGAGGACATTACAAACGCTTGGTGGAAGCAGGTAGTTTGCCTTGACTGTAATCACGTCCTGTCCGTCGAGCCTGAGACTTTACCCCTAAAAATTGGTAAGGTTAAACCATAACTGGAATAACGTATGAACCAAGACCAATACAACTACGAAACGGATTGGATAGCCAAAATATCAGAGCGTAACCTAGAGTACGCCAAAAACGCCTACGAAAAGCAGCAGGCCGGCGACACCAAGCAGGCTGAGGCCTATATGTGCTACCTGATCGGGAGCCTGGAAAGTTTAAAAGACATGTACCCGGTTCTGTCGACCGATACCGGAGCGGGTACTCAGCCCCAAGCAAAGCGAAAAACATTCGACATCAAGAGAGTTTTACTAGGCCCCTGACTTAGCTATAATAAGGCTTATGATTAAGGAGGCTCAGTAATGGCGGGAACAATCGAGGGAGGACGACAAGCCGCCAAGACTAACAAACAACGCTATGGGGAAGACTTTTTTAAAATTATCGGGGGAAAGGGTGGCTCAATATCCAGCGGAGGCGGATTTTCGTATAACCGAGAGCTTGCCCGAACTGCTGGAACCAAGGGAGGTCGTATATCAGCCGAGAAACGCGCGCGGTCAATTCGGGAAACGGGTTACGATCCCTTACTGCGACGGCAATCACGAGCTTATACACGAACGAGCCCGGAAGATTCAGAGTAGGTACTATCTGACCTGGGGTGTTGCCACCGGCTTAGGCTGGTTTGCCATCTATCTGATCGTGCATTTTTACCATCTCTAAGCATATAATTCTCTTATGCTATATGTCCTGATATTCGGCCTCGCTTACACCCTGGGTTACTACGAGGCGACCCACGACCTATACCGGGGACTGATCGGATTTATCATCGGAGGCGGGAGCCGGCTAGCGTGGTTGCTAGCAGCTGACGTGATCCTCCGGCCCACTGAAAAGCGGGTCTCGACCACCTATGTCACCTGGTTTAAGCATCACTGGAACAACCACACGTCGTGGAAAGTGAAAGGGTGCTCGAACTGCCCTTAGAAGCTGGTTTCAGGCTGACTGGCTTGGGTCGCCAATAGCGAGTTGTAGAGCTTCCAGTACCGTACCGTGGTGAAGTAAATCACCTGGCCGGTCGCGTAGACTGTGCCGTAAATCGGGACGATGGTGTTAAAGGCTGAGTTGCCGTGCAAGAACACAGCCACGGCGCCAATTAGGGGCAGAGCAAAGCTCACCAGCCAATTATGGGTAGAGCTGAAGTTAACCACCTTACCAACCAGATAGTGGACGATCGGGCTAACCACACCGATGATCAGGGCCCATTGCTCGGTGTTGAGTGATTTGATGAAGTCTAACACAATAAATCTCCTTTAATTCTTTTTACCAAACGAACGTATAAGCTTCGCCAACGGCGTAGCGGCTTTGCTGAGTAGTTCTTGGGCCTCCTGTTCAATTCCCAGGAACGTGCTCGCAAGATCATTTTGATAAGCCTCGGCCTCGATGCAGTACCAAGCACCCTTATTGGCACTGTCTGCACCTCGGAAGTACTTTTTACCCTCATAGGTCAGCTCCCCCGCGAGTTTAGTTGGCGTACCCTCCTTGAACTCGACGGGCTGACCCTCACCAGTTAAGTCCTTGGCGAACGCGGCGCGCTGCAACACCTTGTCGGTCGGGTCAGCGAATGGGGTATAGCTGCGCTCGTATTCCGGGCGCGAGTCCACCACTGTCACGGACACATCACCTGAAGCCTGCCCCGTGACCTGCACGGGAGCTGTGGAACTGACAACGTCTGAGGAAGTCGGAGCAGGTTCAGGTGCGGGAATCGGCGTGGTGGTTGACATAACTTCGGGCGTCGGGGGAACCACGGGCGTTTGCTCGGCCGGCACCGGTTCAGCGGGGATCGTGACCGGCTGGGGGCTGGACTTGGTGTACAGATGACCACCAATGAAACTGTAGGCCTCCACGTGCTTCAAAGTGGCGTCCCACGAGTCTGCGATCATGTCCACGTAGGGCATGACTGAGAAGTGCATCGGGAAGCCCGGAGCCGTGAGCTGAGCGATGGCAAAGTTGTTGTCATCGGCTAGAAACTGATTGACCGCTGCTAGGTCGGTCGAGTAGCCGGCCGGCTGAATGCTGAACTGGCTAAGGAAGGCTGGCTACTTGCGACCAGATACGAGGCCGCCACCCGGCGCAAATCCCGCATTGTCTTGGAGCCACTGATTAACCCGTAACGGCGTCCAAGACGCGTCGCCAGTCGTTTCCCAGATGAGATTGGCGATTCCAGTAATAAGACACCCGAAATGATAAATATTGTAATAAGGGTCAGTGTTGTAGCCCAGTTCAGCATTGCTCCACCTGCTATCACGTTGACTGAAGATGCCCGGCAAAGTCACTTAGCCACCCTTTACGCCGGTGCGTTGAACTCTTACTTTAACTTTCTGAACGGATTTGGCGGGTGGGCCGTTTTTGTCCTTAGGCTTGACTGGAACTTTTTTCATACTAAAGTCCTTATACTTAAGTCGATTCTATCACAGCTCAAGCAGTATTACGGTGAGTGGTGAGTGCCTTGGCCAGATACCCTTTGGTCTGGGTCTCGTGGTAGGCGTGAGTAAATTTGCCGGTCTTCTTCTGGGATTGCTTGACGTTGTACTTGGCGTCCTTAAAGGCATACTTCATATCGTTCTTGAGCCTGGTGCGATCCTTAGATGCCTGGTAATTGGCCTTGGCGCTGGCGTAGCCCTGCTGCCACTGGCTAGGCGTTGATCCTTGCGGGGGTAGTTGTGACAGGCCCAACCCGGCGCGCTGTTGGTTGGTGTAGCCCTGGGACGCATTGAGGTAGGCCTGCACTTGCGGGTCTTTGAAGTTCCCGGCGTTCATTTGGGCTTGGACATAGGGGTTAGCTATTGGACCCTGAGTCACATTGCTCGCTAGCTGAGTGCCGCCTTGGGGCAATGACTGGGCCCACTGACTGCGAGCGGCCGTAAGTTGGCTGTACCACGGCGCTAGCTGCCCGTTGGGGCCAGTAATGCCCAGATCGGTCGCCAGGGTGTTGCCGCTCTTGTCGTAGGTCTGGCCCGGCAAGAGCTTCTTGCCGGCCTGGTACACGAGGTACTGAGTAAAGGCTTGGGGATTGTTGGCCGCCAGGTCATATAACGGATCGTGGTTCGGCTGCGACAGCTGCCACTGAACGTACTTGGTGGTAAAGCCAGGGTTCGACAATAGGTCGGCGTAGTCGCTCGGCTTGGTGAGGTTATTAGCGGTGAAGACCTGATTGCCATCGGCGTCTTTTTTGGTTGGGTTAATCTTGTTAAACAAAGCTAACTCATTGGGGTTGAGCGAGTTCTGAAAGTTGGTGAGGCTTTTGCCGTAAGCAATCGCCTGTTGGTAGGCCGGGTCATTGGGGTCACGCGCCACCCGCAAACCTGCAACGTTCAGGGCCGATTCTGCCAGGTTTTGATTGCCCGACTGGTACTTGTTGAACTGACCCACCGGGATCGGGACTTTGCTTTTGACCGCGCCCACCACGTTATCAACAAAGTTGGGGTTAGCGTTCTTGAACGGATCGACGAGGGGTTTGCCGTAGTAGTCCTTACCCGTAGCCGCTTCGGCCAGGGTAGAGAGGCCGGCGCTCAGGCGAGCCGACAAGTAATGACCGGGATCGGTAATGGCGCGGTAGATTTCCGGCAAGTCGGTCGAGGGGAGTTTGGCCACGATCTTTTGGCCCTTGGGGTTCGTAAACGGTAGCGGAATGTTGGGGTCGAGCACGTCATTCTTGAAGCCTTGTTGTAGGTTCTGGGAGAACTGACCCGTGGTAGCCTTACGCGCTAGCTCGGTGGCTATGGCTACGAAGATGGCCGTACCCATTATTTGACGCCAGGCCATGCCCGCCTTACTAAAGGTGCCCTTATCGGGGGCGAACCATGCCCCGGTAGCGTTGTTGTAAATCGCGTCCTTACCCACGGCGTTAGCCCAAGTCCGAATTTTGCCCTCCCAAAAGTCGGGAGCTAGTGCGATCATGTGGGCTGCAAACTGCACCACGGGATTGCGGTTAATGACTTGGAGGTTAAGGCCCCCATAGCGGTTGTTGACATCATCAGCCGCGCCGCGCAACTTATCGAGCTGGTCAGCCGTTGCCCGCGCCGGATCGGTTATGCCGAGGCGCTTGGCCTCCATCAGCATCGTTTCTTTTTTCATCAGCGCAATCTTGCGCTCGAACAGGGCCGAGGCGTAGGGGTTAAACTTCTCTAGATCACCACCCTTAAGGGCATCAAGCGCGCTGCGAACATCAACTCCCTGGAAGCTGGTTAGGTTAGCCTTGGCGAACAGATCGTCCCAACCGTGTTGGTTAAACCACTCGGCGCGTTGGTCAAAGGCTTTCTCGCTGAAAAACGCGTGGTTCATACGCGCGGTGGCCGCTACGCTGTCAGCGGTTCGGGTCGGGGATAGAGTGGCGCTCAGCAGTTCTTGTCCGCCAAACCGGATGGAAGTGTTGGCGTCGTGGAACCCACCACCTAGAAGCATCGTCTGCTTGCCACCACGGTTAAGGGCTGACACGCTCTTAAGGATCGTTCTCATGGGGGTAGTCATGCCCTCGACATTGATGCTGCGGAAGCCCTGTAATGAGCGGTACAACTTGGGCGAGAGAGCGTAGTTTTCCATGCCAGAGATACCCGATGGAATGAAGCTCTTGCCCTCAGCGTCACGCGGTAAGCCCTCGCTGTTGATATCGGCGATCCCCCTGGGGTCAAGTTTCTGCACGCCGGAGATAAGGGCGTTGACCCGCGCCGCTTTCATTTCGCTGCGACCATAGGTGCGGAGCATGTCGCCAATACTCATTTTCTGAAGTTTGAATCCGGCAGCGCGGGCTTCACGAGCTGTATTAAAGATACGTTCGTGGGCCGCCATACCCTTAAACTTGCCTTGGCGCATGTCCTCATACTTAGCTGCATCGCCAGGGTCACTCAAATCCAATAGATGCTGGAAGTAGTGTTGGCGGTATGGCAAAATCTCGCCCGATCCACTGCGTATTGAGTGGGCCAGGTCGGTCGTTTCTTTTGTCTTAAGAATCATATCAAGCGCGGCTTGAGGGTTCTTGGGGTTAATCTTACGGGCTATTTCCGCCGCCTCGTCGGGGTGTTCGATAGCGTCAATAAAGAGGTTGGCGTTGCGGTAGCTTTTACCCACTACCCGGTCTAGTTCGTTGGCTGTGACCACGGTCTTTTGCTTCACTATTTCCGGGGCCGCAAAGCCGTTGCTGCGAACGTCGCCAATGTTGCGTACCTGAGGCAACTGGTAGGGGGCGGGGGCGTTCTTCTGAGCATCTATGGCCGCCTGAGTCTCGGCGTCTTCCTGTTTGCCTCGGTTGATAAAGTCCTCAGCCTTGTTGATTACTGGTTGGTCTGGTGACACCTCAGGCTCTTCTGACCCGCCAATAGCGCCACGGTCGTTGTTGAGGATGTTTTTGACCTTTTCAATCGCGTTAGAGACGTTGCCGGCAATCGTCTGGTGCAAACTTTGACGGGTCTGAACGGGACTAATGGGCCGTTGTCCCTCGGTGAGTGTAGGCTGGCCGTTGTCTAATGACGCGTTCATTTCGTGAAGCGTCTGGGCATCGGGCAACTGGTACTTGGCTTGCGGTACGCGGGTTAGCTCCGCGTCCATCGCGGTCTCTAACTGCTTCGGTAGCCGGCCGTTGGGATACTTGGCCTCGAACTGGCGCATGAAGTTGTCTAGGCGCTCCCCGACGGCCTCACGGTTAGCCTCATAAAGGTCGGCATGGTGGCTCAGAAGCTGTTGGCGTTGGGCCTCCGTAGCGAACGAGTTATTGTTGATCCTAGACAAGACACCCTCATGGAGCTTATTAACATCACTTAAGTCTTCGACCGCCTTGGCAATGTTGTAGACTAGATCGTTCTTGTTCTTGGGTTGGGCAATGTACTCTTCATTGGGCCTGAACTGGCCACCCTCGCTTACTCCGGCCGGGTGACGTGGTTGCCCGGGACTTAACGGGTCAAGGGGGACGCTGCCTCTCTCGTTCCTTAGCGCGCCACCAACAAGGTCGGAGTAGTGCTGAACAACCGAGTTAAGCTTGGGGGTAATGCTTTCAATCCCGTTGGCGATATGGGGGACAGCCAATCCCGTCCCATGAACAACGCCGCCTAAAGCCGTACCTAGCGCCTCATTGCCAAGCGAGTTCAGGGCTGCGCTCTTAAGGACTTGTCCCGGAGTAGTGTTGTTGGGGTCGGCTAGAGCTTGGCCTGTGCCGCCAGCAACCGCCCAAGGGACGTTGGAAATGGCCGCGTTCTTAAAGCCGTTGACCACCCCTGGGATAAACCTTTGGCCGGCCGTCACCCCTCTAGCAGCCTCACCGACTGGGAGCACTGAGGCAACGTTAGAAGCGTCGCTAAGCGTGTTTCCGAAGATTTGGGGGACTTGTGACGCCAGCGGACGACCACCCTGGACATTAGCGGCCGCATTCTGCACATACGGAACGCTACCGATGGTGCCCTTAATGTAGGGGTTTAGCACCCGCGACGCGCCTGGTACGAGCGCTGAGGCCGCCATAGCTTCACCACCTAGGCCAATGTTGGTTAGGTTGTTAGCGCCGTTCCAAATGCCCTTACCCATGCCAATGACATCGTTGGTAAGTTGATCGCGCCAGCCCAAGCCCGGTGTCTGGTTCTGCACGGGTGCATTAATCGGTTGGCCGGCTACAGCTTGAACAAACGCCGGGTGCGCGTTCTGGAGCATCTGTTGGCGCTGCTGAGGGGTCGAGCTATTGAATAAGAACTTGAATGAGTTGATTTGCTGTTGGCTGGGGCCCGGCATCGGTTGCTGCATCTGCGGCGCAATTGGCAACATGTAAGAGTTAATCGGCCGGACTAGAGGTTGTCCATTCGGGTACATTACTGGTGGTACACTTGCTTACGATATTGGTAAGCAAGTTGAAGAGCTTGGTTGTACGGAAGATTGAGCGCCGCCTGAATTTGCGGTGCGATCTGTTGTTCAGTGTAGTTGGCCATACGGCCCTGTTTAGTCGGGTCATAGCCATTAAAGGCCGACGCTAAGACCTGATTTTGGGTTGGAGCGGCCTGAGCGCTACTCCCATAGCCGCCAGAGTAGGCTTTCATCTGGTTAAGGTAGGCCTGATTTTGCTGTTGCTGCATCTGCAACTGCTGGTTGTAGTAGTTGTTCTGGGCGTCTTGGCCCACTTGGTTTTGGTAAATCTGGTTAGCTTGGTTGGTTTGGTTGACCCCGACACCAGCCAAAGCTTGCTCCAAGCCATACTTCTGATTGGAAGCGTTAGCCTGCAAGTTAGCCAGAGCCGGTAGGTAAGTACCACCAACATAGCGTTGCTGCTCTTGTTCTGGTGCGCCCGAGTAGAACATGCCGTTAGCATTCGCGCCGTTGGTGATGTCGTTAAAGGCGTTTTGCTTTTGCTGGCCTAGGCCCTGCACCTGGGCATCAGTCTGAGCACCAAGTCCGGCAATCTGGCTGTTATAAAGGTCGCGTTGCGGGTTGTATGCCGTATTAAGGCTGTTATAGATATCACTCAGGGCCTGAGCCACAACATATATCCTTTTGAGGTGTTACTTAAAGCATATCTATTTAAGTAAGCGTTAGCAATATCAAGACTAGTTTGCGGTCTCTTGGAGCAGGTAATAGGTGATCGTGTAGGTTCCATCAAAGTCCGGGTGGTTCGTCATAAACTGGCCGACTACCTGAGTCGGCGTGGTGTAGACGGCGATAAAACCGTCAATGACGAATGTTGAGTTATCGATCGCGTAATACGGTGTCGGGTAGTGTGCACCGGCCTTGCGGCCGCCCATGATGTGTCCGGTGTCAGAGTTCTGATAACTCACCGGGGAAACATAGGCGACGAGGCCCGGAGTGTAGCTGAGCCCATGATTGGCCGTCACTTCCTGGTAATCGCCCCCGACGATATTAAAGGTCAACGTTCCCTTTTGAACGATCTTGAAGTTATCAAAGGCCGAGTTAAACGCCAGTTGGTCGTTGGTGGCCGTGGTCACGTCTACGCCCGGCTTCGCTACCTTTAAGCCGTAGTCCAGGCCCCCAAAGCCGTCCGGCTGGTAGCCGAATAGGATTGTGGGGGTGGGGCCGTTGCGAATGATCTTAGTGCGGTTCTCCCCATCAAGGGAGTCTAAGACCTGATTGAGTAGCGGCATGGACTCTTCAAATGTGCCGCCAATTTGGAGCCGACCCGGTACGTCTGTCATGTGGAGTCCTGCGATTAATGATAAGCCTGCCACTATGGTAGCAAGAATGTACATGGTTTGCCTTAGTCAAGCTCAGCGAGTATGGAGTTAGTAAAGCCGCTCGTATCGGCGTAGGCGTTGCCCGTCCCGGCACTGTAGGCCAGGCTTAGTTTGTAGGTGTGCGCCCCGGCAGTTGGAGCCGAAACCTTTACAATGAGCATGACCGTGCCGGCGTTAGCGGTGTTGACCATCGCGTATTGACCCGCCTTTAGAACAGTCGAGCCCTCCTTGATTCTAAGACTGGCCAGTGAACCCGCCGAGCCCGACGCCGTGTTGACTATGGCGGTGATTTTGACGTCGCGGCCGCCAGGTGGAACAACGACCGGTATCGAAAGGTTGGTCAAATCGGTTTCGGTAGAAATTGTGTTTTGGGCAACCGTAGTTTCCGCGTAGCCGATCTTGACTAGTTGCGCCGCGCCGTTGTAAACCGGGTTGCCAAGTGGGTCAAAGCCAAACCAGTTAAGGGTGTTAGGTGATACTGGTGAGCTGTTAGCGGCATTCTGAAGCACCTGGACGATGGCAGAGCCACTACTTACCACCTTGGCGATCCGCAGGGCGTTAGAGCCGTCTGAGTTGGTTGTGAGCGTCATACCAGAGGTGACGTTGTTGGCGACAGCGACAGCAACAACCGTGCCATCGTCTTTGATATCGATGTAGGTGTCTTTGGAAGCGCTGACCGTTAGGGGTGTGCCCGACAGAGTAACCTCTTTGCCGTTAATGATGGCGGTGCCCGATGCAATGGTGGTTGAGAGTGATCCAGAGGTGGCAATCGTGAGCCCAGACACAACAAATGGTACTGTGATCTGCTTTAAATAGGTGTGGGGCTGAATAGCAGCGGCCAAAAGCGACTCAGTGAGTGATCCGGGCGTGATGTTGGTAGCGTCAATCCCGCCATTAACGGCGGCTGCAAGCGCGTTTAGATTGGCGTTTACCACTGTGGCATCGGCCGTAGTGCCGTTTTGCAGTTGGGTAATTGTTACGTTCATTGTTCTTATCCTTATATTAGCGGGGTTGTTCGAGCAAGTACACCAGCGAGTAGCCTTGGAGCTCCACGGGAGTATCCGCGCCCGTAATCACAAACCTGGGCTGAAACCAGCGGTACTCACCTGAGACCGGGACGGTAAACTCGTCAAAGTTGGACTGCCCCCACACGAATGAACCCCAAACGGCTGTACCCCACTTGGCCCCACCGCCTTGGAGGTTGACCGGGTAAGACGCCGGGCTGTTCTGCAACTCCTTGTCCATCTGACAATCAATGGTGTAAGAGCCGGCCTCGGTCACAAACCGCACGTAGTAGAACAGCACTTGCTTGAACAAGCCGGGATCACCCATAGCTTGCGGGGCGTCGTAGTATTCGAGTTTGATGGGTTTGCCTAAATCGCTGTATTGCTGCTCGGCCTTGAACGCTTGCCCCACCAGTGACGAGCACTCGATTAAGAGCAGGGGATCGCCCTTTTGCTGGTAGCGAAACGCCACTGACACATAGGCGTTGTTGTCTAGGAACCACCCACCATTCACGAGGTCGAGCATCATCAGGCCGTTATTGACCGGCGATCCGGCATAGGGGACGTAGCAACGGAGTTGGTTGTTCCACACCACCATGACAATCTTGGTCAGGTCGGCCAAGGCCTGATAGTCGGGGGTTATCGCCCGGCTAATGATGGTATCGGTTGTGCCGTTACAGGAATAGAACCCATCGTCAGAGGCAAAGTAAGCAAAGTTTCCGTCCACCACAACGGCGGGTTGGGTAACAGTGCCCTTGCTAGCCGTGCTGCGGCGTAGCACGAAGCTAGAGCTATCGGAGCCGGATAGTACCCACTTGGCCTTGCGCGCGCCAAACCACAGGTAATCCTGCAACTCGAACATGGAGTTAGGCGCGTCGCCGTTATTGGGTGAGGGGACATAGATGAAGTTGGTTGATAGGTAAGTCGTGGCCGTCCCAACCTCGGAGAAGACCACCCGCGAGGTTCCGTTTTCCAGGAAAAACCAGCGGTTCTTGTGGCTGACCACCAGCATCGCCGGGGCCGAGAGCAAGTTATTGTTGCCGCTATCAACGACAGCAATGGCCACATCGGTTGACCCATTCCACTGGCGGGGCGAGTCAAAGCCGTTGCAATAGACCAGTATGCCGGTGCTGTAGGCAAAACTGTAATACGTCGCGCTCGAGCTTAGACCCGTCGAAATGGAGGTCAAAGCGCCCGTCGAGGGGTTAATCCAATACACGCCGGTAGTCCCGGCTACTTCCTTAATGGCAATCACGTCATAGTTGGTGCCGCCGACATTAAACCGGCCGCCGCCCAGCGTCCCGCCATTAGTTGCAAGGTAGTTGGTGAAGTTAAACCCGTTGCCACTTGACCAGGTTGTGCCGGAGTTGACGGAGGTGAGGCCAGAACTGGCATAGGTCGAAGACGCGCTCCACAAGTAACCACCCGTGCCGTTGGATTGCTGGTACAGCACCCACCAATACTTAGTGCCGCTCACCAGGGCCGGAGCTTCAATGAAGTTAACTTGGATCAGTTGATAGCTTGAGGTAACGGAAGCCACTGAGATCGAGCTAGAGGCGAGCTTAGCGGCCGGCCCTGAACTATCGCTCCACAGCTCCACAATGATCGGAGCTGTGCCGGCCGTCCCACCTTGCTTAACGCGAAAGTCCGCTCGGGGCATTCGGGCCGTCGAGCCGGCTGTGAACGAGCTGGCGGCCCAAGAGGTCGTTGTAAGCGCTACATCAGTGCCGCCAGTGGTCGAGGTCTGAGTTACCCCTGTGGTCTGGCCGGGTGCTACCCCGTAGAAGCCAGGCCCTTTCTTGGTGCCGATCGAGCCCTGATGAACGTTGCGCACGTTGCGCAGGTACGGGCTCACGTTCGGGCCTAATTCCTCGATTGAGGTCAGCGTGTCTTGGCCACCGGCGAAGTTAGACTTGCGCAACGTCAGCTGTTTCGGGGGCGTAATTTTGACCGGCGCTTTGTTGAGGAATTTGGAGACCGTCATTAGATGACCCTAGTAACGGGCGCTTCCATGATGTAGGGGTCTGACAGGCTCATAGCTGAGTTGGCGTAGCGCTGGACGAGTTCGAGCACCTTATCTTGGTACTGCTGATCCATAAGTTGCGACACATCGAAGCGCTGCCGCTTCTCGTAAGCGTGCTTGAGCGCGCCGAGGGTCAAAATCTCTTGAAATTCCTCAGGGATATCCGGGGTGGAGCTGAGTGAGGTTAGAGTCGTCGGCTTCTTGAGGTAGCGAAGCTCAATGCCGTAGCCACTCAAGCCCGATGGCAACGATGGGGCGGGGAATAAGAAAATCTGTTGGGCGAAGTCATACCAGATCAGTGGGATAGCCGGAGCCTGGAGCGTCGGGACGGGGTAACGCTCATCGAACTTATCAAACGGCATGTATTCCAGCTTGCCGGCGTACTGTTTATCCGTCCGCCGCAGGTTGTAGGGCGTCTGCATGTCGGTTGGGAGCGTCCCAAGCAGGCTTTGACTCGTGACGGTCGTGAAGTCGTTTGTGGCCTGCATGTAGCGCAGTTCATAGGTATTGTGTACGTCCCGGTTGACATGATTGACATACTGCAAAATGTCTGTGGACGAAAAGGACGCGTCACCGATCTTGTTTTGAACCTGGGTTACGATGTCCTGGGCGGTATAACTCATTATTGAGACCCTTAGTTAGCCTAATCTTACCCAAAATGCTAACGCTACGCAAAAGGAGCCTTGCGGCTCCTTGCGATATTCCCCTAAGGGTTAGAACGTGACCGTGGGCTCGGTTACCTGATCCACCGTGGGATCGCCTGCGGTGTCCACGCTTTCAGAAACTCCCTCTGTTGATCCGGGGTCAGTTTGGGGAGCAGGAAAGGTAACATTGGCGTTGAAATCCACCAGCGCAGCCTCCGCTTCCTGCAACTGAGCCTGAAGTGAGTTTGAGCTTTCAACCGCTGCTTCGACCTGAGGCTTAAGGTTGTCGACGTTGGCTTGCAACTGTGCCTGAATTGAAGTCAGTTCCTCAGTGCTCACCGGGGTCTCGGTGACTTTGACGACGCTGCCGTCCTCCAAAGTCTTAAAGGCTTCCGCCATGAGTTCTTGTCCTAATTAGATACTTTCAATTCTGACTAAAAGCACAAGCGTTGTCAAACTAGCTGTGCGTGTACAAGCCGTTATCGAGGCGAAGCACGAGGTGGCCGTTATCGAGCAGGATAAAGTCAGGCGGGGCCGCGCTGTGGGTAGACAGGATCATCGCTTTACCTTTGATAGTGCGCTTGGTTGTGCCGGTCACACGGCTCTTGCCGGTCAGGGTCTTGGTAGTGGTCGTGCCGCCGCCGAGAATATTGGCCACACCCGTGATGGTTCGCAGGGTGGTGACTGTTACCCGTGAGCGGCCAGTAATGGTCTGGGTCGAGGTAGCAGTTATTCGCCCTTTACCTGTAATGGTTTGGAGCGTGGTGTTCGTGATCCTGGCGACACCAGTCAAGGTTTTGGCTGTGATCAGACCAATGCGGGCCAGGCCCGTAAGTGTCTGGGTGGTTGTCACCTGAACCCGACTGTGGCCGGTGATTGTTTGCGTGGTGGTGTTGGTGACGCGCGCTTTGCCGGTCAGCGTTTGGACTGTAGTAGCCGTAATCCGGGCTAAGCCGGTGAGAGTTTTGGTAGTCGTAACCTGAAGCTTCGCCTTACCCGTGATAGTCTGAACGGTTGTGTTGGTTATCCGGGCCACGCCTGTAAGGGTCTTGGTCGTTGTGGCCGTGATTCTAGCAACACCCGTCAGCGTCTTCGCAGTCGTGATCTGAATTCGGGAGACACCAGTAATGGTCTTCAGGGTAGTGACTGTGATGCGCGACAAGCCCGTGATGGTCTTGGTGGTTGTCGCGGTTATCCGGGCCAAACCAGTCAAAGTCTTAAGAGTTGTGACCGTGATGCGACTCTTGCCCGTGATCGTTTGAAGCGTGGTAATTTGAATGCGTGATTTACCCGTCACGGTCTGCGTTGTAGTCGCTGTGACCCTGGCTTTGCCGGTGATGGTCTGGAGGGTTGTGGCCGTTATGCGGGCGAGGCCGGTAAGGGTTTTGGTGGTAGTAACCTGAAGTTTCGCTTTACCAGTTAGCGTCTGGGTCGTGGTTATCTGGATACGCGAAACACCCGTTAAGGTCTTGGTGGTAGTCGCCGTGATGCGAGCAACACCCGTGATCGTCTTGGCTGTGACAGTGTTGACGATCCGCTTGAGCCGAACCAGCGGCTTAAATGGTTGAGAGCGTCCGAGGCGTGCCATTAGTAAGTACCCGCCCGGTTAACCGCCTGGCTCGCATATGCGCCAAAGTTGTTGTTGAGCACTCCCACATTCTTACCAATCGGCGCAGGTGGGGGGCCGGTCGAAATCTTGAGCGTAACGACCATGCCGACCCAATGCCCCGACCCACTCAGGGTAAAGGTGCCGGTTTGGGCCCCGGTAGAACTGACAACCTTGTCAGCAAAAGCAATGAACAGGTCGTTGGTCGTATCGATGAAGTTGTTGTCGTGGTTGTAGCCCGCTCCCTGGGTTGCGCGCGTCGCTACGGTCCCGTTAGTCAGTCCAAAGGTGACAACGACTTCACTGGCTTGAGTTGTGGTCGCGGTTGCGCCCGATGTCACGGCCGTACCACTGACAGCCGATGATGATGAGGTCTTATCAACCGGCGAACTAGCCAAGCCCGTGTACTCTAGTGCCGTCATAATCAGGGTGGCCCCGGCGTTTGAAATCGTGACCGTGATCGTGCAAGCCCCGCCAGTGGTCACGGGGGCGACCCAAACCTCACCATCGACGAAACTGCTCTCACTGGCGGAAGTAGCCCGCGTATAGGCATTGCCGAGGCTGTCAGTGATGCCTGAGACTTGGTTGATTGCGCCCCAGTTGTCATTGGTGGCAATAACTATCGTGTTACCAACCGTCACATTTTGGTCAAAGACCACGGTTCCGGTCGTGGTCGTGGGCATCGTGCGGCTAGATTTAGACTGCACCAAATTGCTACTGGCCGAGGAGTCCAGTTCCGCAATAAAACCACCGAAACTAGTGGCGGTAGAACTCCCCCAAGTGATCGTTGTGCTAGTAAACCCGCCATCGCGGGCGACCGTTTCAACCCCCACAGTCGGGGTCGCATACCCACTGTCAGATAATTCCGTCCAGCTCGTCGGCGGGGTCAGGGCGGCCGGGTTGGTGCCACTGCCAACTACACCCAAAGTCGTGTTACTGGTGTTGGCGTTGTTGATAAACGACATCGCCGGAGTACCGATACCGCTGTTAATCTTCCAGCCCGTCTGCAATACGGCGGCCGCTCCCGTTAGGGTCATGCCGGCCACACGGATAACCTCAATGGCTGCACCCGTTGCGGCCGCGTGGTCACTACAGTCAAATGTGACGGTCATAGACGAGGCGGCTGCTAACTTCTCGGCTACAAACATGTAAATGGTGTTGCCACTGGCCGTGTAGACCGATGTACCCGCCAAGTACCAACCTAGACTTTGCGAGTCGGTCATTGCGCCCTGGCTAGTTGTGCCGGAGGCGACCACAAACACCACTAGCAGGTCATTGGCTGCTGGTGTAAAGGAGCCACTAGCGTAACTGGTGGCGTTCGACGTTGAGGCGGTATTTATTGCAAATGTAGTCGTGGGCATTGCTAGCCCTCAAATACGATGTAACACCAGGCGTTAACAGTGGTTCCAAAGGTGACGCGGATACGAGCGAACTTACCCGCTTGAATAATCGGCTCATTGCCGAGAGGGAATTGCTTGATGTACTGGTTCGTTGGAGCGACCAGTTGGAGGTCAAAGTTGCGTACAGCCGTAATCGTGCCCTCAGCCGAAGCCGTGTAGCCGGTAGCAGACGTACCGAGCGAGATAAGGCCAGAGTCGGCCGCTGGGCCGCCAGGATTGGTTAGTTTGGTGACATCGGCACTAGCCGAAGCCGTAACGGTGGCTGCTACATCAGTTAAAATCAGCTCAATCTTGCCCGGGGTGGCAGCAGCGGAGCCGTCGAACGAGATGCCCCATTCCTTGATTTTCAGGTCAATGCCGGTTAGTGGCTTGATCTGAAGCAAGGTCTTAATTGACGTACCCGTAGCGACCGTTGCAAAGGCGGCTGTGGTTTGCTGGGGGCCGTTGCCAATAAGGTAGACAGCCATTAGCCCACCGCCAGGATTGCTTGTTTATCACCACACTTCCAGCCAATGAAGTAGCGATTGATGTAGCTCGCGGTCGGTTCAAGCTCCGATTCCACGCTCATGTCGTCTTGAACCGTGGCCGTGATGTTGGCTTGCTCGACCTTTTCGCGCCAGTAGGCTAGTTCTAGCTTCTGACCAATGGGGTTGAAGTGGCGGCCCACCTCGAAACTGAAGTCTGATTGGGCCTCAAGAGGCGTGCCATTAACCACGAAAGCGCCGGTAACTAGATCAACCGTTACAGCTTGCTTGCCGTCGATGTGCCGCAACTCAAAGGCGATCAGGGGCGATTCTTTCTCTTTGGCCGTCACGTCGATCATGCGGGAGTGACCAATTTCGTCTTCCTCGCGCTGCACGATCGTCGTACCGTCTTGGAAAAAGGCCACGAACAACCACTTGAAACCGAGATTAACCGGCGTTTTCTTGCGGAACATCGCTAGTATCTCCGATTAATGCCAGGCTAGCGGCCCGCTCGGCTTCCTTGGCGGCTTCATACTCAGGGGTAATGACCTCTTGGCCCTGGTTGTGGACTTGTACCAGGTTGATTTGATCCTCGAACTGTTGGCGGTCTAGGCCGGCCGGGAACTTCAGGAACGAGCCATCTTGGAACGTAGCGACGATATCGTTATTGTGGTCAACCGTCAGTTCAGCCGGCTCAACCTGTTGGGTGTTGGCGTTAAAGATTTCGCGTGTTGGCATCTTAGTTCTCGTTATATTGGTGGGTTAGCGTGACTGTGGCCGTGTCACCAGCAGCGGCCGAGCCGGTTGTTTGCAATTGGGTGGTCAGGTAAACAGAGAAGCGGTCAACGGAGCCATCGACTGAGGCGGCTTTACCCGTGGCTTCTGGGCCAGTCGCGCCGTACCAGATGGTGACACCCGATCCAATGGCGATAGCGGAGGTCATATTGGTTGTCAGGTTAGAGTCAGTTGTAGCGGAGGGCGTGACGTACAGCCAGCGGTCAGTGTCGGCCGTGATAGAAATGCCACCTTTAAGGGTCAGCCCCGTACCAAAGGCGGTGGCAGTGTGCGCCCACAAACCTCCGGATACTTGGTTGAAGGTGCCGTTGGTGAACTTAGCAAAGGTGGCTTTCTGAAACGAGTTGTTACCAGCCGTGATCGGGGCGGCAGAGTAAGCCGTACCCTGGGTGCCGCTGTTCTTCCAGTTAATGTCAGTTACGCCGGTCGTTCTAGTCGTGCCCTTAGCCGGTGAGCCGGTTGCGGTGCCAGTGTCCTCTTGCCAATCGTAGGTAGCTGCCATTTATAGTCCTTTTGCTTATTTAATCACATTAGAATACGTTGTGGAAATAGTCATAGGACAGGCTAGCTCGGTTAGTCCAGTTGGTCACGTAGTCCGTAGTGCCCCGGATATACCGCACGGTGGTCGGGTTTAGGGTTGTGTCTTCCTGCATGATGTACCACTGGCCAGATACGTCAGTGAAACCGAAATAGCGCACTACATCAGTATTGTCCAGGTCAGCCGGTCGGTACTTGATCGTTGGGTCAACAATGAAGTTAGGGGTAGGGAAGCGGATATTGGCGATTGCTTCCTTAACCTCGGCTACAGCCGCTATCACGGCACTATCATCGTCGTCGGGGATCACGACCTTGGCCTCGTTGATGGCTGCGATTACACGCTCTTGGGCCTCAATTAAGGGTGAGAGGTCTAGTTCGCGCTCTTGTATGACAACATCTGGTGCATTCACTGTGATTGTCTTCTCAGCCTCGGCAGATTCACGCTCGTTAGCCAGCTTCAGACTCAAAGCAATATCCTCTAGAATGACGCCTAATTCGCCCAGATTCGCCACCTCAACGGTCTCATTGTCAGGAATGTCAATCTGTTTTGGCAGATTCCGTAGCAATGGGACGAGTTGGTTGACCGCTTTGACCACCGGGGCAATATCAGTGGCTTTCTGCTTCTTTTGGACAGCAATTAGGTCTTGGAGGGTCGAAACAACCTTGTTGATATCCTTGGGGCCAGCCGCCTCAACTTGGTTCTTAACCGTAACCTGAGGCTCAACCGAGGCTAGGGCTGCAATCTGGGCCTGGTGGCCCTGTAAGACGGCGCGCTGCACCCGGTCTAAGCCAGTTAGAAGCTCGTCATGCTCGGTCGTGTGCGCCTGGGCCGCCCGATCGGTAGCGTATTTCTCTTGATAATTCTCAGCGAGTCCCATTTGCGCCAATTATAACTGCTTAAGCTACGTGTTCCCATAGCCAGGTCGATTTCCACTTTTTGATGTACTGGTTTTCCACCACGAGGTTACGGCGGCCATTCTTGTCTTCAATCACCCATTCGGATTCGGGCGGATCGTCTAGCGGGTTGTCACAAATCTGGGTGTCTGGATCGGCGCGCAAGTACTCCCAATGAAAGTTAGACTCGCTCAGCACTGATTCTTTCTTGTTGGTGGGTGTCCAAATCTCACACTGCTCGACGTAGCGGCGCTGGTACTTACCTATAAACATCTTGAACTGGTTGCTCATGGCGAAGCTGTGTGGGTAATCAAAGGCTAACTTGAAGATGGACGTGTCCTTGATAATGGAGGTGTCCTGAACAAAGAAAAACTCAGATATATCCGTGTGCTCCATGATGAAGCGGATTTTACCCATTTCCCACGAAAAATCACTCAGTATCAGGAGGGGATAATCAGGGACGCCGATGCTTGCTAGGCAATCGGCCAACCACGGACTATTCGGCGTGGTCGCGACTACGATCGATTGCACGTTGTTTTAGCTCAGTGGTTGAAATGCCGGGGGTGTAGGGGACGTAACAGATGGCAATCCCTAGCTCGTCCAGCTCGTCTTGGGTCATGTCGATCTGTTTGAGGTAGTCTTTGCGCGCCCAATCCGAACCGACAACGATAATGTCAGGTTGGGCATCAAGAATTAACTCCCGGCCGGCGCCGTCGTTGGGTTCAATGTAGAACTCTTCACCAAAGGCGCGCAAGGCTTTCGCTCGTTCGTCATAGGTCATTAGCGGCGCTTCACCCTTGTACTGCTCAACAAACTCATCAGTGTTCAGGCCCACTATTACATCGTCCGAGAACTCATAACAGTGCTTAATGATGTTGGCGTGACCGTAGTGGGGCAGGTCAAATGTACCTATCGTTAGAACACTCAAAATACTAGCTCCTTAATATTGTGCGACCCATCGTTAGTCTCATATTTCCCGTAGTCAATTACCCGGTATTGGCCGGCAACCTTGTCAATTACCGTGATATTAAAGCCTGCTTCCTGGGCCCTGACACAAAAGTCGATATCGTGACCCCCGTAGCGTCCTGGTAGTTCCAGGGGCTGCAAGGTATTACCGTCGCGCGTGGTATTGCGAAAATATGGTGTGCCCAGCTGCTCGAAGACGTAGCGTTTGATTAGCGTCAGACCCGTACCACACAGCGTCTTGCCGGCCACCGTCTGAACCACCGGGATTGGATTGCTCACAGCTACCGGGTAATTGGCCGTCACAATGTCACCCTCGGCGCTCAAGATGTCGTCAATGATGCCGGGCGGCAACAGCATGTCTTCTTCCACGAACAGCAGCCGGGTCGCTCCCGCTTCCAGCGCTCGGCTAGTCACATCGTTGAAACAGTCGGGGATTGGCAGGTCGTGACTGACATACAACCGCCACTCACGATCTTGTAGCTGGTAGGCAAGGGCTTCAACCGTGCGCGAGTGGATCAAACCCCGGCTCGGCATACAAACCGCGATCACAGCGCTTGTATGATCCGATCAAAGGCTTTGATGGCGGCCGAGTATTGCTTTAGCTCACCCAACAATTTGGCCCGCTCTTGCAGGCGGTGAGCTTCCTGCTCTTCGTTCTCGGCCGGCGTCACCTCAAGGGCCATGAGTTCCACTCGAACGCGCCACAACACCTTAGCAACCTGCTCCGCTTGCTCTTTGATGTAGGCCGTCTTATCCTCGTCCGGCAATTCAAACTCACGCGGCAGGTCGTATTTTTTTACCCACTCTTTGTCTAGGTCAAGTAAGGACTTCGCCATGGGGCGTCACTCCGAGTTAATAATGACGCCATTATAGCAGTTATGTTTACTTATTGCCGTGTTTGTTGCCGGTGTGAGCCACACCGTTAGATGTTGAAGTGGGTTGAATGTAAGTTGCCGTGTTGCGGTACTTGGTCGGCTGAGCGGCCGCCACAGCGGTGATTTCGGCGTCGATCTTCTGCCACATATCAAAGTTGTTCAGACCTTGGTTAGCGGCGAGATTACGAACCTTAGCCTCTACAGTGTCGGGGGTTTCACCATTGGTGCTGTCGAGTGTGATCGTTACAGACATACTAGTTATCCTTTATTGAGTTTAGTATACCAAAAGCCCCGCCGGAGCGGGGATTTGGTTAAACCGAGTGGGTTTAGTACTTCAGCAGGACGCCAAAGGTAGCGCGCAAGGTCTTCACGCCATAGATGGCGTCAACCGTGACGAGCCAGCCCAAGTATTCTTGCTTGTACTGAGCCTGAACACGCGGCTTTTGCTGCACGGCCACACCCTGAACGTCTTTGTGGAAGACAACGCCAGTGTGTTGCGCCGGCGTACCGGCAACGGTCGGCAGGTTTTGCGACATGTAAACGGTAAAGCCGTAGATCGTCCCCAGCTTGCCGTCCTCAATCGCTTTACCAGTCCCAAGCGCGTCGTAACGCACGAACTTGTCGATGGCAAGCAGTTGAGAGTTGCCGGTCGGGTCAACCACGATCGAGCGATCCGTAAACGGCGCAATCGCGTTGTCCAGCAACAGTTTGGCGCCCAAGATGGCCGCGTCAGCAATCGGCGTGCCAAAGGTGCCTGAGGTCTGCGAGATACCAGCCAGCATCTCAGTGTAGATATCAGAGTCGATGGCGACACCGATAGCTTGACCGAGGCCCTTGCTGAACTCAGAGCGAAGATTGTACTTCGACTGGACGTTCAGGAAGTCTTCAATTACGACTGAAGACTCCTTGTGCTTGTTGACGTTGATCACAACGCTGGTCGCGGTCTGACCGTTTAGCGTGACCTGGGTGTTCGCCACCTTGTCGTTAGCGGCCACATTCGGCATAAACGGCACAGTTACGCTTTGACCCTGCGAGGAAACCTCAGAGTCGTAGCGGTGAACGAGATTCAAAAGAACGGTGGTGTTATACAGGGCTTCCATGACTTCGTTCGCCCAAATTTGGGGCCTAAACTGTGCGCCAGTGGTAGCGGTCTGTTGGTTAGTACCAAGAGCCATTGTTAAAAATTACCTTAAGTTAAATTGATTAGCGCGGGCCAAGCTCTAGCCCTAATGCCGCCTCCAATTCGGTGCGCCGCTCTGCGATCTGCTCCTTTGATGCCGTATTCATAAAGCGTTCGGCCTCAGCAGCAGTCCTAATAGCGGTCGTTTGGGGTGCAACAGTAGCTTGAGCTGATGGTTGTGCGAGAACTGACTTGCGGGTGAGGCGGTCTCGCTCTTCGCGCCGGGCTTGTTCAATTCGGGTCTCTACATCACTACCGCTAAGGTTAGCTTTAGCAATGCGGTAAGCCTGGTCTAGTCGACCAGCCCAGAAATAGGGGTCTTCGGCCACGATATTACCCATCTCGCGGTCAAGTTCGCTCCCGTCTTCAAAGTCTTTGTGCATCACGCGAAATTCCAGCATGGCAGTCTTAGGGTCAGCCTGATTCACAGGTGCAGCTTGTACCATCGGCACTTGCTGTTGTGGGTTGACGCCGTTGTAAACGGGTTGTCCGTATTCGTCGAAACCCGTATTTTGCGGGTACTGATACGGCTGGTTAGGGTATTGGATCGGCTGCGGTTGCGGCCGAGCTTGCTCTAACGCACGTTTCAACTCGGACTGCTGTGAAGAATACTTGTGAAACTCTTGATCTTGAGCACGAGCAATCTTGAGGGCTTTAATTGCCCCCGGTGACAGGTCTTCGGTATCGAAGCCCCCTTTTTTCCGGGCCCAATTGATTAGGTCTTGCGTATCTTTGTCGTCGTTAGAAGATGCAGAACGCTCAACCTGATCAAGCTCGGTTGAGTTATCCTGGCGGGCTTCCGCTGACTCGGTATCGGGTTCCGCTTCTTCACGCATAGAGGCAACTTGTTCGGCTGTCAGGGCATTGCCCTCACTATCAACTAGTATGCCCTCGTGAACCCCAGCGCCCGTCCCTTGTGTTTCCACGAGGTCAGTTGTGGTTGTCTCGTCCATGAGAAAACTCCTTTATGTTGTCAATTCCTCACTCCGTTCCGGCTATCTCGGAGTGAGGTTTAGCCGGAACGCAATGAACAATTACTCGGTAGGTGCTGCCATATCGTCTATGTATGACATTACTGTCTTATAAGCGGAAGCATTTTGCAAGCGACTGACAGCCTTGATGGGTTCGGGTTCGTCCAGGGCCTCAGCCAAGGCCCGTTCAAACTGCTCACTCAAGAAAAGTATTAGGTCAGCAGCGACCGGACTACGTCGAAAGACGAGGTAATCTTTCTTAAGTTGAGTGAGTCCGGCGTCGTCCACTACTTGCTATTCCGCGCGGCGGCTTTGGCCTCGCGCTTAGCCATATCGTGCTCAAAGGCCGTGTTTTGGGTCTGCTGATCCTGGGTGAAGCCTTGGTTCTGGGCGTCTAGGGTGTGCTGTGACACGTCAAGCGCTTGCTTGTGTTGTTGATCCGCCGTCTGTAGTAAGGCGCTATGAGCGTCTAAGGCTGCCTTAGTCATAGCTTGACCCTCAACCAAGTCTTGTTTGCGCTGGTCGTGCTGGATTTGCATGGCCTTGAGGTTGAAGTCTTGTTGGGTCGGGGACGCCATTGATGAGTTAATGCCGAGTTGCTGTGACAAGACTTGCTGTTTGGCGTCTTCGGGGAGGTCGGCGTAATCGATGGACTCTATAATGCGCTCTTGTATCGTCTTCGGGCCTTGGTTGTCCGATGAGCTGCCGAGAGCTTTGGCCAGTGCTGCCATTGCGACCGGATTGGCGGGTAGTTGACCGTTGGGCATGTTGGGAACGCCTGGCATTTGTGGGCCTGATTGCTGTGGGCCCATTGGCATTGCACCCATTCCAGGCGGGACTTGGCCTTGTGGTTGTCCTTGCGGCGGCCCTTGAGGTACGAGGTCGGAGTCTTTGACGATTAATGAATCAGCTTCATCGTCGTCGTACTCAAGTAGGCGAGTGGTGACGATGCGGGTCAGCTCTTTTTGATCCACATACGGGTTATTCATCAAGATGTTAGCCACGCCCTCGATGCGCTTGATCTCATCGTCACGCATTTGCTTGGCGTTCTGGTCGAGCGTTACTTTGGGTTCGTACTCACCCCAATACATGTCTGGATCGAGTTTCAGCCACTCCACACCTTTACGACCCGCTACCCGAATGACCTGCTCTTCAGTCACAAAGATGCGGAATAACTTAAACCAGATGTCGGCCAGCTGCTTAAAGGCTTCATTCTCGAGCCCTTGAAGCTTGATGCTAAAGCGTTGGTTGGCCTGTCCTAGTTGCTGAGTGATCTGGGTTGCGGTCGAGCGGTGCTCTGGGGCCAGTCCAGCCGTTACCTCATCGATCGCGGCCGTGTTGCGCATGCTCTCTTTGATGCGTTGGATTTCCAGGTCGGCCGCGCCCGTCATGTCAGGCTTTTGGACAAACTCAACTGCGCCCGGTGGTAGAGCGTAGACCGCGTTCGGTACGTTCTTAAGCACGGGGATCATGCTCTTGAACTTCGGGTCAACCAGGATCATCGAGTTAATGTTCTGGGTGACGTTGTCGCGCTTCTGCGTAATGGTGTCGTTCAATAATTCCTGGTTGTCGGCGTTGGGCTCTACCTCGCCTATGCCGAATAACAATGATCCATCGATGGTGTTGCGCTGGAACGCGACTGGTACGAATGGTTTGATCTCTGGTAGCTCTTGCTCCTCCATCTTGAAGACTGGCTGACCAGCTTTAGGATTAGGCGTACCGTCCGGCATGTTGTCGGGTTCAGTCTTAGGCGTACCGTCCTCGTTGAACTGCGCACAGTGAACCTTGCGCTTTTCGCCTTTCTTCTGGAAGACGCTATCACCCTCGTACAAGCTTAGTGTGCGGTTAGCCACCTCAATGACCTTGCCGGCATACTTGCCCTTAACGTAGTACAGCAAGACGATCTCAAACTGATCTTTCTTAGCTTCACCGTCGACCTGGCTGCCCTCGTAGCAGTCCTTAATTTCCTTGTCGAGTTCCCCATCTTGGCCGTTAGTCCAGGTCGGGATCTTATCAATCATATTGGGATCGTACTTCGGCACCCACTCATCAGACTCAGCATCATAGCGTTTAACTTGCTTTGCCTCGTCTTTTGTGGTCAGGTAACGATAACCAGCAAAGCGCCAGTTGCGGTAACTGGTGGCATTGGGATCAAATAGGCAGTCATTGATTGACTTGCGCTCGGTCTTGATCCAGTCGGTCTCATAGTCCCAGGTGCTCCAAAACGTGGCGTTGCCAGTGATAAACAGCTCGCGGCCAAAGGGTATGATCTCCAGCGACATATCGTTCTTGTCCCAGGTGTAATCAGCCATCTGGTTAAGCGCGCGGGTCTCAATCTGCTGTTCAAGACGAGTAGGCAAGTACATCATGCGCGGCTTAGAGCCAAAGGTATTAGCAATGTTGGTTTCAATATTGTTGTAGGTCATGGGGTCGGATAGGTTTTGACCCATCTGCGATTGATACCCAATGTTGACCCGCTCGCCTCGGTACATTTGCCCGGCCTGGCTCCAAGTTTCCTTGTATTCGGTCATGTAGTTAGCGGCCGAGCTGATATCGGCTTGAGCCTTTTCAAAAAGTCCATCTACTGCGGCCGATTTGCTTTTCTTGGAGGCTGCCATATATCCCACATACTAGGCTATAAAGCTAACGCTTGTCTAGGTAGGCATAAAGTTCGGATCATACTGGTAATCGGCTGTTTCGGGTTCGGTGTAACTCCATTGAAACATCTGCAAGGCAATGGCGGTTGCAATGACTGTATCGTCGAAGCAGCCCTCTTGAGCATTGGTGCGGCCATTCTCATCGATCACATACGTCATAGCCTCACGTGCAAAGGTAATGTCGTGGTCTGTCAAACTATGTTCGCGGATCGCTTGGGCCAGGTAGTCCACCATTAAAGGCTTGGTTCTAAGGTCAGTCTTCCAACCGAGCATGGCGGCTGGTTGCTCCCACAACTCCTTTTCATAGTTGCGTTCGCGGGTGTAGAGCGTTGGGTAACGCCGATCCTTTAAGCGCTGGAGTGTGGTGAGGCCGTGATTGTTCACCTCAGTGCCTATTAACGCCCGTAAATACCACATGCCAATGTCGTAAGCAATGTCTCCCAAGCGGTCAGGATCACAGTGACCACGCCAGCGCGCGACCGTTTCCATGTTCTTCTTGTCCAGCACGGTAATGACTGAGTAATCGCCGTGTTCTAGACCCTCAGCTACGTCGATACCGATAACGTACTGACCTAAACGATCCGGGTATTTCCACACCTGTAAGGCTGATTTCTCTACCTTGTGTGGTTCATAGCCGTGTTCACCTTGGGTTAGCTCGATGAAGTCGCCTGGCAGTGACGCCTTTTCGTACTCAAGCAAGGCGTTGATGTCAAACCTTGGCCGCCCGGACGCAATAAAGGCCTCCATGTCATTTGATGGGTACTCTTGGCGCATGCGGTCAGCATCGTTGCCGAACTCTTTGAGCTTCATGCGATACCACATCACTTGCTCGTCTTTAAGGTTGTAGGTGTCCTTAAGCTTTTGCTCTGTGTCACTTAGTGAGAAGTTAGCCGACACTGGTAATTGGTACTCGTCGGCGTCATACCACGCGTAGAAGATAGGCGTAAACACGCTGTCGCCGCGTTTGGCCGCTTGCCAGGTCTCATAGAAATAACCTCCAATACCGTTAGCCGTGGACTCGTGGAAAACCATTGTGTTAGGCCGCATTGGTACGGTCTGCATGAGGCCGGCCACTAACTCTTGACCGTTGCTCCAGAACGCTACCTCTGAATTGTGGAGGATCTGATTAGTGCTAGAGCGTCCTATTTCCTTAGACTCAGCGCTACCTGTTTTGATCTGGCTGCCCAACACTTCGAACGTCAGGTCTTTCTTGGTGTTGTACCTCAATCTAGGTTGGAATGGGCTTTTGGCGTTGTCGTAGTAGCGGCGAAACATCTCGTAAATGTTGCGAGCGGCTTCGTCTAAGTGGGCGACGATGGTGGCCGATTGGTTTTTGTGTGTGGCCGTCCACCAGAAAATAAGGGCCTCGATGATCGTAGAGAGTCCCATTTGTCGAGCCTTGAGGATAATAAATCGTACAGGTCGGCCGGCTTCAAGTTCCGCCAAGACTGCGGCCACGAATTTACGTTGAACAGAATTAAGGGAAAGTGGGACGATACTTCCGTCCTTGTCACGGATACAGAGGTTCTTTTCATTGTAAACATGGAAATCTGCTGCAATCTCGAGGATTCTGGCCTTTCGCCATTCGTCAGTCCCCTTTTGGAGTTTGGCTGATGCAAGTTCAGTCACTCCAGTACCGCGTCAATATTGTGTAGCTCGATTTTGGATTCAGTCTTGTCAGCTTTGAGTATGCCGCCTTGCTTCATAAGCAATGAGGCTGCGGCCACGTCACCCTTAACCGCCTTTTGGAGCATAGCTTTGTAGATCATAGACATGCGAGAGCCGGCGTATATCTGATTTCTACGCTCGGAAACCACTTCCCAAAAGTTCGGGATCGTCTTCTGCCAGTTATAGAGCGTCGTGCGAACAACCTTTAACTCTTGGGCTAAAGTCTCGGCGCTCATCTTCTTAAATTCACCCTCAGGGGTGATAATTGTCCCGCCCGTTGCACAGAAGTCAATCCACGCTTGCTGCTGAGCCGTGATAATTGTCGTTTTTTGTGCAGTTTCCATTAGCCCTAATATGCCATACTGGTTACGTTTGAACAACTGGCTATGATCTAAGGCTAAATCTTGTCAAGTTACAGCAATCGAGGCTTGCACGAACTATCAAGCCATCAAAGTAAATTGAAAACCCCGGAATTTTCGACACTTCCCCATCGCGTTTTATGTTGTAGCTAGTGTCTTAACCGCCTCATCAAGCGTACACACGGTGAATAAACTAGCTTCCTCTTGTTTGGATATCTCCCGGCGTAGGGCCTGTACCCGTTGTTCATAGCGGTTGCGGTAAGCAAACGTCACGACATAGATAACCAGTGGAAACCCGACTGTGGCCGCCTTATAAGCATTAACATACTTGCGCAGCTTGTCCCGCACATCTGGCATTTCCTCACTTCCCCGGTCTACCTCTACGTACCAGTCAATCTCATCGGCGCCTCTAATCCACAAATTGAGGTCGTACTTGGTTCGACTTCCCCGAATGTAATCCTCCACGCTGGGCTCACCCAAAATCGTTAGCTGTCCGGCTCGCTCCGCTTCTACTACGCGCGTATAAAGCTCCGCGATATCAATGGCATGGTCACGCTTCTCATAGATGTCTGACTCAGCCCGTACCCATGTGAAGCCGCCAGGTGGTCGGCCCCCGAGCTTGCGTTCCAAGGGTCTGATATGGCCTAGGCGTTCTAGACGCTGGAGCACGTCTCGGCATTGCCGGCCGTCTGAAGCTGGGCTGGTGTGGGAGAAGTGGAGGCGTCCGAGCTGGGACGTTGTGACTTGTTTGAGCCTGGCCACATCGCGAATGATGTCGTGGTCGGTAGGTGAGAGGAAATGGGAAGCCATAACCACTAACCAATCCGGCCGTTACAGACACGTCTCGGCCAGTAAATACGGGGGTTGTCGCCTCCGACCTCGGTAGCTGTCGGGGTACTGGTCTTGGTAGTCATGCCTCCACCACCCGGAGTCCTTTCTGGGCCCGGGGCTGAGGTTCCCAGACCACTCGCTGTCGCTGGGTGATGTCAGCATCAACCATTGCTAGGGGTCGGCCGTACTGCACCTGTGAGGCGATCCTGACCGCGTGGGCCGTGTTGCATGACTTGCCTGGTGCGAGCGTCACTCCCGTTGCCGGTCTGAGCGTTGCGTCTCCAGTTATCAGGCGAAATACACCCTCGAACTTCCCGAGGTTCTGAAGCAGTGTCGCCGATAGGGCCGGTATCTCGCGGGCCAGGATAGAGGCATCATTTGCTCCCATAGCTAGGAACATCTTGTTACGGGCGTTGGCGAGCACGGCGTCACGTAAGTCAGGTGGCAGTTGGGCCATGCGTTGGTGTGCCAGCGTGAAGCTCACGGCGTACTTGCGCGCCTCGTCTAGAACGGTAGCGAAACTCATGGGCAGGTTGACATAATTGTGGAACTCATCGACGTACACACCAAACGGCCGGCGCTGCTCAAATGGAATGCGTGCCCGGCGCAAGGCTGACTCCCACAGTTTGGCTAGTAGTAGCGACGCATACAGTTTGGTCTCTTCCTCCCCCACTTCTTTCGACAGGTTGACCAGCACGATCTTGTTGCAGGCCAGTACGTCATCAAAGTTGAAGCCGGATTTGGTTTGGCCGAGTGCTCCCCGCAGGCTGGGCCAGGTCTCAAATGGTCTGAGCCGCCTAAGCAGGGGTGCAATCGCATCGGCCTGGCGCTCCGGCTTCATGAGGTTATACTCGCGGTTCCAGAAGTTCTTGACCGCCTCGTCGGGGACTTTCTTGATTAGCTCATCACGGAAGCGTTTGCCGCCCTCACCTGGGGCTAGCGCAGCCGGGATATCCAGTAATGACAAGCCATTGTGGGCCAGGGTGAGCGTGACATTGCGCAGAATGTCCGGGGTGGTGGAGAGTTTGTAGATATCATATAAGCGGTCAAACACGGCCATGACTTGATTAGTGACCTTGTGGGGGTCGCCCTCCAGGACGTTAAAGCCCACCGGGTTATCACTGAGGGACAGGTCGAGCACCACGACATCGTTAATCCGTGCCCGGGGGATACGATCTAGAACGTTGTGGAAGCTGTCACCATGTGGGTCGAGAAACGCGCCACCCCCACCCTGCTCCACGTCTTGAATAAATAAGTTCTCCATTAAGGCTGATTTACCTGAACCTTGGGTGCCAATGACGTGAACGTGTTTGGTCTTATCGGCCTGACTAAAGCCGATAACACGGGTAGAGCCAGTGAAGTTGGACGTAGCGACCACGATGGGGCCGGTGGGTGTCGCGGCTTCGGCCATTAAGCGCTGTCCCCTACCGTATGACAGACCGGGCACACTCGGGCCACCAATGGGCAGACCACATAAAATGGCTAACTCGTTCGGCGGAAGCGTGAGCCGCCAGTGCTCTATCGGGGGTTCGTGACGGCTAATCTTATCCAACACCAGCCAATGGATATTGCGGAGTTTGTAAACCTGTAGATGACCGTAGCCAGACAGGACTTTAGCGATTAGTTTGTGAGCACGGATATCATGTGGGGCCGTGGTCACCAGTTTGGCCGAGGCCTTGAAGTTGCCGTCATAGCCAGTGGGAGTAAATATCACCTGAACCATAACGGCGTCGCCCATTTGGAGACGGCCCAGACTAGTCAGCAATCCACTGATCACTCGAGGGTCTAAATCTTTTACTGTGGGTTTGCCAGTACGTGGATCGGTCAACAGCGGTGAGGGGGTTTGGGGCCTAAGCTCTGCGCCGTACTTCCAGCGTCGCGTTATCGGCATGGCCGGCTCAATCCCGAGTCCCGGGACGGCCGACATAATCATGTCTAGGATAGTGTCTTCTAGGCGCTCCGGGAAACTAAGCAAGTGGTGGATACCCGCTTCATCGGCAAATACTTCCAACCGTACTGTTTCGCGGCCATGAATGCTAGCCCGTTTCATCGGTGGATAAAGGCCACTGAGCCGGCTGAAGAAGTCGCTTGCCATCTCTAGCGTTAGATCGGGGCCGGGAAAGATAACCTCGTAAGTGACGTGCTGTGCGTCCAACTTGGTTTGCTCCCATCGTCGGCGGCAATGAATCCCTACAATCAAAGGGCCAAAAATCAGTACGGGCAAGATAAGTATTTCGAGGCTTCGCCACAACATTAGGCTTTAATAGTAATGCTTTAATTGCTCCCACAGCCGGTTTATGGTTTCCTGTACCTCCCGCTCTGCCGCCGACACCTCAGCAATGACCTCTTGCCTGCGCGCCTTGGCCTTGTCCCGTTCCACCCACTCGCCGTCGATGACAACCCAAATACCCCAGGCGATTAAGACGACCGCGCCCAGAATGACAATGCCGATCATGCGCCGGCCTGCTCTATAATCCGGGCCGCGACGGTCAGGAAGTTTGATAGAACGTGCTCATTAGCGACCGACACGATTAAGTTTGGGCTCGTAACCTTGGCCGCCAGTTCCGCGTTGGTGTCCATCACAAAGTGGGCCATCTGCCGGACGGCCATCAGCTTGCGGGCCTGCAGGCCCAGGAGCCGGTCAACCCGCCAGGCTTCCAGGTCGGCCTCGTAGTCGGATAGAACCACTGAATCTGGTACAGGTGGAGCTTCGCGCATCTCATACGCGGCTTCAGCAATACGTTCACTGATCTCGATCTCGTACATGCATCAAAAATCCCCCAATCTCGCCGTTGAGACTGGGGGAAGTGTGGTGGTTAGGTGACTAACTGTTCCAGGTCGCGGCTTTAACCGCCCACATCTGCGCGGTCTGAGCCTCAGTGATGGCTACTGAAAGCATTCGGGTAACCTCAGGCCCTGGGTCCACGCTCGGAGCATCCGGACCGTCCCCACGAAGTTGACTAAGCGTGTCGATCACTGTCGCAAACTGCTCCTTAATCTTCTGTACGTCGGGGTTACTGGACGGGTTAAAGGTCAGGCCAACGGCCTTTTCGCCAAAAGTTAACTCGCGGGCATCTTTCAGGGGCTCATTCATTTCGCGTTATCTCGCCTTAATTATCCCCATTATCACACATCAGCCGCCCATATACATCTCCGATGCTAGTAGCCGGATTAACTGGCGCTCAGGACTGTTATAGCGCCGCCACTGATCCATCGGCCAGGACAGGCCCAGCAGTTGCATCACGCGGTGTCGGCGGTCGGTCACGCATAAACCAGTGCCCTCGAAGATAAACAGCAACCGCAGGACGCGGTTCAAGACCTCGCGCGGGCAAGTCCCCGCCTCAAAGTCGTAAGTCGGGTGATTGAGGTTATCCACGGCCGCTCTGATCTGCTCGCGCATGAGCTGACCGGTGCGCCGAAACGAAGCGCCCTCCGGGATATCCGTGAGGGCGCGCAAGGTTGCGAGGTGCGGCAGGCGGTGGGGTCGTGCTCCCCAGCCGACTAAGGTGCGAAGTTCGTCGGTTAAGTCCTCGATTTCCATAATGGAGCTTTCCGGGATGGGCCCAGGTTTGCCCGGTACATCGTGGAGGTAGGCCGTTCAGCGGGTCAGGTGGGTGGGTCTCTCACCTCCGACGTAACAACACCAAATCGCCAGGTTGTTCCGAGCTACATGCTAGATGTATCGATTGAGATCAGCGCATCTGGTAAACATGTAGCGTGAAAGTAGCCCTCTATATACGGCTGTCGCTCGTCACTGTGGTCCCGGACGCGTCCGAAGGTGAACCGGTCCAACAGTCGGGTCTGGAGCGCCAACAGGTGGACACACAAGCCCTAGCCGAGCGCAAAGGCTGGCAAGGTGTCCCGTACATCGATGAAGCCAGCGCCTACAAGCGGCGGGCCAAGCGCCCCAAGTTCGACCAACTACTCAGCGACCTCGCAGACGGCACCATCGAGGGCTTGTGCGTCTATGACTGTGACCGGCTGGCCCGGCAACCGCGTGACCTGGAACGCCTGATCGACCTGTACGAGGCCAACCGGTCACAGTCATAGACGCACAAG
>Ga0207667_10000739_pt1 | contig 42543 bp, 32 predicted proteins | sample KBSCornC52_FD_184301 | JGI IMG/M metagenome (GOLD analysis project Ga0207667, IMG submission 184301) | Corn rhizosphere microbial communities from Kellogg Biological Station, Michigan, USA - KBS Corn C5-2 (SPAdes) (version 2) | ecosystem: Host-associated > Plants > Roots > Rhizosphere > Soil ... | reverse complement strand
GCCGCTGCGGCTGGACGGCGAGAACCTGCAGCTGCTGTCGATCGTGCTGGACGGCAGCCAACTGCCTGCCACCGCATATCGCTACGCCGGCAACGTGCTGGAGGTTGACGGCGCCCGCGACGGCAGCGTGCTGGAAACCCGCGTGCGGCTGCGCCCGGCCGCGAACACCGCGCTGGAAGGCCTGTACCTGTCCGGCTCGCGCGAGGCCGGCTTCCTGCTGACCCAGTGCGAGGCCGAGGGTTTTCGCCACATCACCTTCTTCCCCGACCGGCCCGACGTGCTGTCCAGCTACACGGTCACCCTGCGTGCCGACCGCGCGCGCTTTCCCGTGCTGCTGGCCGGCGGCAACCCGGACGGCGCCGGCGAGCTGGAGGGCGGCCGGCACTGGGCGCGCTTCATCGACCCGCATCCGAAGCCGAGCTATTTGTTCGCCCTGGTCGCCGGCCGGCTGGAAAAGATCGAGCGCGACTACGTCACTGCCGACGGCCGCGCCGTGCAGCTGAAGATCTGGGCCGAGGCGGACGCGATCGACCGTTGCCACTACGCGATGGACGCGCTGGAACGTTCGATGCGCTGGGACGAACAGGCCTACGGCCGCAACTACGACCTGGATGTGTTCCACGTCGTCGCCACCCATGACTTCAACATGGGCGCGATGGAAAACAAGGGCCTCAACATCTTCAACGCGAAGTGCCTGCTGGCCGAACCGGACTCGACCACCGACGACGAGTACCGCCACGTCGAGGCGGTGGTGGCGCACGAGTACTTCCACAACTGGAGCGGCAACCGCGTCACTTGCCGCGACTGGTTCCAGCTGTCGCTGAAGGAAGGGCTGACCGTGTTCCGCGAGCAGAGTTTCTCGGCCGACATGAACTCGGCGCCGCTGAAGCGCATCGAGGACGTCGCCCTGCTGCGCCGCGCGCAGTTCCCCGAGGACGCCGGCCCGCTGGCGCATCCGGTGCGCCCGGCGCAGTACAGCGAGATCAACAATTTCTACACCGCCACCGTCTACGAGAAAGGCGCCGAGCTGGTGCGCATGCTGGCCGGCGCGCTGGGCCGGGACGGCTTCCGCCGCGGCATGGACCGCTACTTCGCGCGCAACGACGGTCGCGCCGCCACGATCGAGGATTTCCTCGCCGCGCTGGGCGAGGCGAACCGCACCGACCTCACGCCCTACCTCGCCTGGTACGCCCAGGCCGGCACGCCGCGGCTGAAGGCGCACGGCCATTACGATGCGGCCAGGCACGAGTACACCCTGACCCTGGCCCAGCACATGCCGGGCAGCCACGGCACGGAAGCCCGGCCACCGTTGCCGATCCCGGTCAAGCTGGCGCTGTTCACACCCCGGGGCGATATGCTGCCGCTGCATCTGGACGGCCAGACGTCCAAAACGGGCAACGAGCTCGTGGTGGTGCTGGCCCAGGCCGAGCAGAACTTCGTTTTCACCAACGTCGCTACTGCGCCGGTACCCTCGCTGCTGCGCGGGTTTTCCGCGCCGGTGATCCTGGAATGCGACTACACGCCGGACGAGCTGGCATTGCTGCTGACCCACGACATCGACGGCTTCAACCGCTGGGAGGCCGGCCAGCAACTCGCCGCGCGCGCCTACGAGGACTTGCGCGACGGCACCGCTGCCATCGCCCTGCGGGCCTGGTGCGATGCGCTGGCCAAGCTGTTCGACAACGCTGCCATCGACGACGCGCTGCTGGCCGACCTGCTGACGCCGCCGGGCGAGGTCGAACTGGCCGAGCGCGAAAGCGCGATCGATCCGCAGCGCATCCACAGCCTGCGCCAGACGCTGCAGCAGCGGCTGGCGGAGCGGCTGGGCGCCCTCGCCCTGCGCCAGCGTTACGCGGCGCTGGTTGCGCATACCACGATCGAACTCGATGCGATCAGCCAGGCACGTCGCCGGCTCAAGCGCCGCGTGCTGGAGCTGCTGGCGCTGCTCGACCACGACGGCGCCTGCGAACTGGCGGCCGGACAGTACCGTGACGCGCCCGGCATGACCGACCGTCTCGCCGCGCTGGCCGTACTGGTGCGAAACGATGCCGCACAAGCTGGCGCGGCGCTGCACGACTATCGCGAACGCCATGCCGACAACGCGCTGGCGCTGGACAAGTGGTTCGCGGTGCAGGCGCAGCTGCCGGGCGAGCCCGCGCTGGATCGCGTGCGCGCGCTGGAGCACGATGCCGCGTTCACGCTGAAGAACCCGAACCGGGTGCAGTCGCTACTGGGCGCGTTCGTGCGCAACAACCCCAGCGGTTTCCACCGCCTCGACGGCGCCGGCTACCGGCTGCTGGCCGAACGGCTGGTAGCGCTGGATGCGTTGAACCCGCAAGTCGCGGCACGCCTGGCCACGGCATTCAACGGCTGGCAGCGCCTGGAACCGCAGCGGCGCGAGGCCGCGCGTGCGGCGATCGTGGAGCTGGCCGGGCATCGCGGGCTTTCCCGCAACCTGGCCGAAATCATCGGCAGTGTGCTGAATCACTGACCGGACGCAGCGGCATCAAGCCGGTTCGCGCAGTCGCCCTGGTGTGCGTGGCGGTACCACCACGCACACGGGCGGGATATTTCATTCAGACGGCCAGATGATCGAGTGCATCGAGCAGGCTCTGCATGCGCGACTCCAGGTTCGGCTGCAGCGTCTCGCGCTCGCTGTCGTCGCGCTCGCTCAAGCCGTCGATGGCCATCTCGACCTGGCCGAGTTCGACCAGCAGGTCGTGATGCGGATAAACCGGTTGGAAATCGAAGCTCATGTCCATGGCGTATTCCTCTGATCGGTGGCGAAGGGGATGCAACCGCCATGCCAATGTGTGATGCCAATCACGGCTGATTCACGCTTTTCATCACACGACTGACGCTGCACGTCATCTGCTGCCGCGATCGGGCACAAAATCCCTTTTCAGTCACCCCATGTTCACGCATTTGCGGTGAATATCGACCTGCGTTTACGGCAGCAGCGCTGCTCATCGCCAGATGGTTTCCGGTTTCTGGCGTCCGGCAATACGGTCATCCTGGATTCCCCCTGTTCCTGAGACCGCCGGACGCCAGATCTATCAGCACAAGGCCCCGCGACCACCAAGCCGCGGGGCCTTGTCTTTGTGGGGATTTGGCGGACTTTCCTGGCGCACAAAAGGCGACGGCACCCCGAAGGGTGCCGTCTTGCTTCCTTTCCTGGTACGCGATCGAACCCCTGTCCGTCCGATCTCGGCGCGCGTGGTCGCGCAGCGTCTGCCCCTGAAAGTGCTGGTTCTTGGAAGCAGGAACCGTGCCATCCGATCCGATCGGCTCGCAAGGCGTTGATGGCGTTACCATGGCGCCCCGTTTCGTCACTTTTTGCACGCTCAGGTCAGTTCGATGCGCCATCCGACCCACTACGACGTCATCGTGATCGGCGGCGGCCACGCCGGCACCGAAGCCGCGCTGGCCGCTGCGCGCGCCGGTGCGCGCACGCTGCTGCTCAGCCACAACATCGAGACGATCGGCCAGATGAGCTGCAATCCCGCCATCGGCGGCATCGGCAAGGGCCACCTGGTCAAGGAAATCGACGCGCTCGGTGGGGCGATGGCGCACGCCGCCGATCGCGCCGGCATCCAGTGGCGCACGCTGAACGCATCGAAGGGGCCGGCCGTGCGCGCCACCCGCTGCCAGGCCGACCGCGCGCTGTACAAGGCGGCGATCCGCCGCACGGTGGAAACCCAGCCGAACCTCGAGCTGTTCCAGCAGGCTGTGGACGACCTGATCATCGAGCACGGCCGCGTCACCGGCGTGGTCACCCAGATGGGCTTGTCGTTCGGCGCGACGACCGTCGTACTCACCGCCGGCACCTTCCTCGCCGGCAAGATCCACATCGGTCAGGCGCAGTACGCCGGAGGCCGTGCCGGCGATCCGCCGGCCAGCACGCTGGCGACGAAGCTGCGCGAGTTGCCGGTCGCCGCCGACCGCCTGAAGACCGGCACGCCGCCGCGCATCGACCTGCGCAGCATCGACTTCAGCGGCCTGGAAGAGCAGCCCGGCGACGCGCCGGCGCCGGTATTCTCCTACCTCGGTTCGCGCGACGAGCACCCGCGCCAGGTCAGCTGCTGGATCACCCACACGTCCGAGCGCACCCACGAGATCATTCGCGGCGCACTGGACCGCTCGCCGCTGTACACCGGCCAGATCGAGGGCGTCGGCCCGCGCTACTGCCCGTCGATCGAGGACAAGGTGGTGCGCTTCGCCGAGAAGTCGTCGCACCAGATCTTCATCGAGCCGGAAGGGCTGGACACGTTCGAGATCTATCCGAACGGCATCTCCACCTCGCTGCCGTACGACGTGCAGCTGGCGCTGGTGCATTCGATCAAGGGCTTTGAACACGCCCACATCACCCGCCCCGGCTACGCGATCGAGTACGACTATTTCGACCCGCGCGGACTCCAGCCGTGGCTGGAGACCAAGGCGATCCCCGGCCTGTACTTCGCCGGCCAGATCAACGGCACCACCGGCTACGAGGAAGCCGCCGCGCAGGGCCTGATCGCCGGCCTCAACGCTGCGCTCGCGGTGCAGGGCAAGGCGCCGTGGTATCCGCGCCGCGACGAGGCGTACATCGGCGTGCTGATCGACGACCTCACCAGCAACGGCACGATCGAGCCGTACCGCATGTTCACCTCGCGCGCCGAATACCGCTTGCACCTGCGCGAGGACAATGCCGACCTGCGCCTCACCGAGAAGGGTTTCGAACTCGGCGTGGTACCGCAGGCGCGCTTCGACGCACTGCGTGCCAAGCGCGACGCGGTCGAGCACGAGCTGCAGCGCCTGGGCGCGTTGTGGGTGACCCCGGCGAACGCGCGCGGTGCGGCGGTCGAGCGCCAGCTCGGCATCGCGGTCAGCCGCGAGACCAGCGCCATCGACCTGCTGCGCCGGCCCGAACTCGGTTACGCCACGCTCGCCGCCGTTCCCGAACTGGGGCCGCCGGTGCAGCGCGCCGACGTCGCCGCGCAGGTCGAGGTGCAGGTGAAATACGCCGGCTACCTCGAGCGCCAGCGCGAGGAAATCGAACGCCAGCGCCGCCACGAGCACCTGGCGATTCCCGCCGGCTTCGACTACGACAAGGTGCGCGGGCTGTCGGCCGAAGTACTGCTGAAACTGAAGCGTTCGCTGCCGGCCACGGTCGGCCAGGCCGCGCGCGTCAGCGGCGTCACCCCCGCGGCGATCTCGCTGTTGCTGGTGCACCTGAAGCGCCGCGACGCCGCCTGAGCTGTCCGCGCGGCAACCCGCTCATGGCATCATGCGCACCTTGACCAAGACGGGAGCGCAAGCATGGAGATCTGGATCGGCCGCGACGGCGAACGGCATGGCCCCTACCAGGAAGACGACGTGCGCCAGTGGCTGCGCAGCGGCCAGGTAAGCCCGCAGGACCTGGCCTGGTACGAGGGCCTCGCCGATTGGCAACCGTTGTCGGTACTGTTTCCCGACACGCCGCCCGCGCCGCCACCCGCCGCCAGCAACCCCTACGCTGCACCCACCGCCCCCTTGCTGCCGCAGACCACCGCCGCGGCGCTGGAGGATCATGCCGGCTTCTGGAAGCGCGTGGCTGCCTACATCCTCGACGGGATCATCCTGTACATCCCGCAGATGCTGATCGAGAAGGCGTTCGGCGGCGATGCCGCCAAGGCGGCGCTGAAGCAGGCCAGCCTGGATGCGGTGGGCAACCCCGATGCCATGATGGCCGCCAACATGCATTACTACTCCACGATGTGGCCGGCGATGCTGCTCATCCTGGTGATGGGCGTGCTGTACTTCGCTCTGTGCGAAAGTTCGGCCTGGCAAGGCACGCTGGGCAAGCTGGCGCTGGGCATCCGGGTCACCGACCTGCAGGGCAAACGGATCAGCTTCCCGCGCGCGCTGGGCCGCTACTTCGCCAAGATCCTCAGCGCCATCATTCTGGGCATCGGTTTCCTCATGGTCGCCTGGACCCAGCGCAAGCAGGGCCTGCACGACATGATCTGCGACACCCTGGTACTGAACGGCCGCGCCAGCGAGTTCAAGCCGACGCAGGCATCGTCCGGCAACCGCAACTCGTTCAGCGCCTGATCCAGCAACCTCGCCACGGCGCCGCGGTCGATCCGCGGCGCCGTTCTCGTTTGCGCGACGGCGCGCCCGCAGCCACTTGTTATCATCGACAGCTTGACCCTCTTCACCCGGCGCCACGCGCCGTCGCAAGGAATTGAAAGCCGCTCATGCTCAGCATCGAACAACGCATCGCCAACGACATCGCCGCCAGGACCGAACAGGTGCAGGCGGCCGTCGACCTGCTCGACGGCGGCGCCACCGTGCCGTTCATCGCGCGCTACCGCAAGGAAGTCACCGGCGGCCTCGACGACACCCAATTGCGCCTGCTGGAAGAACGCCTGCGCTACCTGCGCGAACTGGAAGAACGCCGCGCGGCGATCCTCGCCAGCGTCGAGGAACAGGGCAAGCTCGGCGATGCGTTGAAGGCCGACCTGCTCGCCGCCGATACCAAGGCACGACTGGAGGACTTGTACCTGCCGTTCAAGCCGAAGCGCCGCACCAAGGCGCAGATCGCGCGCGAGGCCGGACTGGAGCCGTTGGCGCTGGGCCTGCGCGAGGATCCCACGCTGTCGCCGGAGGCGTTCGCCGAAGCGTTCGTCGACGCGGACAAGGGCATCGCCGACGTGCGTGCCGCGCTGGACGGCGCGCGCGCGATCCTGATGGAGTCGATCGCCGAGGACGCCCACCTGGTCGGCGAGCTGCGCGACTGGCTGTGGTCGCAGGGGCAGATCCGCGCCAAGGTGGTCGAGGGCAAGGAGAACGAAGGCGCGAAGTTCCGCGACTACTTCGACCACGTCGAGCCGATCGCGAAGATCCCCTCGCACCGCCTGCTGGCGCTGATGCGCGCGCGCAACGAGGGCGTGATCGAACTCGAGCTCGCCCCCGCCGCCGACAGCGAGCATGGCCACGCCGAGGGCGAGGGCCGCGTCGCCGCCCACGCGGACATCCACAACCGCGGCCGCGCCGCCGATGCGTGGCTGCGCGAGACGGTGCGCCTGACCTGGCGCGTGAAGCTGCACCTGCACCTCACCCTGGACCTGTTCGGCCGCGTGCGCGAAGGCGCCGAGGACGAGGCGATCCGCGTGTTCGGCGACAACCTGAAGGATCTGATGCTGGCCGCCCCCGCCGGCGCGAAGACGGTGATGGGGCTGGACCCGGGCATCCGCACCGGCTGCAAGGTCGCGGTGGTCGACGCCACCGGCAAGCTGCTGGCCACCGACACGATCTACCCGCTGGAGCCGCGCCGGCAGTGGAACGAATCGCTGGTGTCGCTGGCGAAGCTGTGCAAGCAGCATGGCGTGGATCTGATCGCGATCGGCAACGGCACCGGCTCGCGCGAGACCGACAAACTGGCCGGCGAGCTGATCAAGAAGCTGGCCGACGCGAAGCTGTCGAAGATCGTGGTGAGCGAGGCCGGCGCCTCGGTGTATTCCGCCTCCGAACTCGCCGCGAAGGAATTCCCGGAACTCGACGTGAGCCTGCGCGGCGCCGTCTCGATCGCGCGCCGTCTGCAAGACCCGCTGGCCGAACTGGTGAAGATCGAGCCGAAGGCGATCGGCGTGGGCCAGTACCAGCACGACGTCAACCAGATCAAGCTGGCGCGCGCGCTGGACGCGCGGGTCGAGGACTGCGTCAACGCCGTCGGCGTGGACGTGAACACCGCTTCCGCCGCGCTGCTGTCGCGCGTGGCCGGGCTGTCGGCGTCGGTGGCCGAGAACGTGGTGAAGCACCGCGACGCGAACGGCCCGTTCCCGAACCGCAAGGCGCTGCTGAAGGTGCCGCGCCTCGGCGACAAGGCGTTCGAACAGTGCGCCGGCTTCCTGCGCGTGTCCGGCGGCGACAATCCGCTGGATGCCAGCGCGGTGCATCCGGAAGCGTACCCGGTGGTCGAACGGATCATCGCGCAATGCGGCCGCGAAGTGCGCAACATCATCGGCGACAGCGGCTTCCTGCGCGGCCTCAAGCCCGAGCAGTTCACCGATGAAAAGTTCGGCGTGCCGACCGTGCGCGACATCCTGAAGGAACTGGAAAAGCCCGGTCGCGACCCGCGTCCGGAATTCGTCGCCCCGAGCTTCGCCGAAGGCGTCGAGGACGTGAAGGACCTCAAGCCCGGCATGATCCTGGAAGGCCGCGTCACCAACGTGGCCGCGTTCGGCGCGTTCGTCGACATCGGCGTGCACCAGGACGGCCTGGTGCACGTCTCGGCGTTGTCGCACACCTTCGTCAAGGATCCGCGCGACGCGGTGAAGGCCGGCGACATCGTCAAGGTCAAGGTGATGGAGGTGGACCTGCCGCGCCAGCGTATCGGCCTCAGCATGCGCCTGGACGACGAACCGGGCCAGGCGCGCGCCGGCCGCCCGGGTGGCGGCGGCGATGTCCGCGGCGGCCAGCGCGACACCCGCGGCCCGCGTTCGGGTGGCACTGCCCCGAAGCCCGCGCCCACTCCGGCCAACAGCGCGTTCGCCGATGCACTGACGCGCGCGATCAAGCGCTGAACGCCCGTGCAGCCTCGCATGCGGCGGCGGTGCACTGCAGCATGCGCTTCCGTATGGAATACCGTAACGTAACATCCAGCTAACAGGGCCATCCCGGTCCAGGAGTGTCAGCATGCTTCGTATCCGCCACCTGGCAGGCGCCATCGCCACCACCTTGCTGTTCAGCACGGCCGCTGCAGCCACCGATTTCAGCAACGTCATCGTTTTCGGCGACAGTCTCAGCGACGGCGGCAACATCTCGCTGGCCACCGCGCCCGGCATCCAGCCGCCGCTGCGTTTCACCACCAATCCCGGCACCACCGCGGCGGAGAACGTGGCGGCTGGCCTCGGCTTCACGCTGGCCCCGTCGGTTGCCGGCGGTACCGACTTCGCCTGGGGCGGCGCAGGTTTCGTCAACAACGTGGCTGCCGTACCGACCATTCCGCAACAGCTGCAGATGTACCTGGGCGCGAACGGCGGCAAGGCCGATTCCCACGCCTTGTACCAGGTCTGGGGCGGCGCGAACGACATCTTCTACCTGAGCAGCGCACTGACCGATCCGAACGCGATCGCCGCCGGCGCCGTCAACGCGGCGCAGACCGAACTCGGCCTGCTCGGTGGCCTGCAGGCCGCCGGTGCCCGCTACGTGGTGGTGTACAACCTTCCCGACCTCGGCAAGACCCCTTCGGCTGCCGCCGGCGGCGCGGCCGCCCAGGCCGGTGCCAGCCAGCTCGCCGTGCTCTACAACGGCGTGCTCAGCAGCGGCCTCGGCCAGCTCAGCAACAACGGCCTGAACATCATCCCGGTGAACACCTACGCCCTGCTCAACGAGGTGATCGCCAACCCGTCCGCCTACGGTTTCAGCAACGTCACCGCCCCGGCCTGCGGCGCCGGCTCCAGCTCGGTGCAATGCGGCCCGCAGGGCTCGGGTTTGCCGTACACCTACGCGTCGGGCACCGACCAGACCTACCTGTTCGCCGACGGCGTGCACCCGACCACCGCCGCCCACGCGATGCTCAGCCAGTACGTGCTGTCGGTAATCCACGCGCCGGAACAGATTTCGCTGCTTGGCGAAGCGCCGCTGGCGGCCAGCACCGTGCAGAACCGCGTGATCCGCGACCAGATGCTGACCGAGGGCAAGGATGGCGATACCCGCGCCTTCGTCAACATTGATTACGGCCAGCAACGCTTCGACGCCAGTGACAGTTCCCCACGCACCACTAGCGACAATTTCAACTTCACGCTGGGCGCGAACCTCTTTGCCGGCGAGCATGTCACGGCGGGCGTGGCTCTCGGCATCGGCCAGCACAACGCCGATTTTTCCGGTGGCGGCGGCTACAAGCTGCAGGACATCAGCGGCCTGGGCTATCTCGGCTACCGCAACGGTGGCGGCTACGTGGGCGGCTACGTCAACTTCGGTCAATCCAACTTCAAGGACATCGAACGCCGCATGAGCATCGGCACCATGCAGCGTACCGAAACCGGCAAGGCCGACGGCTCGCATCTGGGCGGCGGGCTCACCGGCGGATGGTGGTTCGATCTCGCCGACAAGCTGCAGACCGGGCCCTTCGCCACCCTCGACTGGCAGACCGTGAAGATCAGCGGCTACAGCGAGAGCGGCGGCGACAGCAGCGCGATGTGGTTCGGCCGGCAGCAGCGCGACTCGCTGCTGTCCACGCTGGGCTGGCGCCTGCGCGGCCAGTGGCAGGTCAACAACCTGCTGATGTCGCCATATGTCGAGCTGGGCTGGAACCATGACAGCAGGGCCGATCAACGCATGGTCAGCGCAGGCCTCACCAGCATGAACGGCACGTTCGCCCTGCCCGGCTTCAGTCCGGACAAGAGCTGGGGCACCGCTTCATTGGGCCTGTCCGCCCAGCTCACCCCGAGCGTGCAAAGCTGGATCGGCTATAGCGGTCGCTTCAGCGACAACAGCCAGAAGTACAACAGCGTCAATATGGGTGTACGGATCACCCTCTGATCCGGCAAGCCCGTGGCCCGACCCCTTGGGCCGAGCCGTAAAAAAAGCCGTCCGCTGATGCGGACGGCTTTTTTGTGGACCTCCCGCCGGACGCGGGAAGACGCGGTCGCTATGGCGACTTACTTGTTCTTGCCGCCGGTCGCCATGCTGAGGATGGCCATGGCCTGCTTCTTCATCGTCGCCGCCGCAGCGGGATCGAGCGCCTGCACGTCGCTGCCGACCTGGTGCTGCTTCAGCACCAGCGTGCCGTCATCGCTCCAGCCGGCACGGTCGACCGCACTCGGCTTGCCGTCGCGGTTCGCCTTGGTCTCCTGCACGATCGCCCACGGCTTGCCGTTCTTGTAGGCGTAATCGGTGCTGGTATAGCCCTTGTCGCCGTAGTCGACTTCCTCGCGGATGAACTTCACTTCACCGGCCTGGCGGAACAGCTGCCAGCCACGCGAATCGTTGGCCTCCAGCTTGGTGCCGTGGCTGATCTTCATGCCGCCGATCTGCGCCTTGGCCTCGTCGAAATCGGCCAGGACCTTCTCGCTGGGGGTCTGCTCCGCCACCAGTTCGATCGCCACGCCATCGTTCTTGCTGCCCTTGGCCAGCACCGGCGCCTGGATCGGCATCGAATACTTGCGGTCGCCGTCGGTCAGATTCGCCTGGATCACGTACAGGTCGTTCGGCTTCACCTCGGCCGGATTGAAGGTCAGCGTGAACGACTGCGGGAACGAGCCAGCCGGCGCCGTCTTGCTGGCCAGCGGGGCGGAGCCCACGGCCGTGGACGACACGTCGACCAGGTTCAGCACCAGGGTGGCGTTCGCCGACGGCGCGGGCGTGCCGGCGCGCAGCGAGATCGTGCCGCTTACCTGGTTCGGGATCTGGGGAGCGGCAGCGGCCGTGTTCGCGGCGGCGGGCGCAGTGGAGTCCGTCTGCTGCGACGGATGGGAAGCGTTGTTGCAACCCGCCAGTGCCAGTGCCGCGACCGACATCAGCGACAAAACCGTCTTGCGCATTGGGAAAACCTCATCAACGTGAAAACAAGCACGAGGTCGTTCAGGCGCTCTGCGCCACGACTCTACGCGGGGGAAGTTCCAAGCATAGCCCAAAAAAGGCGGCACGGAAAAGTCAAGCCATCCAATGGCCTACCATGCGCCGGCGTACGCTGCCCGGAACAGGGGCCACATCAAGGGCGCCGCAGGGCCCGGTGCGCGATGTCACGGCGGCAGAACGCGCCGTCGTAACGGATCCGGGCGACTGCGGCATAGGCACTTTCGCGCGCCGCCGCGATGTCGTCACCCAGGGCGCAGACGGTCAGCACGCGGCCCCCGGCGGTGACCACGCGATCCGCCGCATCGAGCCGAGTGCCGGCATGAAACACCTTCACGTCGGCGCCCGCCGGCGCGTCGAGGCCGTCGACCACGTCGCCCAGGCGCACCCGGCCCGGATAACCGCCAGCCGCCATCACCACACCGATCGCCGGGCGCGCATCCCAGCGCGCCCGGGCCTGCTCCAGCCGGCCGTCCAGCGCGGCGTCGATCAACTCGACCAGATCCGACTTCAGGCGCAGCATGATCGGCTGCGTTTCCGGATCGCCGAAGCGCACGTTGAACTCGATCACCTTCGGCGCGCCCGACTTGTCGATCATCAGGCCCGCGTAGAGGAAGCCGATGAACGGCGCGCCCTCGGCCGCCATGCCGTGCAGGGTCGGCTCGATTACTTCCTTCAGGATGCGCTGCTCGACTTCCGGCGTGACCACCGGCGCCGGCGAATACGCGCCCATGCCGCCGGTGTTCGGGCCGAGGTCGCCCTCGTCGCGGCGCTTGTGGTCCTGGCTGGAAGCCATCGGCAGCGCGTGGCTGCCGTCGCTGATCACGATGTAGCTGGCTTCCTCGCCGTCGAGGAATTCCTCGATCACCACCCGCGCCGAGGCCTCGCCGAACGCGTGCGCGCCGAGCATGTCGTGCAGCGCCAGTTCCGCATCGGCCAGGGTCAGCGCCACCACCACGCCCTTGCCGGCGGCGAGGCCGTCGGCCTTGATCACGATCGGCGCGCCATGCTTGCGCACGTACGCCAGCGCCGGATTCAGTTCGGTGAACACCGCATAGTGCGCGGTGGGAATGTTGTGCCGCTGCAGGAAATCCTTGGCGAACGCCTTGGAGCCTTCCAGCTGCGCGGCGATCGCGCGCGGCCCGAAGATGCGCAGGCCGGCGGCGCGGAACTTGTCGACCACGCCGGCCACCAGCGGCACCTCGGGGCCAACCACGGTCAGCCCGATTTTTTCGCGCTTCGCCAGCTGCAGCAGGCCATCGAGATCATTCATCGCGACGTCGGCGTTGCGCACGCCCGGCTCGCGCGCGGTGCCGGCGTTGCCGGGCGCCACGATCACTTCGTCGACCTGCGAGGATTGCCTGAGCTTCCACGCCAGCGCGTGTTCGCGACCGCCGCCGCCGATGACGAGGACCTTCATTGCGCTGCTCCGTGTGAGGCGCGCCATCCGGCGCAGCGCGACATTGTACCGGCTACGCTGCCCGCAGACGGCCAGATTCATGTCCTTCCGCCGGCGGAATGGGCGGCTAGGCTCACCCGACGACGGCGGCTGCCCGCCGCACAAGGAGATTCCGATGGTCCACCGTTTGCCGCCCTGGCTGTTTCTCGCCCTCCTCGTGCTCAGCGCGCCGGGTCACGCCGCGGCCTGGCGCGAACATCCGTCCTGGCAGTCGAGCTTTGCCCAGGCCGGGGTGAAGGGCACCTTGCTGGTCTACGACGAGAAGGCCGATGTCTGGCACGTGTCTGACGCCGCACGCGCCCGCCAAGCCTTTCTTCCGGCATCCACCTTCAAGCTGTTCAACGCACTGGTGGCGCTGGATAGCGGCGCGGTCAAGGACGAGTTCGAAGTGATCCGCTGGGATGGCAAGGTACGCGGATTGAAGGACGCGCCCGTCCTTGAATGGAACCGCGACAACAGCCTGGCCAGCGGCATGCGCTATTCGACCGTCTGGTTCTACCAGGAAGTCGCGCGCCGTGCCGGCGAGCGGCGCATGCAGCAATGGATCGACCGGGCCGGCTACGGCAATCGCGATATCGGCGGCGGCATCGACACGTTCTGGCTGCACGGCGCGCTGCGCATCTCGGCCGAACAGCAGATCGATTTCCTGCGCCGCCTGGCCGACGACAGGCTGCCGTTCTCGCCACGTGCGCAGGAAATCGTGCGCCGCATCAGCATCACCGAATCGGCGCCCGCCTATGTGCTGCATGCGAAGACCGGCTGGGGCACGCATGCCGCGCAGAACAGCGCGAACGACGATCTGGGCTGGTATGTCGGCTGGGTCGAACACGCAGGGCGCCGTTGGTTCTTCGCGATGAACATCGACCTGCCTGCCCCGGGCGACGCGGCCAAGCGGGTGCCGCTGGCGAAGCAGCTATTGGCGCAACTGGGCGCCTTACCGCAAGGCAGCTAGAAACTCACCCGTCGTGCTGGCCGAGCAGGGCCAGCAGCGCCGCGCGCGGCAGCTTGCCGGTTTCGTTGCGCGGCAACGCCTCGACCAGCTTCAACGGGCGCGGCAGGAACAGCGGGTCGATCGCGCGGCGCAGCGCGTCGACTATCGTGTGTCCATCCAGCCCCGGCGCCACCGCCAGCGCGGCAATGCGGTGCACGCCGAGCGCGTCGCCGTCGTCGAGCTGGAACACCACGCCGTCCTGTACGCCCGGTATGGCCAGCAGGCGCCGGCTGAGGTCGCCCAGCGAGGCGCGCTTGCCGGCGATTTCCAGCATGTCCGCATGGCGGCCGCGCAGGCGGAAACAGCGACCGCCGTGGGACAGGCTGACGATGTCGGCCAGGGTGACCGGCGCGTCCAGTTGCGGCGCTTCCACCGCGGTGCCGTCCGGCTGCGGGTGCAGGCTCACCGCCTCGTACAGTGACCAGTCCTCGTCCATGGCGGGACGGCGGCTGGCGAACACGCAGGTCTCGGTGGAACCGAACACTTCCAGCAGCGGCGCGCCGAAACGCTGCTCGGCGGCCCGGGCCAGTTCGACCGGCAAGGGCGCGGTGGCCGACAGCATCGCCGCGACCGGCGGCAACGCGATGCCCGACTCGACCAGGGCGCGCAGGTGCACCGGCGTGGTCACCAGCACCCGCGGCGCCGGCACCTCGGCCAGCGCGGCGGCCACGTCGGCCGGGAAGAACGGCCGCCCGGCATGCACGCCGGCCCCGCCCAGCAGAGGCAGCAGCACCGACATCTCCATGCCGTACATGTGCTGCGGCGGCACCGTGGCGACGATCTCGAAGCGCGGCCCGACCACCGCGCGCAGCATCGCCAGGTTGCCGGCGTTGCTGGCGTGGAAGCTGCCCCAGGTCTTCAGGTTCGCGCTGGGCGTGCCGGTGGAACCGGAGGTATAGCCGATCGCCACCACCTGCCCGGCCGGAATCGATGGCCATGCCGCATCGAGTTCAAGCGGCGGTGTGGCATCCAGCGACGGCAGCTGCCGGTAGCCGCACGGCGCGGGATCGAGCGCCTGCTCGCCCAGCGCGTAGCAGCCCGGATGCGCCGCCATCACTTCGTCCACCGCCTGCGGCGCGCGCGACGACGGCAACAGGTTGGTCTGGCCGCGCAACGCGATCGCGCAGAACGCGACCAGGAACGCATAGCGGTCCTCGCACAGATTGACCGCGGCGGGAGCGGCGGGCAAACCGGCGGCCACCGCCTGCACCTGCGCCAGGAAGCGAGCCGCGTTCACCGGTTCGCCGTGGCGCCAGGCCACGATCCGTGCGGGGTCGGCCGTGTCCAGCAACGGCAGTCGCGGCGGCGCCTCACGCTGGTAGGTGTCGTAAACGATGGCCAAGCCGCAGTCTCCCTGATCTTCGATTCGTCATGCCCTCGCAGGATCGCGCCGCACCATGAACGGCGGCGTGAATGACGGCAGTTGGCATCCCGCGGCGGTTCAGCTGGCGCATGAGCCGGCGCGCTCCCCCGGACGCTCAGGCGCGAATGATAGCGCCCGACAGCGCATCGCGGATCATCGTGGGACTGGACTGGCCCCCCAATGGAGCGTCCAGCAGGCCGTCCAGCGCATCGCCGAAGTACTCCGCCACGGTCGGCGCCGCCCGCGCCGGCGGTCGGCCGTGCGGGTTTGCGCTGGTCGACACCAGCGCGCCGCCGAACGCCCGGCACAACGCGGCGGCGGGTTCGTGCGCGGTGACCCGCAGCGCGACGCCGGCGTGTGCGCCGGCAACCCACGACGGCACGTCGGCCGAGCGCGGAAAGATCCAGGTATGCGGACCGGGCCAGCTCGCACGCACCTGCTGCAGCACCTCGCCCGGCACCGCGGCCAGCTCGATGTAGCGTTCGACCTGGGCGAAGTCCGCGGCGATCAGCAGTACGCCCTGCGTAGCCGGGCGCTGCTTCAACGCGAACAGCCGCTCGAACGCAGCCTGATCATGCGGATCGCAGCCGAGGCCGAACACCGCCTCGGTGGGATAGGCCAGCACGCCGCCGCCACGCAGCAGCGCGGCAGCGGCGTCGAGTTCGGCGAGGGTGAAGCGCCGCAGCACTCAGGCCCCGGCCTTGCTGCTCGCGGACTTCTTTGCGGCCGCCTTCTTCGCGGTGGTCTTCTTTGCCGCCGTCTTCTTCGCCGTGGTCTTTTTCGCCGCGGTCTTCTTGCTGGCGGCCTTCTTCACCGCCGTCTTTTTTGCCGGCGCCGCCTTCTTCACGGCCGCCTTCTTGGTCGCACCCTTCTTGCCGAAGCGGCCCGGCTTGCGTGCCGGCGCGGCCGCCAGCAGCTCCAGGCACTGCGCCTCGGTCAGCTCCTTCGGCTCCTGCTCCTTCGGGATGCGCGCGTTCTTCTCACCGTCGGTGATGTACGCGCCGTAGCGGCCGTTGAGTACCTGCACGCCATTGCCGAAGTCGAGGATCAGCCGGTTCGCCAGCATCTCGAGTTTTTCCTGCACGATCTGCAGGGCGCGCGGCAGCTCGATCGTGTATGGGTCGTCCTCGGGCTTCAGCGAGGCATAGGTGCTGCCCTGCTTCACGAATGGACCGAAGCGGCCGATCGCCACGCTGACCTCGTCGCCGTTCGGCGCGGTGCCCAGCTGGCGCGGCAGCTTGAACAGCTCCAGCGCCTCGGCCAGGGTGATCGTGTGCATGCTCTGGCCGGGGCGCAACGAGGCAAAGGTCGGCTTTTCCTCGTCGTCCTTGGTGCCGATCGCCGCGTACGGCCCGAACCGGCCCAGGCGCACCGAAACCGGCTTGCCGGTCTTCGGGTCGCTGCCGAGTTCGCGCGCGCCGGTCGCCTCGCTGCGGTCGACCGACTCGGTCTTCTCGTCCACCTGCTGCTTGAACGGCAGCCAGAAGCGCTCCATCAGCGGCACCCAGGCTTCCTCGCCGCGGCTGACCGCGTCCAGCTCGTCCTCCATCTTCGCGGTGAAGTCGTAGTCGACGTACCGGGTGAAGTGCTGGGTGAGGAACTTGCTGACCGCGCGACCGACGTCGCTGGGCTTGAAGCGGCGGTTGTCGAGGAACACGTACTCGCGGTTCTGCAGCACCTGGATGATGCTGGCGTAGGTCGACGGGCGGCCGATGCCGTGTTCTTCCAGCGCCTTGACCAGGCTCGCCTCGGAATAGCGCGGCGGCGGTTCGGTGAAGTGCTGGTCGGCCACGATCTCGTGCAGCGGCACCTGCTCGTCCACCGCCAGCCGCGGCAGGCGGCGGCCTTCGTCGTCGTCCTCGGCATTCTTCTGGTCACGGCCTTCTTCATAGACGGCGAGGAAGCCCGGATCGACCACGGTGGTGCCGCTGGCGCGGAACGCGGCATCGCCGCCGGCCACGCCGCGCACGGCGAATTCCACGGTGACGGTATTCAGGGTGGCGTGGATCATCTGGCAGGCGACGGTGCGCTTCCAGATCAGCTCGTACAGCTTGCGCTGGTCGTCGTTGAGGAAGGCCGCCACCGATTTCGGCGTGTGCATCGCCGAGGTTGGGCGGATCGCCTCATGCGCTTCCTGCGCGTTCTTCGACTTGGTCTTGTACACCTGCGGCGCGTCCGGCAGCGCCTTGGCACCGAAGTCGCGGGCGATCAGCTGGCGCAGCTCGGCCATGGCATCGTCGCCGAGCATGGTGGAGTCGGTACGCATGTAGGTGATCAGGCCGACGTTGCCCTCGCTGCCCAGTGCGACGCCTTCGTACAGGCCCTGCGCCACCTTCATCGTGCGGCTGGTGGTGAAGCCGAGCTTGCGCGCGGCCTCCTGCTGCAGGGTGGAGGTGGTGAACGGCGCGGCCGGGCGGCGCTTGCGTTCCTTCGAGCTGACCTCGCTGACGGTGAGGCGGCCGCGCGCGGCCTGCTTCAAGGCGTCGCGGGCGGCCTGCGCGCCGGCCTCGTCGGTAAGGTCGAACTGCTCGAACTTCTTGCCGTTGAGCTTGGAGAGGCGTGCCGTGAAGTCGCCTTCGGCGTGCTTGAGCTGCGCCTCGATGGTCCAGTACTCGCGTGCCTTGAACGCCTCGATCTCGTCCTCGCGTTCGACGATCATGCGCAGCGCCGGCGATTGCACGCGGCCGGCCGAGAGGCCGCGCTGCACCTTGCGCCACAGCACCGGCGACAGGTTGAAGCCGACCAGGTAGTCCAGCGCGCGACGGGCCTGCTGCGCGTCGACCAGGTCGTGCGACAGCTGGCGCGGCGCGGCCACCGCGGCCTTGATCGCCTTGGGCGTGATCTCGGAGAACACCACCCGGTGCATCTGCTTGCCCTTGGTCAGGCCGCGCTCCTTCAGGATCTCGCTGATGTGCCAGCTGATCGCCTCGCCTTCGCGATCCAAGTCGGTCGCCAGATAGATGTCGTCGGCCAGCTTGGCTGCCTTGGCGATCGCATCGACGTGCTTCTCGTTGCGCTCGATGACCTCGTAGGCCATGGCGAAACCGTGTTCGGTATCGACCGCGCCCTCCTTCGGCTTCAGGTCGCGCACGTGACCGTAGGAGGCGAGGACCTGGAAGTCCTTGCCGAGGTATTTGTTGATCGTCTTGGCCTTGGCCGGTGACTCGACGATGAGCAGGTTTTTTGCCATGAAGCTGGATATCCGAAAGTGAATCACCGGCGCTTCCGTGCCGGGCATATATATAGTTGAAACCACGCCGCGCCAACGACTGTCAAGCCCGGCCACGCTGCAGACACCGCCCCGCAGCGGCTCAATCGTCAGGCAATCGCTGGTAGCGGTTGCCCGGCAGAGGTTCCACCCTGGCCTCCAGCTCCAGCATCAGCAGCATCGCGGAAAGGGCGGCAGCCGACTGCCCGGTACGTTGCACAAGTTCGTCCAACGTCGTTGGTGCATGGCCAAGTTCGGCCAAAAGTCGCCGGTATTCGGAATCACCCCACTCTCCGGAATGCGCGCAGGCCAGATTGGCGCCACCCTCGGCCTGCGCCGGCCCGAGCGTCTCGCCACCGACTGCATCCAGCCGGGCAGCCAGTTCGCCACCAAGCATGCGCGCTGCCGGCGTCAATGTCTCGACAATCTCCGCCGCGGTCTCGACCAGCCGGGCGCCGTCGCGGATCAATCGGTGGCAGCCGCGGGCCAGCGGGTTGTGGATGGAACCGGGCAGGGCGAACACCTCACGGCCCTGTTCGGCGGCCAGCCGGGCGGTGATCAGTGAGCCGGAACGCAAGCCCGCCTCGATCACCAGGGTGCCCAGCGCCAAACCGGAGATGATCCGGTTGCGGCGCGGAAAGTGGTCCGGGCGGGCGGGCGTACCGGGCGGAAACTCGCTGACCAGCACGCCGTGCGCGGCGATCCGCCGGGCCAGCGCATGATGCTTGCGCGGGTACACCCGATCCGCCCCGGTGCCGATCACCGCGAGGGTTTTCGCGCTGGCGTCCAGCGCGGCCGTATGGGCGGCGCCGTCGATGCCGTCGGCCATGCCGCTGGTGATCGCGAAACCGGCATCGGCCAGCGCCCGCGCAAACGCCCGTGCATGCGCGAGGCCTGCCGCGCTGGCGCCGCGCGCACCCACGATCGCCACCTGCGGATATAGCAGCAGGCTGGCGTCGCCGACCACGAACAGCACGGCCGGCGGCTGCGGGATGTTTTCCAGCTGCGGCGGGAAATCCGCCTCGGTACAGCGCAGCAACCGGTGCCCCGGTTCGGCCAGCCAGGCCAGGTCGGCGGCCAGTTGCACCTCGTCGGGCCGGGCCAGCCAGGCCTCGGCCAGCTCGCCGAGCGGCGCGGCGTGGCGGCGCAGTTGCGCCAGCGCCGCCCGGATATCGCCACCGGTCGCATCCAGCCGCTCGCGCAGGCCGCCCGGTCCGAGGCCGGGCGTGCGCAAGGCGACCAGCCACGCGCGCAATTCATCCAGATCGTCCATGAGCATGGCCGCAGTTTACGCAGCAGGCACCCAAGGAAACGGCGCGGTGGGAGCCGCGCCGTCGTGTAGGCAGATGCCGCCGTGATGCCGCCGGCGGTTATTCCGGCATGGCCAGGCGGCCGCCGACGTGCACCGGGCGCAGGCCGTCCATCACCAGGCCGTAGCTGACCCGGTCGAAGGTGCGGAACACCATCACGTGACCGACGTATTCGTCCGGCAGCTTGACCGTCTCGCCGACGCCCCGGTTCCAGCTGTTGCTGGCCACGTCGTCGTGGATCGTCTCGCCCGGCTCGAAGATGGTGTAGGTCTGGCCGTTGTCGACGCCGTCCTTCGCACCGATCGACAGCATCACCACCTGGCGCGGACCGGCCGCGTCCATCGCGTCGGCGAAGCCGATCACCTTGGCGTTGGCCGGCACCGACTTCGGCGCATGCGGGTAGTAGTAAGCGTCGTACGGCGACTCGTCCAGCGGCATGATGCGATCGCCACTGCGGATTTCCTGGGTGGCGTTGAGCAGCAGCAGGGTCGCCGGATCGCCCGTGCGCAGCGTCTCGGCGGTGCCGATCACGCTGACCTCGACGCCGAGGTCGTCACCCTTGCCGTAGTGGCCGTCGTTGCGGGAATCCTCATGCCACGGCGCGTTGACCATCGCCGCGTTGCTGTCCAGGTGGTGGGCGACCAGATCGGCACTGGCCGCATCGTCCTGATCGAAACCGCGGAACACGTGACTCGGCCGCACGATCGCCCAGCGCTGGCCCGGCTCGCCCTGCAGGCCGCGCACATAAATGTTCTGGCCGACGGCGCCGCGCAGGCGCGCTTCCTCGAGGCCGACCACGTACGGCGCCGAGCTGACCTCTTCCGAGTTCATCACGCGCATGTCCTTCAGGAACATCTTCAGCTCGGACAGCGGGATCGCCGGCACCGCCTCGCCTTCGCGATGCACGCTCGGCTGCAGGCCCACGCGCGGCCCATTGATGAAGGACAGGTTGAGCACGTCACCGGGGTAGATCAGGTGCGGGTTGCGCACTTGCGGATTGGCCTGCCAGATCTCCGGCCACAGCCACGGCTTGGACAGGAACTTGGCGGAGATGTCCCAGAGCGTGTCGCCCCGGCGCACGGTATAGCTGTCGGGATGATCGGCCCGTAGTTGCGCACCGGCCGCATAGACGGCCACGGTGACCAGCATGCCGGCCAGCAACACGATAATTTTCTTGATCATTGGTGGGAATCCCCCTTCCCCAGATGCTCGGTCGAGTGTAACCGAATGGTTAACGCGCGCAACAGGCGCGAGTTGGCAAAAATCGTCTGTACTCGGACGCTTGCCGACGTACAATGAGACACATTCTAGATGGCGCCGAGGGTGGCTTTTTACCAAATCGCCCGCACTTTCGGCGCCGAGGTGATGCCATGTCCATTCTTTCCATCCTTGAATTCCCCGACCCCCGCCTGCGCACCCGCGCCGCGCCGGTGACCGTGTTCGACGCGAAGCTGGAGCAGTTCGTCGCCGACATGTTCGAGACCATGTACACCGCCAACGGCGTTGGCCTCGCCGCCACCCAGGTCAACGTGCACCAGCGCGTGCTGGTCGCCGACATGAGCGACGAACGCAACCAGCCGCTGGCGCTGATCAACGCGCAGATCCTGGAAAAGGACGGCTCGCAGGTCTACCAGGAAGGCTGCCTGTCGTTCCCCGGCCTGTACGCCGACGTCACCCGCGCGCTGAAGGTGAAGGTGAAGGCGCAGGACGTGACCGGCAAGGAAACCATCGTCGAGGCCGAAGGCCCGCTGGCGGTATGCATCCAGCACGAGATGGACCACCTGGAAGGCAAGGTGTTCGTCGACTACCTGTCGCCGCTGAAGCGCAACCTGCTGCTGAAACGGCTGGAGAAGCAGCGCAAGCAGGCGGTCGGTGCTTGAGCAAGGCCGGCTTGAGTAGCCCCGGCTTGCGGCTGGTCTTCGCCGGCACCCCGGAATTCTCCGTACCCTGCCTCGATGCCTGCCGCGCCAGCGGCGCCGAGGTGGTGGCCGTCTATACCCAGCCCGACCGCCCCGCCGGCCGCGGCCGCAAGCTCACGCCCAGCCCGGTCAAGCAGGCCGCGCTGGCTGCCGGCATCGCGGTCGAGCAACCCGAATCGCTGAAGCCCGCCGACGTGCAGCAGGCGCTCGCCGATTACCGCCCCGACCTGCTGGTGGTGGTGGCCTATGGCCTGATCCTGCCGCGCAAGGTGCTGGCGATCCCGCGGCTCGGCTGCTGGAACGTGCATGCCAGCCTGTTGCCGCGCTGGCGCGGCGCCGCGCCGATCCAGCGTGCGGTCCTGGCCGGCGACCGCGAAAGCGGAGTCGACCTGATGCGGATGGAAGCGGGCTTGGATACCGGTCCGGTGCTGCTCGAACGACGTACCCCGGTCAGCCGCGACGACACCGGCGGCTCGCTGCACGACCGTCTCGCCATGCTGGGCGCAGAGGCGCTGGCCGAAGGCCTGCGCCGCACGCTGGCCGGCGAGGCGCTGGTCGCCACGCCGCAGCCGGAAGACGGCGTGACTTACGCGCACAAGCTGGACAAGGCCGAAGCGAAGCTCGACTTCAGCCGCCCCGCGCTCGAACTGGAACGCCAGGTGCGCGCGTTCGACCCGTGGCCGGTGGCCGAAGGCGAGATCGCCGGCGAGCCGTTGCGGATCTGGGCCGCCCATGCGATCGAACTCGATCACCATGCTTCGCCGGGCCGCGTGCTGGCCGCCGGTCGCGACGGCATCGACCTGGCCTGCGGCACGGGCGCCCTGCGCGTCACCGCGGTGCAGCGCGCGGGCGGCAAGCGCATCGGCGCGATCGACTACCTCAACGCCCGCCCTGAATTGCGGCACAGCTGATGAAGGCCGATACCCGCGCCTTGGCCGCCAGGGGACTGGCCGAAGTCGCCCTGCGCGGCGCCTCGTTGCGCGACGTGATGGAGCGCAACGCGCCGCGCCTGGCCGATCCGCGTGACCGCGCCCTGCTGATGGCCCTGCTCAGTGAGGGCGCGCGCTGGTGGCTGCGCTTCGACGCGGCGGTCGACGGCCTGCTGGAAAAATCGCTGCGACACAAGGACCCGGCCGTGCACGCCCTGCTGGTGCTCGGCCTGGTGCAGCTGGAAATCCTCGAACTGCAGGACTACGCCGCGGTGGCCGCCACGGTCGAGGCGGTGCGTGCGCTGAAGCGTCCGCAACTGGCCGGGCTGGTGAATGCCATATTGCGGCGCTGGCAACGCGAGCGCGAAAGCCTGCTGGCGAAACTCGATGCCAAGCCACAGACCCGCCATGCGCATCCGGCCTGGCTGGCCGACGCGCTACAACGCGACTGGCCGCAACAGGCCGAGACCGTGATGCTCGCCGACAACCGCGAGCCGCCGCTGATGCTGCGGGTCAATCGCCAACGCAGCGAACGCGCCACCCTGCTCGATCGGCTGCAGGCCGCCGGCTATGCGGCGACGGCGCATCCGTGGCTGGGCGACGCGCTGGTGCTGCCGCACAGCGCCGACGTCACCCGCATGCCCGGCTTCGAGGACGGCCTGTTCGCGGTGCAGGACGGCGCTGCGCAAGTGGCCGCCGACCTCGCCGACCTGCATGACCGCGTGCGCGTGCTGGACGCCTGCGCCGCCCCTGGCGGCAAGGCCTGCCACCTGCTCGAGCGCGCCGACATCGACCTGACCGCGCTGGAGTTCGACGCCGCGCGCGCCGAACGCATCCGCCAGAACCTGATGCGACTGCGCCTGAACGCCAAGGTGGTGATCGGCGACGCCGGCGCACCGAAGGGCTGGTGGAACGGCCTGCCGTTCGACCGCATCCTGATCGACGCGCCGTGCTCGGCCACCGGCGTGCTGCGCCGCCGGCCGGACGTGCGCCTGCATCGGCGCGAGAGCGACATCGCTGCGATGCACGCACAGCAACGCCGCATCCTGTCCGCGCTGTGGCCGCTGCTGGCGCCGGGCGGACGGCTGGTCTACATCACCTGTTCGGTGCTGCGCGCGGAGAACGAGGCGATCGTGGGCGGATGGATGGCGGCCCAACCCGAGGCCCAGGCGCTGCCGTTCACCCTGCCGGTTGGACAGGCCGCCGCGATCGGCTGGCAGATCCTTCCCGGCGAGGGCGATCTGGACGGCATGTACTACGCGGTGGTGCAGAAGCCGCGCTAAGCCAATACTCGGGCGCCCATGCCATCTTGCCGCGTCGCCGCGCATACCAGGACGTTCCGTTCGTCGGGCTATGATGCGCGCCATCATTGATCGCCGCTGACGGGACATTCCCGACCGTGAAGCCTTGCGTACCTCTGTCCCAAGCCCGCCCGCTATGGCTGCGCAGCGCCCGCTGGGAGTTGCTGCTGTTCGGCGTGTTCGCGCTGCTGCTGCTCGGCCTGGGCATAGGGCTGCGCGATCCGTGGCCGTCCGACGAACCGCGCTTCGCGCTGGTGGCGCGGCTGATGGTCGAGCACGGCCAGTGGCTGTTCCCGCATCGCGGCCATGAGCTGTACCCGGACAAGCCGCCGGTGTTCATGTGGCTGCAGGCGCTCAGCTACTACCTCACCCACAACTGGCGCATCGCCTTCCTGCTGCCGTCGCTGGCCGCCGCGCTGGGTGCGCTGGCATTGGTCTACGACCTGGCGCGCCGGCTGTGGAACCACCGCAGCGCGCTGCTGGCCGCCGCCACGCTGCTGGTCACCATCCACTTCACCTACCAGATGCGCAACGCGCAGATCGACCCGCTGCTGCTGGGCTGGATCACCCTGGCCAACTACGGCCTGCTGCGCCACCTGCTGCTGGGGCCGTCGTGGCGCTGGTTCGCCGCGGGCTGCTTCTTCGCCGGCGTGGGCGTGGCGACCAAGGGCGTCGGCGTACTGGCGCTGCTGATGTTGGTGCCGTACCTGGTCGCACGCCGCGGCCACTGGCACCCGCTGGCGCTGCCCATCGGCGGCTGGCGCTGGGCCGGCGGCCTTACGCTGTTCTTCGTACCGATCCTGGGCTGGCTGCTGCCGATGCTGCTGGTCGCGCACGCCGACGGCGATCCGCAGCATGCCGAGTATGTGCAGAACATCCTGTTCGGGCAGACCGTGCATCGTTATGCCACGCCGACCGGGCACATCCACTCGCCGCTCTATTTCCTCGGCATCATCGTGGTCGACTGGCTGCCGCTGTCGCTGCTGCTGCCGTGGGCGCTGCCGGCATGGTGGCGCCGGCTGCAGCGGCGCGATGCGCGCTTCCTGCTGCCGCTGGGCTGGATCGTGCTGGTATTGCTGTTCTTCTCGTTCAGCCCGGGCAAGCGCGACGTCTACATCCTGCCGGCGCTGCCGATGACCGCACTGGCGCTGGCGCCGCTGCTGCCCGGCCTGCTGCGCCGGCGCGGGGTGCGCATCGCGGTGTTCGCGCTGACCGCGCTGCTGGCCGGGGCACTCACCGTCGCGGCCGCACTGGCGATCCACCGGCATCCGGCGTGGGCGATCAGGATCGAACAAAGCCTGGACCCGCAGATCTGGTGGATGCTGCTCGGCATCGGCGCCGCCGGCCTGCTGATCGCCGCATTCACCCGGATCCGCCGCGCGCCGCTGGGCTGGCTGCTGTTCGCCGGCGTGCTGTGGGCGGTATACGGACTGTGGGGCTACCCGATGCTCAACGGCGACCGTTCCGCGCACGACGTGATGGCGCAGGCGCGTGCCATCGCCGGGCCGGAGGCCGGCATCGGCCTGCTCGCCTGGAAGGAGCAGAACCTGCTGATGGCACAGGGGCCGGTCGCCGAGTTCGGCTTCCTGAAACCATGGCCGCAACAGTACGCCGACGCTATCGCCTGGTTGCGACAGGAGCCGGCACGGCGCTGGATCTTCAGCCTCGACGACGCAATGGGCCACTGCGTGGACCGCCGGCGCGCCATCCATGTCGGCCACGCCAATCGCCGCGAATGGTGGATGTTCCAGCTCGGTGCGGTGGCGCCCGGCTGCACGCCCGGCGTGAGCGCGAACCAGCAGGCCGACGACGCGCCCTGAGCGGCGGCGCGTTCCCATGTATGCATAGGCCCATGGAACGGCGCACCACAAAGGAGATGAACCTTCGCGTTACAATGCCCCGCACGCAAGCCATGTCGACGACGCTGGCCCGTTAGCATTGCCAGACAGGGATTACATGGTTCGACAGGCTCCTCACGTGCGTGAACACCCGGCTTCATGGCAGATCTGGACGGCTTCACTGCTGCTGGCGGTCATGCCCTTGTGCTTCGCCGTATCCGGACGGCTCAAGACCGTGCCGATGGTGCTGCTGTTCGTGGCTGGCCTGATCCTGCTGGTCACCCGCGCGGAAACCCGACACGCCTGCCGCCTGGTGTGGCCGGTGGCCGCCGCCTGCGCGCTGCGTCTGCTGTACGACATCGGCAACTTCCTCGGGCACCGGCTCGACTGGACCACTCTCGACCTGCCGGCACAGACGCTGCTGTTCCTGGGCATCGCGGCCGTCTTCACCCTGCCGCTGAAGCCGCGCGTGATCGCGATCGGCTTCAGCCTGACCACCTTGCTGCTCGGTGCGGCGAGCTTGTACCAGCGCTACGTGCTGGGCGCCGACCGCCCGTACGGCTTGAACGGGGGCGACTGGGCCGCGGTCGAGTTTGCGATGTACCTGCTGGTGCTGGCGCTGCTGTCCATGCTGCAGGCGCTGCGTCCGGGCACCCGGCGCGGCGATCGTTGGCTGCATGTCGCGGCGGTGGTGATCGGCCTGTATGGCGCGGTGCTGACCCAGAGCCGTGGCCCGCTGCTGTCGTTCGCCCCGATCTACCTCGGCCTGATGCTGTGGTACGCCATGCGCTCGCGGCACTGGCGCCGCATGCTGGCCTTGTTCGCCGTGACCGTGCTCGGCATGCTGGCGATCACCGCCACCCTTCACCACGAAATGGTCGAGCGACTGACCGATGTCCCGGCCGAGATCGCCAGCTTCAATACCGGGAACAGCGGCGACGCCGCCGGCGCCGTCGGCGAACGCTTGGAAATGTGGCGCGCCGCGTGGCAGGCCTTCCTCGAACACCCGCTGGCCGGCATCGGCCTGGACCAGTTCGGCGTCTACGTGCGCGAGCAGGTTGCCGTCGGCAACGCCAGCCCACTGATCGCCAAGTACGTGCACCCGCACAGCGAATACCTCGAATCGCTGGTGGCCGGCGGACTGCCCGCGCTGCTGGTGCTGCTGCTGTTTCTCGCCGTACCGCTGGTCTTTTTTGCCCGCCACCTCAACCATGCGCAGGAGCCGGTCGCTACGGCCGCCGCGGCCGGACTGATGGTGATTGGTATGTATGGTCTATGTGCGTTAAGCGATAATGTGTTTTATCGGGCGATGCCGCAATCGCTCTACCTGTTCCTCGTGTTGGGCCTGGCCTTCAGCATCGGCCGTCTGCTGCACAACGCTCCGTCCCGCTGACGTCGACTCGCCATGGCCCGTATCAATCTGCTTGCGTGGGACAACCAGCGCGGTCTCAGCCACGATATCCGACTGCTGTCCTCGACGCTGGTCGCGCTCGGCCACCAGGTCCACGTGACCACGCTCGGTCCGCACCGGCATGACGGCCGCAGCAAGGCCTTGCTGCTGCATGCGCGCATGTGGTGGCAACGCCTGCGCCGCGCCGGCCCGCGCACCACGCCGTACGACATCAACATCGCGCTGGAGCACGTGCGCCCGGACTGGTGCGGGCTGGCCCGGCTGAACCTGCTGGTGCCGAATCCGGAGTGGTTGTCGCCGCGCAGCCAGCGCTACCTGGCCCGCTACGACGCGATCCTGTGCAAGACCCGTTACGCCATGGAGTTGTTCACCGCACGCGGCTGCCGCGCTCTGCACATCGGCTTCCGCAGCACCGACTGTCTTCAGCCGGAAGTCCCGCGACAACCGACCTTCCTGCATCTGGCCGGCGCCAGCCGGATGAAGGGCACGCAGCGGCTGCTGGCGCTGTGGCAACGGCATCCGGAATGGCCGAAACTGCTTGTGCTGCAGTCGCCGCGCTCCGCGACCCGCCTGAGCGGACCCGCTCCCGCCAACATCGAGCACCGGGTGGGCTATTCCACCGACGTGCACGAGATCCGCCAGCTGCAGAACGCGCACCTGTTCCACCTGTGCCTGTCGGAAACCGAAGGCTGGGGCCACTATCTCGTCGAGGCGATGAGCTGCAAGGCGGTGGTGATCACCTGCGACGCGCCGCCGATGAACGAACTGGTCACTCCGGCACGCGGCGTCCTGGTCAAGGCCGATGATATCGGGCCGTTCAACCTGACCACCTTGCACCGCTTCGACGAGGCGGCGCTGGAAGCCGCCGTAGCGCGGCTGCTGGCGATGCCCGGGCACGAATGCGCAGCCCTGGGCGAACGGGCACGGGCATGGTTCGAGTCGAACGAGGCGGCTTTCGCCGCACGGCTGGACGCCGCCCTGCGTCAGCTTTCCTGAGCGGGAAGCGCGCGCAGGTCGGCAGGCGGACGCACGAACTCGGCCAGGTGCTGGTCGACGCCACGCTCGCAACGAACCAGGCCGCGTGCCCGCGTGTCGTCCACGATGCGGTCGTTCGGGTTGTCCACGACATGCTTGCGGGTGGGATGGTGGAGATGCGTCGCCAGCGCGCTGAAACGCAGTTCGCGTCGGAGCAGGCCGGCATGGAAGGCGCGCACGGCCAGTTCGGTGTCCTCGCGGCCCCAGCCGATCATCGCCTCGTTGAAGCCATTCAGGCGCAGCAGGTCGTCACGCCAGAACGCCATGTTGCAGCTCTTGATGCCACGCTGCTTGGTGCCGGGCCGGGCGTACCAGCGCGCCAGCAGCGGCAGGCGCAAGGTATGCCGGCGCCGCTCGATGCCGTGGCTGAAGAAACCCGGCACCGCCATGCCTTCGTGCAGCATGCGCAAGGTCAGCGTGGCGTCGGTCAGCACGCGCGAACCCTGCACGAAGCAGCCGCTGCGCGCGAACGCGCGATGGTCGGCGATGAAATGCCGCTCGGCCAGCATGTCGCCATCGAGCAGGATCACGTAATCGCCCTGCGCGGCGGCGATCGCGCGGTTGCGCGCGCGGCTCATGCGCGCGCCCTCGTCCGGCTGCCACAGGTGCACCAGGCGCACCGGATAGTCCACCGCCACGTGCTCCAGCAGTTCACGCGTGGCCGGCCCCGAACCGTCGTCGGTGACGATCACCTCATACGGAAGTTCGGTCTGCGCCGCCAAAGCGCGCAGCACCCGTTCCAGCGCCTCGGGCCAGTTGTAGGTGATCACGGCAACGCTGATCCGCATCACGGCGCTCTCGCTCAGTCTGTATTTCGTTGCGTTTTCGGCGCGCGTCGACGTCGCCGGATGGCCGACCACAGGATCGAAGCGGCACGCTGCTGGTTGCGCAACCACGAACCACGGCGCAACCGCGCCAGCTTCGCGTAGTGCCGAGCTTCGCGCCAGGAGGGGTCCGGCTTGGTGCGGAACTCATGCTTGACGCTCTCCAGACAGCGCTCGTCGAGGCCGATGTTCCTGGCGTAGATCTCGATCAGGCAGCGCGAGCGGAACCGGTTGAGGTACTGAGTGGCTGGCGTCTGCCTGCCCCACCAGCCGTTGTTGCCGTGGATACGGTAAAGCACCGCGCCGGTACGCAGGTAGTACTTGCGCGCACCCAGCACGCTGGCACCGAACACCAGACAATTGTCGGCGGACAGCCGCCATGTATGACCCAGCTCCGCCGGCAGCTCCAGCGTGCGGCGCGCCCACAGCGCGCGCATCGACAACGCCGAGGTCGGCGCGCCGTACCAACGCATCGACATGTAAGTACTGATCGCGGTGAAGCCGAGGTCACATGACTGCTCGGCATAGCCCATCCAGCGCCGCTCGTCGCCGAACAGTTGGATGTCGGAGAACACGAAGTCGACGTCGCGGCGGCTGTCATAGAGCTCGCCGAGGCGTGCCAGGTAACCCGGCTCCCAACGGTCGTCGGCATCGAGGAAACAGATGACGTCGGCGCGGGCCTGCGCCACGCCACGCTGGAACGCCACCAGCTGGCCGCCGTTCTCGCCGCATACCAGGGTGACTCGCGGATCGTCGCCATAACGCTCGCGCAGGTAAGCCTGCGAGCCGTCGTTGGAGCCGTCGTCCACCACGATGACCTGCGCGGCCGCGCGGGCCTGCCCCAGCGCACTGTCGACCGCCGCGCCGACGAAGTCGCGGTAGTTGTAGTTGGTGACGACGACCGCGAAGCTGGTCATGCCGCCGCACCGTCCTGCAGGAGGCGACGGAAGTAGCCGATGGTTTCCTTCAAGCCGTCCTCCAGCGCCACCGTCGGCTGCCAGCCGAGTTGGTCACGGGCCACGCCGATGTCCGGCTGGCGCTGGCGCGGGTCGTCGGACGGCAGTGGCCGGTAGACCAGCTTTGAGCGGCCACCGACCAGGGCCAGCACCTTCTCGGCCAATTCCAGCATGGTGTGCTCGACCGGATTGCCGATGTTCACCGGCCCGGTGAAGCCGCGCTCGGACTCCATCATCCGCACCATCGCCTCGATCAGGTCGTCGACGTAGCAGAAACTGCGCGTCTGGCTGCCGTCGCCGTAGATGGTGATGTCCTCGCCGTGCAGCGCCTGCATGATGAAGTTGCTCACCACCCGGCCGTCGTTCGGGTGCATGCGCGGGCCATAGGTGTTGAAGATGCGCACCACCTTGATGTCCAGCGCGTGCTGGCGGTAATAGTCGAAGAACAGCGTCTCGGCGCAGCGCTTGCCCTCGTCGTAGCAGCTGCGGATGCCGATCGGATTGACCCTGCCCCAGTAGCCTTCGGTCTGCGGATGGATTTCCGGATCGCCGTAGACCTCGCTGGTCGAGGCCTGCAGGATGCGTGCCTTCACCCGCTTGGCCAGACCCAGCATGTTGATCGCGCCATGCACCGAGGTCTTGGTGGTCTGCACCGGATCATGCTGGTAGTGCACCGGCGAGGCCGGGCAGGCGAGATTGAAGATGCGCTCCACCTCCACGTACAGCGGGAAGGTCACGTCGTGCCGCATCAGCTCGAAGTACGGGTGCGTGAGCAGGTGCGCCACGTTGCGCTTGCTGCCGGTAAAGAAATTGTCCACGCACAGCAGGTCGTGGCCGTCGTGGAGCAGGCGGTCGCACAGGTGCGAGCCGATGAATCCGGCACCGCCGGTGACGAGGATGCGTTTCATGAGCTGCCGTTCGGTGCCATTGCAGGGGTGCGATGCACGCTTGACCGAGATCAACCGGCGCAGGCGGATTTTGTCATGGATTGGAGGGCAAAGCTGCGACCCATCCGGCTGAATGGACACGCGGTCCGCATGCGGGCGGGTCGCGGGCTTCGGCTAGAATCCGCCCATGCCCACGTTCCCGCTGACCCTCGCCGTCATCACCCACAATGAGGCTGAGAGCATCGCGCGCTGCCTGGACAGCGTGCCGTTCGCGGCCGAGAAGCTGGTGGTCGATTCCGGCAGCGACGACGACACGGTGGCGATCGCGCAGGCGCACGGCGCGCGCGTGCTGCATCAGGACTGGCTCGGCTTCGGCGCGCAGCGCAATTTCGCCAGCAGCCAGTGCAGCCACGACTGGATCCTGGTGCTCGACGCCGACGAATACCTCAGCCCGGAACTCGCCGCGGAACTGCAGCAGCGCCTGCCGGCGCTGATGGCCGGCGCCGCGCCGGCGGCGTACCTGCGCCGCAGCACGATCTACATGGGCCGGCCGATGCGCTGGTACCGCCCGGCCGTGGGCGAAAAGCTGGCGCGGCTGTACCATCGCGGACGGGCGCGCTGGAGCGACGCACGGGTGCACGAGTCGCTGCGCTTCGACGGCGCGGCGCCGACCCTGCGCGCGCCGTTCAACCACGTCAACAACCCGGCCCTGCCGCACAAGCAGCTGAAGGTGCTGCGCTACGCCGAACTGAAATGCCGCGACTGGCTGGACCGGCGCAAGCCGGTGCGGATGTGGCAGGCGCCGTTCGTGTACGCGCTGGCCTTTCTCAAGGACTATGTGTTCCGGCTGGCTTTCCTGGACGGCTGGCGCGGCTTCCTGATCGCGCAGACCGCCGCCAGCTACGCGCTGTACAAGCGCATGCGCTATTACGAGATGGTCAACAATCCCGAATCGGTCGCGTCCGCGACCGATTTATTGAACAAACATCACATAGATCGCTGAACACAGGATCACCACGCGGCATGATCAGGCGAACCCGCACGGCACCTTTGCCTCCTCTCCCTCCGGGAGAGGATTGAAGTGAGGGTGTGGGGCTCGCCAGAACCTTTTTTGCAAACCGACAATTCCCGACCAAGCATGCCCACGAAAAAGCATTACCTCCTCTACGGCTCCGAGCGTTACGCGCTGGCGATCCTGCGCCCGCTGCAGGAGGCCATCCGTGCCCGCGGCGACGAGGCCGCCTGGTTCTTCGACGGCCCCGGCGCGGAGGATCTGGTCGCGGGCGAGCGCCTGCTCACGGTGACCGAGGTGCGCGCGTGGCAGCCGATCGCGGTGATCACCTCGTCCAATGCGGTACCGCATTTCTTCCCCGGCGTGAAGGTCGAGACCTTCCACGGCTTCGATGCGGGCAAGCCGCGGCACATCTACGTGCGCGGCTTCTTCGACCTGTACTGCACCACCGGCCCGCGCGACACCGCGCAGTTCCAGGCGATCGCCGACAAGCTGGGCCACTTCAGCGTGACCGAAACCGGCTTCCCCAAGCTCGACCCCTTCATGCAGGAGATCACCGGGCCGCTGCCGCCGGTACGCCAGCCGCCGGTGATCCTGTACCACTCCACCTTCTCGCCGTCGTGGAGCGCGGCCGAAACGCTGTACGAGGAAGTGAAGCGGCTGTCGCGCGACGGCCGCTGGCGCTGGATCGTCACCTTCCATCCGAAGATGAATCCGGACACCACCGCGAAGTTCAAGGCGCTGCAGAACGAGTACCTCACCTTCGCCGAGAACGACAACATCCTGGAGCTGTTTCCGCAGGTCGACCTGATGTGCTCGGACACCTCCTCGGCGCTCAACGAGTTCCTGCTCACCGGCAAGCCGGTGGTCACGTTCAAGAACCGCCGGCCCGGCCCGCAGCTGATCGACATCGACGACCCGGCGCAGTTCGAGAGCGCGATCGCGCGCGCGCTGGCGCGGCCGCCGGAACTGCTGCAGGCGATCCGCGACTATGCCGACGCGATCCATCCGTACCGCGACGGCCGCTCCAGCGAACGCGTGCTGGATGCGATCGACGCCTTCATCGCCCGCGGCGCGAAGAATCGCCGGCGCAAGCCATTGAACCTGTGGCGCAAGTTGAAGATCCGCCGCCGCATCGGCTACTGGGGACGAGCCTAAGAGTGCGGCAGGTCGCCTTGCGCGCACATCGCGCAGGCTAGAATCCCCTCTGGCCTCCCAAGAGTCTGCCCGTGCCATCCAGCTCCTACCGCCGTTCCGAACACCTGCGCGCCACGTGGCCCTGGCTGCCGCTGTGGGCCGCCGTGGCCTTGCTGGCGATCTTCTCGCACGGGCCGATGCCGCTGTATTCCACCCGTACCCTGGCGGTCGCCTGGGAAATGTGGAACCAGGGCCACTGGCTGGTGCCGCACATCAACGGCCAGCCTTACAGCGAGAAGGCGCCACTGTTGTTCTGGCTGATCCAGGGCGGCTGGTTCGCGTTCGGCGTCAACGACGTCTGGCCGCGCGTGCTCGAGGTGCTGTTCGGCGGCGTGCAACTGGTACTGGTCTCGCTGCTGGCACGACGGCTGTTCCCGGACCGGCCGTGGATGGCCAAGGCCGCACCGTGGATGCTGCTGGCGTTCGGCTACGCGTTCCTGTTCGGCCTGCAGATCATGTACGACGTGCTGCTGGCGGTGTGGACGCTGGCGGCCCTGTTGTGCCTGACCCCGAAATCGCACCGCAGCGAGCCGCGCTGGCTGTTGTTCGGTTTGTGCGTGGGCTTCGGGCTGCTGACCAAGGGCCCGGTGATGCTGCTGCACATCATCTTCCCCTGGCTGCTCGGCCCGTTGTGGAACGACTGGGCCGGCCAGCACCGCGCGCGCTGGTACGGCCGCGGCGTGCTGGCGTTGCTGCTCGGCGGCGCGATGCTGCTGGCCTGGGCGCTGCCGGCTGGGTTCTCCGGCGGCGAGGCATACCGGCAACGGCTGTTTTTCACCCAGACCGCGGGCCGCGTGGTCGACAAGCTGGCCGAAGGCAAGGACCTGCAGAACCACGCCGAGCCGATCTGGTTCTACCTGCTGTGGCTACCGGTGATGCTGTTCCCGTTCAGCGGCTGGCCGCGCATGTGGCTGGCCGTGGCCGGCCTGCGCCGGCCGCTGGAATCGGGCCTGCGTTTCGCGCTGTGCTGGCTGCTGCCCACCTTCATCGCGCTCTCGCTGATCAGCGGCAAGCAGCTGTACTACCCGCTGCCGGAACTCGGCGGCATCGCCTTGCTGATGGCCGGTGCGATCGCCGTGCTGCGCGAGCGCCGGCCGAACCTGGCCTACAACGGCTGGCTCGGCACCTGGCCGCTGGGCGTGGGCGGCATCGTGTTCGCCGCGGCGCTGTTCATGCTGCCGCTGCTGGTGGCCGGCAACCACCTGCATGGTGAATGGGCCGATGCCGCAGCGCCCTACAGCCGCTATTTCAGCGTGGTATTCCTGCTGCTGGGCGGCCTGTTGCTGCTGCGCGGCCGCGGCGAGCTGCGTCGCCTGGCCGTGGCCGGACTGATCGGCGTGCTCGCACTCAATACCCTGTTCACGCTGACCCTGTGGCCACGCTACGACCTGCGTCCCACCGCCCACCTGCTCGGTGCCGCCGAACAGGCAAACCGGGCGATCGCCTTCCTCGGCAACTACGAGGGCCAGTTCCATTTCGAGGGCCGGCTGACCCGGCCGATCGAGGAACTTCTCGGCAACCAGGTGGTGCAGGATCAGGCCCTGCAGGACTTTGCCCACGCCCATCCCGATGGCCTGGTCGTGGTGCGCGTGGACCAGCCGGATGCGAACGCCATGCGCTACGCCCTGCTGGTGCAGCCGTTCCGCTCGTCGTGGCTGGTGGTCTGGCCGGCCGTCTCGCTGGCCGACCTGCGCGCCGGACACACCCCGCCGGAACCGGCCCAGCCGACCCGGGTCTACCCGGCCGACGACTGGCGCTACCGCACCCAGCTATGAACGCCGACCTGATCGCCAGCCTGCGCAAGCAGTGCGGCGGCCCGCGCGATGGCGCGCTGCTGCGCTTCTCGCTGGGCAGTGCCTTGCTGGCCGACGGCGACAACGGCGCGGCGATCGACGAGCTGCGGCGCGCGCTAGATTTCGATCCGACCTATTCGGCGGCGTGGAAACTGCTCGGCAAGGCCTGCCTGGCCAGCGGCAACGAGGCCGCTGCGGTCGATGCCTGGCGCAGCGGCATCGCCGCCGCCGCGCAACGCGGCGACAAGCAGGCCGAAAAGGAAATGGGCGTATTCCTGCGCCGGTTGGAAAAGCCTCAATCCTAGAAGCGCGGCCTACCCCTGCTCGCGATCGTATGGGCTGATCAGGCCGTCCGCCGAGTAGCGCTTGTACTGCCACTGATACTGCGCGAAGGCCAACTCGACGCAATCCTGCACGCCCTGGTTGAGTGCCGTGCAAGCGACGGCGAGGTCGGCAGCGGCCAGCCCTTGCGGCGCCGGCAGCAGGTGGATGCGATAACCGGCACCTTGCGGCAGGCGTTCGGCGAACGCGTACAGCACGGTGGCGCCGGTGCGCGCGGCCAGTCGCGGCAGCAGCACCATGGTCAGCGCCTCGCGGCCGAAGAACGGTGCGATCTGGCCTTCGCCCGCGCGCGGCTTCTGGTCCGGCAGGATGCCGACCGTGCCGCCCGCGGCAAGCCGCTTGTACAGCGTGCGCACGCCAGCGCCGTCCGCGCGCACCTGCTCCGGCGCCAGCGCGCCGCGCACCTTGCGCAGCAGGCCCTCGATCGCGGCGATCCGCGGCGGCCGGTACAGGATCGCCATCGGCGTCTTGCGGCACAGCCAGTAATTCAGCAGCTCCCAGCAACCCAGGTGCGGTGCGGCGATGATCACGCCCTTGCCCGCTGCCAGCGCAGCGTCCAGCAGCGCCTCGCCACGCACCTCGCGCACCAGCCCCAGCGCGCGCTCGGCGCCGGCGCCCCAGACCTTGACGATCTCGCTGGCCGACTTGCCGCCCTCGGCCATCACCTCGCGCAGCAGCGTCGCCTGCGCCGCCTCGTCCAACTGCGGCCGCACGATGCGCAGGTTCACCGCGGTGTTGTGCACCGTGCGGCCGCCGCGCCACAGCAGCAGGCGGCCCAGCCCGCCGCCGATGCCGTGCAGCGCGCGCAACGGCAGCAGCGCCAGCAGGCGCAACAGGAGGTAGACGAGGTACATGTCGATACGCATCCGTGCAGTTTACGGGAGGCGGCCTCGCGGCACCGAGCCGTGTCGGCGGCCGGCCGTCTTTCACCGGCCGCGATGGCGCCGTAAGCTAGGCGCTTCGCCACCATCGTGCGCCCATGATTGCCCTGATCCAGCGTGTATTGTCCGCCAGCGTCAGTGTCGGCGACGAAACGGTCGGCGCGATCGGCCCCGGCCTGCTGGCCTTGGTGGCGGTGCAGCCGGACGACGGCGAAGCGCAGACGAAGCGCATGCTGGAACGCCTGCTCGGCTATCGCGTGTTCGCCGATGCCAACGGGAAGATGAATCGCTCTCTCGCCGACACCGGCGGCGGCCTGCTGCTGGTCAGCCAGTTCACCCTCGCCGCCGACACCCGTTCCGGCATGCGCCCCAGCTTCACCAGCGCGGCACCGCCCGAGCACGGCCGGCGCTGGTTCGAACGGCTGCTGGAACTGGCGCGCGCCGCACACTCGCCGGGGGTGGAAACCGGACGCTTCGGCGCCCATATGGTGATCCAGCTGGTGAACGACGGCCCAGTGACTTTCTGGCTCGACACCGGATGAACGGACACAGGGCGTGCGAGACGCGGCCGGCCAGCAAGGCACGGCAACCCCGCGATCTGGCGCGATTTTTGCGTGTCAGGTCGAAACCTTTTCTCACTTGAAAACTGGTCAAAAAAGCAGCACATCGCTATAATGTCCGGTTCTTGAACCCTGCGGCGGTCGGTTAATGAATAGCAAAGCTCCCCACGAGCAACAGTCTGAAATCAAGGCGCTCATCTCCAAGGGCCTGGAGCAGGGCTACCTGACCTACGCCGAGATCAACGACCACCTGCCCGACGACATCGTCGACCCGGAGCAGATCGAAGACATCATGGCGGTGCTCAAGGGCGTCGGCATCGAAGTGCACGACGCCGCGCCGGATGCCGACCCGCTGGCCGACAAGGCCGGCAGCAGCACCGACGACGAAGCCGCCGCCGAGGAAGCCGTGGCGCTGCTGTCCGCGGTGGACGCCGAAGTCGGCCGCACCACCGACCCGGTGCGCATGTACATGCGCGAGATGGGCACGGTCGAGCTGCTCACCCGCGAGGGCGAGATCGCCATCGCCAAGCGCATCGAGGAAGGCCTCGGCCAGGTACAGACCGCGCTGGCCAGCTTCCCGCTGACCATCGAGCTGCTGCTGGAGGAATACGACCAGCACCTGGACGGCAAGCGCCGCCTCAGCGAAATCCTGGCCGGCTTCCTCGACCTGGAGGAAGCCGCCGACCTCGCCCGCAAGGAAAAGGAAGCCGCTGCCCTGCTGGCGCCCGAGCCCGAAGTCGGCGATGACGACGCAGATACCGACGACGACGACACCGCCACCGAGGAAGAGGAAGAAGCCGGTCCCACCGGCCCCGATCCGGAAGAGGTCAAGCGCCGCATGGAGCTGCTGCGCGACTACTACGCCAAGTTCCAGAAGGCCGCGCCGAAGGCCGCCAGCATCACCGACAAGAAGATCGTCAAGCTGCGCGACCAGATGGCCGAGGAGTTCCTCAAGCTCAAGCTGCCGTCCGCGCTGATCGACGGTTTCGTGCGCAAGCTGCGCGAGGTGGTCAACGACATCCGCCACCACGAGCGCGTGCTGATGGACATCTTCGTCAAGCAGGTGAAGATGCCCAAGGCCGAGTTCATCAAGGCGTTCCCCAGCAACGAGGGCAACCTCGAGTGGGTGGCCGAGCTGAGCCGCAAGCGCCAGAAGTGGTCGCCGAACATCAAGACCTACCGCGAGGCGATCGACGCCGAACAGGAGAAGCTCGCCACCATCGAGCGCAAGCTGTTCCTGCCGCTGATCGACATCAAGGACATCAACCGCGCCATGGCCAGTGGCGAGGCGAAAGCCCGTCGCGCCAAGAAGGAAATGGTCGAGGCGAACCTGCGCCTGGTGATCTCGATCGCCAAGAAGTACACCAACCGCGGTCTGCAGTTCCTCGACCTCATCCAGGAAGGCAACATCGGCCTGATGAAGGCGGTCGACAAGTTCGAGTACCGTCGCGGCTACAAGTTCTCGACCTACGCCACCTGGTGGATCCGCCAGGCGATCACCCGTTCGATCGCCGACCAGGCGCGCACCATCCGCATCCCGGTGCACATGATCGAGACGATCAACAAGCTCAATCGCATTTCCCGCCAGATGCTGCAGCAGTTCGGCCGCGAGGCCACGCCGGAAGAACTGGCCAAGGAAATGGAGATGCCCGAGGACAAGATCCGCAAGGTGCTGAAGATCGCCAAGGAACCGATCTCGATGGAAACCCCGATCGGCGACGACGAGGATTCCCACCTGGGCGACTTCATCGAGGACGGCAACGCCAGCTCGCCGGTCGACTCGGCCACCGAAACCGGCCTGATGGAAACCGTGCGCGACGTGCTCGCCGGGCTCACCCCGCGTGAAGCGAAAGTGCTGCGCATGCGCTTCGGCATCGACATGAACACCGACCACACCCTCGAGGAAGTCGGCAAGCAGTTCGACGTCACCCGCGAGCGGATCCGCCAGATCGAGGCCAAGGCGCTGCGCAAGCTGCGCCACCCGAGCCGCTCCGAACAGCTGCGCTCGTTCCTCGACGTCGAGTAACCTGCGACGCCGGCATGACGAAGAAGCCCCGCCGACGCGGGGCTTCTTCGTTTTACGGAGACGGGCTCAGCCGACGTCGTAGAAGAACTGCTCGCGCACGATCTTGCCGCCGTGCACGCGGTATACGCAGATCTCGCTCATGTTCATCCGGCCGCGGCCCTTCATCGTCACGTCCATCGCCAGCGCGATGCTGAACCAGTTCTCCGCGATCACCGGTTCGCTCACGCTGCCGCCATGCACCGTCTCGATCATCGCGCTGAACTGGCGCCCCTTCTCGTAGATCGCCGCCAACCCCTTGACGCTCCCCAGTGCGCCCGGCGGCAGACCCTCCGGCTCGATGCTCTCCGCATCCTCGGCATACAGCTCGCGCTGCGCCTCCTCGTATTTGCCTTCACGGCACAACTCGACCAACCGTTTCGCGATCGCTTCGGTGTTCATGTGCATGCTCCGGTTTTGGGGGGTGACCAGCCTACGCCCCGGACCATCGCTTCACCACACGACTTGTGGCACGCCGCCCCCGCCGTTGACGCGCAGCAATCGCGGGGACGCCCCGGGCTGTTCTCGCGCTGGCACGCCTCCGGCAACTCCTCTACCATTCATCGCTTGTGGGCCTATAGCTCAACGGTTAGAGCAGGGGACTCATCGAAAGGTGCCGCCATGCAGGAATGCGTGGACGGGAACGGGATGAATTCAGGGAAACCTCAGCGGCGCGCAACGCGGCCGGTGGCAACCCTGAGCCAAGCCGGCGGTACACCGCCGGAAGGTGCAGAGACTACCTGAGGGCTTCAGCGCCCTTGATCACAGGCTCGAGCGTCCCGCACCCCATCCGCCACGGGCGAAGGGTGAAGAGATAGTCCGCGCCGGAGGGAAACCTTCGGAACACGCGAATCCCTTGGTTCCAGGTTCGAATCCTGGTGGGCCCACCACATTTGATCGTCAAGGTGTTTCTTTGGTCATCCCAGCGATTACTGTCAGTTTTGACACTTTTCGCTGGTAATCCGACTGACACTTTTCGCTGGTAATTGGCTGCAGCGAGCCACGCAAGAGTTTGCACGTTTGAGCATGTGCATCACCTTTGCTCCTTCAAGAGCTCAACCTCATGGAAGAAATGGTTGTCGAGGCCCCGGCCAACTGTCGCTCTCCATCACGAGCGCAAGATCCACCGGTGAAAACCGGCGCACTGACGATGCCGCCACGAACTGCGCTGAAAGTGCCAGCCTCACAACGGTCAACCGTGACAGGCCGGCAGCCGTGTATCGACTCTCAACGTAATCGGGAAAATGTTGCAAGGCATTGGCGATCAACGTGTCGTCACGATGAGGCCGAACGTCCGCCAACTTGGATGCCAAGTCGGGCAAATCGTGCTTCTTTTTCGGTTCAATGCCGGCGCAATGCAACGCGGCTTTCAACGACAACTCGGCTATCAGGCAGACCGGTTGAACAATGCTGTCCACGCCGGTGGCGGTCGGGAGATTGTTGGCAACATCGGCAAGATTGGATCCCGCCATGCGCCACAGATCTTCCGCGGGCTTGTTGGCCCTTCCCAAGGCGTTGAGGCCGGAGGCGAAGTCGTAAAGGTCTGCGAATGCCAGCTCGGTTTGTGCGGCGATCGCCGGGGAGTCACGACACCAGGCCCGCCAATCCTGCGCATCGCGGAATCCCAGGGCCTGCCATGTCTCGATCGGACTGGGGCTCCCAAACGCCACGCCCAAGATGAGCCGCCGGACGTCGTCCCCGGATGCCGCCAGACCGACGCCGGCGCCGGGCCAGGTGCTGGCCACGTGAGGGAACAACGCGTGATACGTCGCTGTGATCCGGTCTACTTCAGGATTGCCGAACGGCGACATCGAATACTCAGGGCCAAAAATTTCGCGCGCGGCCCAATAGGGCCGGGCATGGGGCCGAACGCCCGCTTCCGCCAATTTCAGATCGAGGGCACGTAGGTCGGCTTCTGTCCATTTGGCGGTCATTGGTGCAACGTCCCAAACATCACAGGCCAGAGGGTATCAAGGATCAAAGTACCTACGCTGGATCGGGACTGTCAGCGTTTACCCTTGTCCCATGACAAATGCCCTGTCAGCTCCGAAAGCAATTCATCGTCCGCTTCTGCTTGGATTGGCGTGTTCCGTGGAGCCTGCACGTCTTCTTCGAAGGTCAGCAAAGAGAGCGTTTGGCCCCAAGTGGCGTGGTAGATGGCTTCTTCATGAACACTGAAACGATCCGCGGCGTCACTGTGGCTCCACTCCGATGCTTCCATGTCAGCGGTTACCAGATCGCTCCCTGACCGAATGGCTTGCCGCAAATAAATGTCTCGCCACCTTCGTTCTCGAAGCTGATCTCCCCTTGATTCATCGGTGTATGGAACAGGTCATCAGCCGCTAGCTTCACACCTTTGCCGCTAGGCCGGCACACGGAAAGGCCAGTCCAACCGGAGCGCATTGCCACGCACGATCCAATTTTCTCTGGACGGTGGCAAGAAATCGTGGAGCGCCAGCGTGTATCCGCGATAGAGCACGTTGCACTGATACTCTGCGATGATCAGCGCGAGGCGGGCGATTTCCGCTGCGAAGTCGCGCAACTCAATGCCACGAAAGTTGGTGAGTGGGATTTCGCTCTTGTTGTTCTTCTCGCCGCGCCGTTCGTTGATTTCGGCCTCAAATGCACGCAACTGTTTGTGGCGATCACGAGGAAGTTGCCGCTACCGCAAGCCGGATCAAACACACGAATTCGGGCAATGCGCTTGCGCAAATTGAGCAATTTGGCCTTGTTGTCACCCGCTGCATCCAGCTGTGCACGCAGGTCGTCGAGGAACAATGGGTTCAACACCTTCAAGATGTTGGGCACGCTGGTGTAATGCATACCCAACTCACCGCGCTCGTCTTCAGCATCACACAAGACAGACCCGCTACGCGCGGTTGCCACGGTTATTCACGTTGGCCGACAGATCGCCACAGCGGAAGCCCGTGTGGAGGACGAACAAGGCAAGCTGTACGCACACGCGACCACAACCTGCTTCGTCTTCGACGTGCCGGCCAGTAGCGCTAGCTGGCTGCAAGCCAAGGCCCCGGCCTGACGTTCACACTGGCGGCAGGGCGCCTCGAAAGCTCGGACTCGGAAGAGTGGAGCGGCGTGGCAGTCTGGACCGAGCGCGCATGGAACTAATTTGCACGGGCGCGTTGGCAGGCCGCGCTCGAGCAAATGGACCATTTCGCGATTACTTCGCCACGCAGCCGACGCCTCATTTCCGTCCATTCGATAAGCGCCTTTATGGAAGGTTCGAGCGCTATGCTTAGCGGCCCGGTGTCTCTCCGCCGCTTTAGCGTTGAAGCGGTGTCTTTTTCACGACGACGAGCACGACGTCGTTGATCCGCATCGGAATGCGCAGGGTGGCGGCACCTGTCGAGCTGATGGTCAGCTGACGCACCTCAGGAATGTCCCGGGTCGCGTCCTGAAGTTTTCGCAGTTGCTCGGGGCTCAGTGACACCGGCGAACCCATAAGCAGGTAAGCCGTATAGGCGTCGTTGGCGTCGAAGCCAGTGCGGTGGATCTCGACCCGGTACGTGCCCGGGCGCAGGTGTTTCAGGTCGAGGCTCACCGGCGGAGCGGAACGGGCAGGCAGAACCTTGGTGTAGAAGTCGCGGTCGGTCTTGTCCTGCCGAGGCGTGACGAAATCCCAGACGAGGGCTTTGAGCACGCCGTCGTCCCACGTCACGAGGCTCTGCGTGTCCGTGGTTTTCAGTTCGGTCTGGCCCAGCGCGTT
>Ga0207667_10000738_pt1 | contig 42549 bp, 36 predicted proteins | sample KBSCornC52_FD_184301 | JGI IMG/M metagenome (GOLD analysis project Ga0207667, IMG submission 184301) | Corn rhizosphere microbial communities from Kellogg Biological Station, Michigan, USA - KBS Corn C5-2 (SPAdes) (version 2) | ecosystem: Host-associated > Plants > Roots > Rhizosphere > Soil ... | reverse complement strand
GACACCGTCGTCGAGGGTGAAAAGACCGGCGCGGGCGCGAACAGCAACGCCTGGCTATTGGGTCCGTTCATCGACGTGTTCCCCGATCCGATGCGCGGGCTTCACTTCGGTGGCTCGCTGGCGCTGTCGGGGGTCAACACCTCCGCGCATAGCCATCTGCTCGAAGAGACGTACGACGTGAAGGACTATTCGGGCGGCGGGCTCGGGGCTTCCGCTTGGATCGGTTACATGGGCTTCGTCGGTCCCGAATACTCCATGGGTGGGCTCCTGCAGCTGAGCGGCTACGGCACCGCGAAGAAGGACTCCGACGTGGAGCGCAAAGCTTCAGGGTACGCGGTGAGCCTAAGCTTCAGCGCTTTGTATCATTAGGTCTGGGTTGCCTCCGTGCTTTGCTTGGGGGCCCTGCGATTCTCGCGACAGGGAGGGAAGCGGGCGCTCGGCCTCGCCGAGTTTCGTTCACTAAGGTCCTCCGTGGGCGATCGTGATCTGAGCTCGCCAAGGTATGGGTGAGGGCGTTGTGGCTCGCGCTTTGCGCGAGCTCGTGATGTTCAGCAGACGTGCGCGCGCGACGCTCGCTCGACCTTTACTCGAGGCGCAGCATGTTGCCGCTGCGGCAGGCAAGCAGCAGCGCGTGGGGGCCAGCGGCGAACAGGCCGAGCGGATCGGGGCACGCGCTGTTCGCAATGGTCGAAACTTCGCCGCTCGGGCTCACGACGGCGGTGTCGGCTCCCGCGCGCGCGACCAGCAAGCGGCCGTCCGCCAACAGTACCGCGTCGTCGGGACCGGGCGCTTTGCGGGCCCCCGGATCGATCGGCACTCGCTGGGCCTCACTGCCGTCCGCGCGATAGCGAACGAGCAACCCGTCGCCGGTGAACGCTTGGCTGAGCTGGTCGCGGCCGAGCAGCACGGGACCGTCCAGCTCCAGCGTGGCGTCCTCGACCGAGGCGTGCAGCCGATGCTCGTCGAAGTCGAAGCTCACCAAGCGGTGGTTGCCGGTACGGGCGAGCAGGATCTGCCCGTCGATGCCGGTGGTCACGGCGTGGGTGGTGCCGCCCAGCTCTCCGAGCTTGCTCAAGCGACCGGCGCCGTCCACGCGGTACAGCGAGCCGGGCGCGGTGACGTACCAGAGGCCGCCCGCGGTCTCGACCAGCTCGAGCGTGGTCTCGGGGCTGGCCTTGCGCCACACGATGTCGCCGAAGGCGCTGACTTTGACGAGCAAGCCATTGCTGGCGACCACCACGCCGCCGTCGCGCGAGGCCAAGATGCTGCGCGCGTTGAAGTCGGCGTCGCCGAGCGCGGTGTGCGAACGCACGTGACCCCGCTCGTCGACGATGTGGAGCTCACCACCGGCCACGAAAGCGCACGCACCGCTCGAGGTGAGCACGGGCGCGGACGCCGCTTCGGCGGCGAGCTTGAGCGAGTACAACAGCTTGCCCTGCGCGTCGAAACGCGACGCGCGCGCGCTGGGGTGCAGCACCCAAAAGCCGCCGTCGTCGAGGGTGACCAGGCCGCGCCCGACGCCGTAGGCGACGCGCAGCCGCCGTTCGACCCGCGGCGTGGCTGCCAGCGTGGTTGCCGGGCGATGCGAACGGGCGCTGTCACCGCCGGGCATGGCGTAGGGCGCGTGCGGTGGGCCCAGGCGCTCGCGGACGCCGGCGTGCGACCATTCGGCGCGAGCGGCGAACGCGCCTCCGACCAACACGGCCAGGCTGGCCAAGCCTAGCCAGTGACGCGGCTTCACGGCGAGGCCACCGCTTCCACCCAGTACGGCTCTTCACCGGCCGGGGCCAGCAGCGGGTGGGGCGTGGGGGCCCACGGGTTGGGCACCAGCGAAAGCTGAATGCACGCGGGACGCCCTGCGGCGGGGTCCAACACCTTGCTCTGCCAGACGCCGATCACGTCGCGCGCCGACGCCGTCACATCGCGGGCGCCAGCGTGATGTACCCGCACCGGCACGTCCGAATCCTCGCCCGCCAGCGGCGTGACCTGCAGCACGGCCGCGTGCGCCCGCGCGTGCTCTGGAGCGTCGGTCACGCGAAAGCGCACCTTGTCGCCTGCGCTCGAGCAAAAGACGTCGATGTCGCGCATCCACGCCAGGCTGCCGCGACGCTTTTGGCCCGTCGCGACCTCGCTGGCGTCGCGCGGAAAATCGTTCGGCTCGAGCTCGGCTTCGGGATCACTCGTGACGCCGACGCTCAAGTGATAGCTCTCCGAGATCGATTCCACCGTGGGAGGCGGCGGATCCTTCGTGTAGGCCTCGCGGTCTTGCATCAGGCCGAGCACGTATTCGCCCGCCGGCAGCTTCAAGCCTTCGATGTTGAAGCGCCGCTCCGGTGTGCCGGGACAGTAGCGCCCGAGTGGCTCTTCCGAGCCCGCCCGATAAACGAGGCCGCACCAGGCGAGCCCCGGCACCGGGCTGGCCTCGAGCGACACCGCGCGCGCGTTGCTGGGCACCCGAAAACGATAGAAATCGCGGTCGCTCCGCTCTTTGTCCAGCCGCTTGCCGATGATGCCTTTGGCCGTGAACGGGAAAGGCACGACGGTGGCTTCGCTGGCCGAGTCGTTGGGTTCGAGCTCGTCGCCCGCGAACACCGGCGGCGCGGTCCAGCGCTGGAAGGCGCGAAAGCCGGCCACGCTGGCCGTGACGAGGAGGGCGGCCAAGATGGCCCAGATGGCGCGGCCTCGTTGACGCAGCTTGCGCTCGTAGCGCTCGACCTCGTCACGGGTGGCGGCGCCGCCGTCGGCATCGGCGGCGTTGGCCGCGTCGCGCAGGTGCGAGGTGTCGAGCAGCCGCTCGACGTCGGCGGGCTTGCCCCCATGCTCCAGCTCGCTGATCAGCGCCTGCTGCAGCTCGCCCACGCTGCGCATGCGCCGCTTGGGATCCTTTTCCAGCGTAGCCATCACGATTTGGCTCAAGCTGGGCGGGATCTTCAGCTCGGGGAAGCGACGGCTCGGGCTCTCGGGCAGCTCCGTGAGGTGCTTGGTCAGGACGCCCATCGGCGTCTGGGCGTCGAACACCACGCTGCCGGTGAGGCAAGCGTAGGTCAGCGCGCCCAGCGCGTAGACGTCGCTCTCCGGCCCTACGTCGTCGCCGCGAATTTGCTCGGGCGACATGTAGTACGGGGTGCCGACGATCGCGCCGCTGGAAGTGACGTCCGAGAGCTCGCCGCCTTCGCGCAGCTTGGCCAGCCCGAAGTCGAGCACCTTGACTAGGTCTTCTTCGTCGCCGCCGTGCACCACGATGATGTTTTCGGGCTTGAGATCGCGGTGCACCATGCCCATGGCGTGGGCTTCGCTGAGCGAGCTGCAGATCTGGATCACGACCTTGAGCGTGCGCTCGGCGCTGAGCGGTCCGAGCCTTCGGATCAGGTGACCCAGGTCCTCGCCCTTCAGGTATTCCATGGCCAGGTAGACCAGGCCGTCGGAGGCGCCAAAGTCGAACACCTGCACGGTGTTGGGATGCGAGAGGCGGCTCACCAGCTGCGCTTCGCGCTTGAAGCGCGCTACCTGCTGCGGGTCGCGCGTCAGTTCGCCGGTCAGCAGCTTCAACGCCATCAGTTTACCGATGCGCGCGTGCTCGACGCGGTACACGACGCCCATGCCGCCGCGCCCGATGCGCTCTTTGATGCGGTAACGCTCGGCGATCACGACGCCGATCAGCGGATCGGCCAGCTCGCGCGCGTCGGTGGAAAGCTCGTGCAGCGCCGAGACGCCGCCGCTACGGATGGACAGCGGCGCCGGAGGCGGGCGGGTGGAGGCCACGCCCAGAGAGCGCGTGGACATGGGCAGAGACGCCGGGGGCGACGAGATGGTGAGCGTGGTGGCGTTGAAGCTTTGGCCGAGCGACAGACCACACTGGTTGCAGAAGCGGGCGTCGGTGGTGTTGCGCGCGCCGCAGCTCACGCACAGTTGCCCGACATCGCTGAGCTCCGCGGTCACGGCGCTCCAGGTACTACCAGGTCGGCGCGGACCTCGGGAATGCGCTCGCCGGTGCGCGGTCCGTCGACGAAGCGCAGGACTTTGCCGAAGGCCTTGAGGGAGCGGCCTTTTTCGAGGCTGGTCTCGACGCCGTACAGCACTTTGCTCAGGCACGGCACCTTCTTGCAGCCGCCCTTGACGTCCAGCAAAAGCACGCTGGTGTAGCCGTCGTGGCGCACGTCGAACAGCTGGCCCTCGAGCGCCACGCTGCGTCCGATCGCGCTGTCGCCGGCGCGCAACGCTTCGGCGTACGAGGTTTGGACCATGGAGCGCGCCAACGCCGCCTCACGCTCCAGGTTGTCGCTGCGCCGCACGTTCACCTTGACCAAGCGCGGGGCCAGGTCTTTCAACGTGGAGCGCACGGTGAAGGAGTTCTCTCCGGTCGCCAGCGACTGCTTGCTGACGAAGCGGCCCTCCGGATCGAGCGAGATGATCTGCGCGCCGATTTTGAGCACGGCGCCGGGCGCGGTGCGACCGGCGAGCACCACCTGCTTGTCACCAACGACGATGCTGGCGCCGGGCGCGTCGACGATGAGCGGCGTCACGCCGATTCGGATCTGAACCTTGCCGTCTTGAGTTGCGCCGTTGGCAGAAACGGCCTTGTACGGCACGACGCGCTCGAGCGTGGTCACCGAAGCTTCGGGGCCGGTGACGTCGGCCGTGACCTCGTAATCGAAGCGGACCACGCCGTTCGGATCGGGCGGCACGGGCTTGCCGTCGACTTCCAACCGCGTGCCCGTGCGCACGCTGGCCAGCACCGATACTTTCGGAGTTTCTTGAGCGAGCTCTTCGGTGCTGCTGCGCACGCGGAATTCGATCGGCAACGAGAGCGCGATCTCTTCGCGGCTGCGGCCCGGTCGCTCGAGCACGAGCAAGATCGGGTTTTCGCCGACCTTGAGCGGGGCCTGCAGGTGCAGCGTCGCCTTGCCGCCTTGGAACGTCGCCGGCCCGGTGTCGATCCAGGTCTTGGTGCCGTCCGGGCATTCGCTGCAGGCAAGCTCCAGTTGCTCGGCCCCTTTGGCGTCGAGGCTGGCGCGGGCCGTGACGCTGCCGTGGCCGCGCAGCATGAAGAAGGCCACGACCGCCATCACCAGCAGCATGGCCGAGCCGACGATGGCGAGCGTCGCCGTAAATGAGATGCGGCGAGGCCCGGGCGCGCGCGGCGAGATGGGGCCGCTCGCGCGGGCGCTGGGAGGCGGAGCCGGCTGCCAGGCGGCGGGTAGGGGAGCCGGCGCGGGCGCGGGCGCGGGCGCGGCCGGCATTGCAGCAACTGGTGGCTTGGCTTGCCCCGGGTTCAGCGGAGCAATGCCGGGGCGAGCGACTCCGAGCACGGTCTTCTGCGCGGAGGCGATGCGGGGCGCGCTGCCCTGGCCGCCAGCGCCAGGCTGCGGGGGCGGGGGCGCGTCGGGTGGCGGCGGCGGAGATGGGTAGGCCGGGGGCGCCATGCCGATCATCGTGCCGGCAAACTGGCGTGGGGGCTGGCTAGGCGAGGTCGCCGCGGGAGGTGCAGCCGGGACCGCGCCCGCCGGCGGAGGCGTAAACGTGGGCGGCGCCATGCCGATCATGGTTCCACGTAGGTTGGCTTTGGCGGGGGCTGGCTCGGGCTTCGGGGCGTCGGGCGCTGGCGGCGCCGGTGGCGCCGGTGGCGGCGGCTCCGGCGCCATGATCATCGTTCCCCCGAAACCTTGGGCTGGGGCAGGCAAATCCAGCCCGCACGTGGTGCAGGTCGTTTGCTGGTCCAGGTTCTGCGTGCCGCAACGGCCGCACTGCTTCATCTCCCGCAGGACTATAGCGTTTTCGGGCTGCTGTCGTGGGGCTCGAAAGGGCGTTTTGCGAGCCGGCAGGCCGGCGCCGAATGGCCGGGGGTTTGTCCGGATTCGCCGTTTTGACTTATGGGGGTAATACCCGCCCCAGAATGCTCGCCAAACGCATTATCCCCTGCTTGGACGTCCGCGGTGGCCGCGTCGTCAAAGGCGTCAAGTTCGTCGACATCCGTGACGCGGGCGATCCCGTGGAGTGCGCCCGGCGTTACGACGCCGAAGGCGCCGACGAAATCACCTTCCTGGATATCACCGCGTCGCACGAAGAGCGCCCGGCGATCCTGGACATCATCGAAAGAACGGCCCAAGTCGTGTTTGCCCCCCTGACCGTTGGTGGTGGAGTGCGTGAGCCGTCAGACGTGCGTCGGTTGCTGGACGCAGGCGCCGACAAGGTCAGCGTGAACAGCGCTGCGGTGGCGCGGCCGGAGCTGATCGCCGAGGTGGCCGAGGCCTGGGGCCGTCAGGTGCTGGTGTTGGCCATCGACGCCAAGCGCAACGAAGCCGGCGGCTTCTTCGAGGTGTTCACCCACGGCGGTCGCCGCGGCACCGGTATCGACGCGGTGGAGTGGGCGCGCCGAGGCGCCGAGCTAGGTGCGGGTGAGATCCTGCTGACCAGCATGGATCGCGACGGCACGCGCATCGGCTACGATCTGCCGTTGTTGAAGGCGGTAGCAGGTGCGGTGCCGATCCCGGTGATCGCCTCGGGCGGGGTGGGCGAGCTCGAGCACCTGCGCGAAGGGCTGTGCGAGGGCAACGCCGACGCGGCCCTGGCCGCTTCGATTTTTCATGACGGCCAGCACACCGTCGGTGAAGCCAAGAAATACCTACGACAGCACGGCGTGCTCGTGCGTGGAGGCCAAGCGTGACCGTCTCGTTGCTCGAGATCTTGGGGGCGGCCCGTGCCCATGCGGCGCCGCTGGCGGCCGAAAGTGCCGGATATTTGTTGCTGGCGGTGGCGGACCACGTCGTTGCCGCTCCGCGCGTGGTGAGCGCCGACGAGGTCGAGCTGATGCCCGACGGCTCGGTTCGCTTGCGGGCTCGGCGCGCCAGCGCGGCCGATGCGAGCATCGAGCAGACGCTGCGGCGTTTGTTGGGGCGCACGCTCGAGGTGGCAAGCTCGGTGGGTCCGGCGTTGCGCCGCGCCGCGCAGCGGACGGAAGACGCCGGGCTGCCCGCGTTGGTGCGCGAGCTGGAGACCGCGTTGATCCCCGTGAATCGTTCGGCGGCGAAACGGGCGTTGACGCGCCTGCATCGCGAGACCGAGCGCGCCAAGAGCGCGGGCAAGCTTGCCGCTCTCACTGAGGGGGAAGCGCCGGTCGTGGCGTCTCCCGTCGTCGCGCCGTCTCCCGTCGTGGCGTCTCCCGTCGTCGCGCCGTCTCCCGTCGTGGCGTCTCCCGTCGTCGCGCCGGCTTCGGTCGTGGCGGCGCCGGTCGTTGCGCTGGCGGCAGAGCCGCTCGCGCTGGCGGCCGACTATCCGGAACCCTCTCCTCCGGCACTGCCGCTCGTGCAATCGGCGCCGCTGCCGCGCGTCGAGCCGGCCCTGCCGCGTCCCAAAAAGGCGGCGGCCCCTGCCGTCGAGCTCACGCTCACGCCCGAACCGCGCATTGCCGTCGGTGAGGCGGCATTCACGAAGCCCGAGCCGGTCGTGCAACGCGCCAAAGAACGCGGCAATGCGACTCCGCGCCTGGGCACGCTGGTCACCTTGCAAACTCTGCCCGGCGAAGAAAGCGACCGCACCGAGCGCGTTCCCGCGGTGCTCGTCGACGGCGAGCCGGAGCTGGATCTGTCGATCGACGTGGAGCTCGACCTCGAGCCCGAGCTAGAGGCGGAGCCCGCCGCAAACGCCGCCCCGGAGCCCGCCGCAAACGCCGCCCTGGAGCCGGAAGCAGATACTGCCGGCCCGGACTTTGATATCGACCCCGACGCGGTGACGCCGGCGATGCTCGCTGCTGTCTCGCCTCAGCCTGCGCCGTTGGCGGCAGCCGCGTTGCCCCAGCCGCTGATCGATCCCGAGCCTTCGAGGATGCCCGACGTGCTCACCGCGATGCTCGAGCTGCACACCGGCGTCGACGCTGACGAAGCCCCGACCCGCATCCGCGATGTCGTCACCGAGCTGCGCGTCGCACCCGCAGCTGCCGTCAGCGCCGCCAACAACGCGCTCACCCCTGCTCCCGAGTTGGTCGATGATAGCTGGCTCACGACAAGCTCCCTCTCCGGGGTCAGCAGTGCGCCCGTCCTGTTCCAGTCCGAGCTGGCCGCCCCCGAGGTCCACGAAGCCCTCACGTGGAACCCCGGACCGGTGGCGCCCGCGGTCGCGTCGCCACTGCCTCCGGCCCTGGTCATCGCCGAGCCGCTGCCGGAGCCCTCGCCCTATGCTCCCGCCGTGCTGCCGTCGCGCACCAGCGACGTCTCGGACCTGCTCGACTCGTTTTACGTCTCGGACGCGGCCGAAGAGCGCGATTTGCGCTCCGCGCTGAAGGGAATGGCCGGCCTGGAGCTCACGCCCATGCCCCATCCCTACGTCGAAGAAGGCTGAGCCTCGGGCGTCGGAGCGAAATCGAGGCCGAGCTTTTGCGGCCGCCCGCGATGTGAAAGTATCGGGGTCATGCAGGCGCAGAATCTCGCGGTGGTGAAGGGCCTGGTCAGCGTGGCTTGGGCCGACGGTCACGTGAGCAGCGAAGAGACGGAAGTGCTGGAAGCCTTGCTAGAGGCCTTTCACGCTCTACCGAGCGAGGCCCACGAGCTGCGCAAGTTCGCGCAGACGCCGCGCAGCCTCGCCGACGTGCCGGTTCATGAGCTGGGTTTTGCCGCGCGGCGGCAGCTGCTGCAGCACGCCGTGCTTCTCAGCTTCGTCGACGGCAAGCAAGACGAGAAAGAAAAGGCTTTGCTCGAACAGCTGGTGCAGGCGCTCGAGATTCCGGCGCTGGAAGCACGCGATTTGGTGCGCGACTCCGAAGAGCGCGCCAAAACCCTGCTCAAGCTGCTGTAGCCGCGCCGCGCTAGGCGCGGGTGGCGATGAGCGACTTCAACCGGTCGATCTCTTTCAGCAGAGCGATCGGGCTGAAGGGCTTGGTGTAGTACGCGGTGGCGCCCGCCGCGGTGGCGCGCGCGCGCGATTCGTCGTCGTCCATGGCGCTGATGATGACGACCGGTACCGTGCGCGTGGTCGGATCCGAACGGAGCCGTTGGCAAACGTCGAAGCCGTCGTATTGCCCGGGCAGGTTCAAATCGAGCAGCACGATGTCGGGCGCGTCCGTCATGGCCACGTCGATGGCTTTGGCACCGGAGCTGACCGCCGTGACTTGGTAGCCGCGGGCCTGTACCAAGGCCTCGATCATCCTTCGAATCGAGTCCTGGTCTTCGACGACGAGAATCCGCATCAGCCTCTGATACTAACCCAAGTAGTTTCGGGTTTGGGGCTCTTCCGGGCTCAGCGCCCCAGCAGCGTCCAAACTTCGGCGCGGCCGTCGGGGCCATCGCGCAGCTCCAACGTGCCGCCCAGGCTTTCGGCGGCCGCCTCGGCGATCAACAGCGCAACGCCGGACGGGCGTCCGAACGCACTCGGGTCGACGCGATTTCTGAGGACGTCGGCCCGATGCGCCTCGGTGACGGAAGGGCCGCCATCCTGGGCCGACAGCAAAATGCCAGTCTCGACGGCATAGGCCGAGATGGCGATCACCCCGTCGCGCGGCGTGGCCGAGATTGCGTGATGGAGCATGGCGCGGATCAGCGACAGCAGCGTCTTCGGCCGGGACCGCATGCGCAGGTCAGCCGGACCCTTCACGTCGATGGCCACGCCATGTCGCAGCGCCCGCGGCTCGGCTTCCGACACCGCCAGCTGCACGAGATCGGCCACCGAGATATCGGACTTGGCCTCGTCGAAGGGGCAATCGGCCGCCAGGGCCAGGTCCAGCGACATCTCCGCGGCGACGGCCGCGCGCTTCTGCAGGTTTTGGGCGAGCGGCGACCCTTCGCCCAGCTCACTGGTCGCGAGGGCGGCGTCGGCGCGCAAGCCTTCGACTAAGCCTTTGATGGTGCGCTGCATGCCGAGCGCGGCACTTTGCAGGGTCTCGAAGCGTTGGGCGCCGCCGCGAGGCGCGACGGGCGGGGGCGGCTCAGTGCGAATGTCGCCGGCCGTCAGCACCGAGGCTAGCTCGCGCGCGTACGCTTCACCGAGTTGCTGCGCTTGCTCGAGCTCCTTGCGAAGCTCGACCACTTCCCGCTGATCGCTGGCGCCGTCGGCGGGAAAGAAGATGGACTGGGTTCCGCCTTCGAGCTCGATCCAACCGCCGTGGCGCGTCGCCATGCGGCTCAGCCAGCGCCGCTCCAGCTCTTGGGCGCCGGCATCGGGCCCGAGCTCGACGCTGATCTTCACCCACTCCGCTTGGCGCCTAATCTTCACCTCGGCCGCGCCACCCTGGGTCGACCCCGCTTGGGTGACGAGCATATTGAGCATGCGCCGCAGGTCTTGCTCGTCGCCGAAGACTTCGGTCCCGGCGCCGGGCTCGATGGCCAGGCGCGTGTTCGGCGACAGGTCCATCAGCAGAGCCGCCAGATCGATCCGCCCACGCCGAGCTTTGGTCGCTCCGCGCGCGCCGGTGTTGAGGTCACTCAACATGCTGATGGCGTCGTCCAGCGCGTCGAGCGTGGTTTCGACGGCGGGGGCGGGGGGCGCCTCGCTCGGCAGCGAGGTGATGCGCGGCTCGGTTCCCGGCGTTTGCCGCAGCTGAGTGACACCCTCCCGAAGCGCCCGCGCCGCTCCCCGAGCTTCCTGAGCCAAGAGCCACGAGATTTCGTGTCGGGTCAAACGTTCTTGGGACACGATTCTTTGATCATGCCAAAAGTTGGCACGCATGACTACAGGCCCGCGCTACAACAGGGGCGTTGCTACGTCGGTCGTCGTCGCAGTCTGTCGCACCCACCTCCGGGCAGGGGCTCGGACGCTTTCGTAAGCTGGCCGCCACGCGCGCGCCGGGCCGCCTTCTCAGCGGTCTTTTGCTGGGCCTCGCGCTCGCGGCGGTGCCACTGGCGTGCGGCTCGGACAGCGTCAAGAGCCCGTTCGGGCCGGGAGCCGGAGGGGCCGGCGGCGAGGGCGGACAGGGAAACGGTGGGCTGCAGCTGAGCGTGGACGCGGGCGACGAGGTCGATCCGACCCTGGGGGGGCCCTGTGAGGACGACGGTCAGTGCGACGACCGTGTCGGGTGCACGGTGGACCATTGCGACCTCGAGCTCGGGCGTTGCCGCCACGTGCCGGACGACGCCGTGTGTAGCGACGGCATCTACTGCGACGGTGCCGAACGCTGTGACATCCGCGACGATTGCGTCGAAGGCGACGTCGTCGCCTGCAGCGACAACACCACCTGCACCATTGACGTGTGCGTCGAAGAGACCCAGTCGTGCCGCCACGATCCGCGCGACGGCGACGGCGACGGCGATCCAACGCGAAACTGCGGCGGCCAAGACTGCGACGACGCCGACCCGCATGTCAGCAGCTTGGCCACCGAAGTGTGCGGCAACGGGCGCGACGACAACTGTGATGGGGCCATCGACGAGGACGGCTGCGCCGCGCCCGAGCACGACGGCTGCAAGACCGCGCTCAGCATCAACCAATCGGGTTATTACGATCTCGACCTCACCGCCACCGCGCTCGACTACCCTACGACTTGCGCCACCCAAAAGGCGGGCTACCGCGACGCGGTGCTGGAAATCAGCGTGCCGAGCGGCGGTCCGTTCGACGTCGACGTGACCGCCAAGCTCGACTCTGGCCACGTGTCGCTGGCCACCGCCGACGCCTGCGGCGACGCCGCGTCGTCGAGCTGCGAGCGCTCGTTCGCAACCCCTTCGGCCGGCAGCGTTTCGCGCTTGCTGCTGCGCGGCCTCTCCAAAGGCAAGGTCCCCGTCTATTTGGCGGCCGATATGGAAGCCACGGCCCAGGTTCAGGTTGAGCTGCGCGCGGCCGAGCCCATGCCCGGAGAGCGCTGCGAAGACGCGCCGATATTGGAGCCAGGGGGGCCGGCGGTTTTGCTTCGTCTACCCGGCTACGCCGCCGATGAGACGACGGCCTGCGAGCCACCCCGACCCGAATCCGAGAAAGACAGCCGCGACCGCGTCGGCGTCATCACCGGCGACGCATTCGTCAGCTTCGAGCTCGAGCAGGCGAGCGACGTCACGTTGATCGCCGAGAGCGAAGGCGACTTCAGCTTGCCCATCATCGGCCTACTGCAAGGGGATTGCCGGACCGAGCGCACCTGTCGTCACAGTCAGCCCGGGCGCTTGTTCGAGCGCGACCTCGGGCCCGGCACTTACTACGTGTTGGTCGCCGCGACCGCGCCCGACGACGTGACCATACGGCTCGAAACGTCTCCGGTATCGCCTGCGCCGCCGGGCGAAGGCTGTGACGACCCACAGCCGCTCGAGAACGGCGTCGAGCAACTGCTCGAGCTCGCGGCGCACGAGGACGCGGTCCATCCGCAATGCCTCGTGGGCGCGCCCGACGCCACCTTCGAGTTCGACCTCGCGGGCCCACGTGACGTCGCGCTGATCGGTCGCTTTTCGGACGGCGACCTGGGCGCCGTGAGCTTCGGCAGGGCGGCCGCCGCGTGCAACTCGAACAGCTCTTGTCGTGTCGGAGGCGGGACGGTTCGCACCGTGCGCTACGGCATGCCCGCCGGAAATTATCGCGCCGTGATCGAATCGACGCAGGGTAACCCGGTCGGCATCAGCTGGTTCGAGCGCCCACCAGTGGCCGAGGTTCGCGTGCCGTTCGCCGACGACTGCACGGCGCCGGTCAAGATCCCCGAAGTGGGCGGGCGCTTCACTGGTAACACCAGTAACGCGTTTCCGGACTTCAATGCAGGTTGTGACGTCGGCGGACAGAGCGAGGGCGGCGCTCCCGATCAACTGCTCGAGCTCACGTTGACCGAGCCGCGCCGGGTCATCCTCGACATGCAAGGCAGCGATTACGAGACGATGCTTTCCGTGCGGGAAGGACAATTCTGCCCCGGCGTCGAGGTTCAGCTGGCCTGCGCTCCCGGGTACCGCGCGTCTCGCAGCTACTTGGATCTAGATTTGCAAGCCGGGCACTATTTCGTCCAAATCGATGGCTACAACGGTGCGTCGGGTGCGTGGCAGCTGGATGTTTTCACGGCTCCCCTCTAGCCAAGGTCGTTGACCGATGGCGTGCCAAGACGTTTCGCGTCGCACGATGCTGGCCTAGGCGGGTATTCGGCGTTAGTCTTTCCGGCCATGCGCCACGCTGCCGCGGGTTCGCTTTGGGGATGCCTATTGGCATTCGGGCTCGCCGGCTCCGCGCAGGCCGAGCCGGCAGCGGGTACCGCGCCCGCGCGCCCCTCGCTGACATCCCACGAACAGAGCGCCCTGCATGCCGGTCGCATGGTGTCGCGCGCGCTGCGCTTCGAGCAGGGCGACGGTCACTATGTCGGCGGCGTCTCTTATCAACTGGTCGACGCGCGGCCGGAGCTGGTATTGGCGGCCTTGTCCGACGTCAGCAATTGGCCCGAGGCGTTGCCCCGCACCAAGAGCGCTCGCCTGCTCGGCTCGGTGAACGGCGTATCACGCGTCGAGCTCGTGCAAGGCGGTTCGTTCGTCGACGCCCGCTACACGGTCATACTCGAGCGGGTGGACGGCGAGACCATTCGCTTCTGGTTGGATCCGTCCGAGCCGCACGACATCCGCGACGTTTGGGGCTTCTTCCGCATCAAGCCGGCCCCCGGCGGTCGCTCGCTCATCACGGTCGGCGCCGCGCTCGACCTGGGTGACGGCTTGCCGCGCCTGTTCGAGGACAAGATCGCGGTGATGATGCTGCGTGCGCCGCGCCAGATCCGTGATTTCGTCGAGCCCCGCGCGCTGGCGCTTTCACGTTAGCCAGCGCCTCGGCAGTTGCGGTAGAAAGGCCGCAGATGCTGGCTCGGGTCCTGGTCGTGGCGCTGAACACCTACCGCGAGGCCGTGCGTGCGCGCATCTTGCACGGGCTGTTCGCGCTGGCGTTGGCGACCACCGGCTATTCGCTGGTGGTCGGCGCCTACACGGCCAAAAACCAGCTGCGCGTCGTGAGCGATCTGGGCGCCGCCGCCATCTCGATCTACGCCATCATCGTCGCGGTCGTGCTCGGCGCCACCTCCCTCTACCGCGAGCTCGAGCTGAAGACGCTGTTTCCGATTTTGGCGCGTCCCATCAGTCGCAGTGAATACTTGGCCGGCAAATACCTGGGCACTCTGCTTTTGCTGTTGGTGTTCGTGGTCGCCAACACCGGCATCGGCCTTTTGGCTATTTCGGTGGTCGCGGGGCGCGGCGCCGGGTCCACGTTGGCCTTGGCGATCGGCAGCCTGGGCGTGGCGGGAGTGGTCGGTTACCTGAAGCGACCAACCATCACCTACCTTCCCATTGCCTGGGCCGCGTTTCTGGGCGTCGCCGGCGCGCTGCTGGCATCGGGCGCGCCGGATGATCGGCGAGTGTTGGTCGGGCTGGGGACGTTGACCATGTGCGAGGTCGCCATCGTTACCGGCTTGGCCACGCTGTTCTCGTCGTTCTCGTCGCCGTTTTTGACGGCGGTGTTTACCTTCTTCGTGTTCTTGATTGGCCGGTCTGCGGACTCCCTGGCCCACCTGCCGGTGCGTTTCTTTGGCCAATTTCTTCACGACGCGGGCGTCGCGCTGAGCAAAATCGTGCCCAATTTGATGCTGTACGTGCCGGAGCGGCCGCTCTTGACCGGAGAAGCGGCGGGCGTCTCGCTCTGGCCGTACGTCGGAGGCGCGGCGCTGCACGCGCTGTCGTGGTCGCTGGTGTTGTTCGGATTGGCCAGCCTGATTTTCCGGCGTCGCGACTTCATATGAGCGACGTCACACCCCAAGCTCGGTTGCTGCGGGCGCTAGCTTGGGCGCTCAGCGTGGTCGTGCTGTTCGCGGCCGTCGCAACCCTGCGCGCGGTGCTCGACGGTGAGCGCGAGATTGCGGCCAGCGACGTCGCCTTCGACGCCAACGACCTGCACGCGACGATTCAACATGCGCGTCGTGCCGCCTCGGCCTACGCCCCCGGCGCACCGCACGTCGAGCGTGCGTACCAGCGGCTGTTGGCGGTCGCGCGCGGCGCCGAGGCCACGGGTCGCCCCGAGATCGCCATGCTGGCCTGGCAGGCAGAGCGGGCGGCGGTGCTGGAGAGCGCGTCGTTTTGGCATCCGTTTTCGGAGCGGCTCGAGGAAGCCAACCGGAACCTGGCGCGGCTGTCGGCTAGCAAAACCTTGGCCGAAGCCGAACGGACCGAAACCGCCCAGCGCCTGTTCAAAGAGGCGCAAAATCAAAGCGCCGAGCGGGCGCCCTGGGGTGCCTTGCTGGCGGTTGGCCTGCTGTTGGCGGCGCTGGGGCTGGCATGGTTCGCGGCTCGCGCATTGGCTCCGGATGGGCGCATTGCTTGGCTGCGGGGCAGGTGGGGCCTGTTGACCTTCGTGCTCGGGGCCGCTTTATGGGCCGTGGCCGCGTTTCACGGTTAAGCTTTGGCCGTGAAAGCCGCCCTGCCGACACGAAGCTCCGGTCCGGAGCTGTCGGCCGTGGTGGCGCGCTTTGCCGAGTACCTGGCGCTCGAGCGCCACTCGTCGAAGAACACCGTGCTGGCTTACCAACGCGACTTGACGAGCCTCGTCGGTTTCTTGCACGAGCGCCTGGAGCGGCCGCCCCTGCTCGGTGACGTGACGCGACTCAGCTTGCGCAGCTGGTTGGGCAGCGTGGGGCAAGCGTTGGCGCCCGCCAGCATTGCCCGCAAGCTGTCGAGCGTGCGCGCGCTCTACGTGTTTCTCGGGCGCACGGGAGAGGTACGCGAGAACCCGGCGGCACTCTTGCAGAGCCCCAAGCTCAGCCGCGGCTTGCCGCTGGTACTGCGCCCGGAGGCGGCGGCTGAGGTAATGGAATCGCCGGCGGTCGGCCCACTGGGCAACGACGTCGAAAAGCTGCGCGATAGCGTGTTTTTGGAGCTGCTGTACGGCTCGGGCTTGCGCGTGAGCGAGCTGTTCGCGCTCGATCTGGAGGCCGTGAACCTGCGTGCCTGCGAGGTGAGGGTGCTGGGCAAGGGCCGTAAGGAACGCATTGTGCCGATCAGCGGCAAAGCGCTGGAAGCGTTGGAGGCGTACCTGCCGCGCCGAGGCGAGCTTCGCCACCCCAAGACGGGCTTCATCCACGAAAAAGCGCTGCTGCTCACGCGGCGCGGCCAGCGCCTGGGGGTGCGGCGGATCCAGGCTCTGGTGCAGCGCTACGGCGCGCTCGGCGCGGGCCGCCCGGACCTGCATCCGCACGCCTTGCGCCATTCGTGCGCGACCCACCTGTTGGAAGGTGGCGCCGATTTGCGGGTGATTCAGGAGCTGCTGGGCCATTCCAGCCTGTCGACGACCCAGCGCTACACTCACGTTTCGCTCGACCAGTTGCTGACCGTCTACGACAAAGCCCACCCTCTGGCGCGCGCGAAACGGGGGCGTTCGGGGTAGGCTCCGCCGCGTGACTGCCGCGACGCCTCCGCCCTCCGCTTCGATCTTCCGCTCCGTCTTCGGAGGCTCGTTGGCGGCCGTGGCCGGGGCGTCGTTGGCTGGACTCGTCAGCGGCGTGCTCGACGCGCGCGCCGCCGAGCGCGCTTCGGGTGCAAGCGGGTTGGTCCCGGCGTGCGTGGGCTTGGCGGCTCCCTTGGCACTGCCGGTGGGCGCTGCGGTCTGGGCGGTGCGCGCGACCTTCTTGGGTTCGGAGGCCTGGTCGCCCCGCCGATTTTGGCGCTACCTGGAGGCGCAGCGCGGACCCGCGCGCGCGGCTTGGACGGTCACGCCGCCGCTCGTCGCGTTGGCGGCGCTGGTGGGTTTGGTGGCCGTGTCGGGCATCGCGGCGCGCGCGTTGGGCGCCGAGGTCACGGGCAGGGCCGCGTTCGCGCTCGTGCCGTTGACGGTGCTGCCGCTGCTGCTGGCGTTGCTCGGCGGCGTGCGAACGCTGTCCGGCGCCCTGGCTTCGGGAGGTTCCGAGCGGGGGCCCGGTCCGCGAGGGGCCGTCGTAGTTTCCGTGCTCGGTTTTTCGGTGGCGCTGGCGCTGTTGATTGCCCTGGGTGAAACCAGCGGTGGCGGCGCCGCTTGGCGCATCTTGGGGGTGCTCCGGCGCCAAGAGTTGGATCTGCGCGCGCCCGGGTTGCTGCTGCTGATGGCGGCCGGAGGGTTGTTGCTGCCGAGCGCGCGCTCGATCATGAGCTACGCGGCTTGTCTGGCGGTGGTGATGGCACCGGCGTGGATGACCCTGCAGGCGGCTCGCGGCACGACCTTGAACGAGCAGACGACCCTGGCCATCGAGCGGCAGGCGCCGCTCGGCCGGGTGGCGCTGGCGCTGCTGCGGCGACTCAGCGACCGCGATCACGACGGCGTGAGCGCGGCGTTCGCCGGCGGCGATTGCGACGACCACGATCCGCGAGTGAGCCCGCGCGCCGTGGATGTTCCCGGCAACGGTAAAGACGAAGACTGTCAGGACGGCGACGCCAAGCCGGTGGCAGCGCGCGCCGCGACCTCGGGGGCGGCCGACGGCGCGGCTCTGCAAAGCCTACCGAGCGATCTCAACGTCTTGTTCGTCACCATCGATACCTTGCGCGCCGACCTGGGCTACCTGGGCAATCCGCGCAACGTGTCACCGAGCTTGGACGCACTAGCCAAACAGAGCGTCGTCTTCGAGCGCGCTTATTCGCTCGCCTCGTACACGGGCAAGAGCATGGGGCCGCTGATGATTGGCAAATACTCGAGCGAGGTGGACGGCGGCTTTTCGCACTTCAACAAGTACTCCAAGAAGGAGACATTCGTGCAGGAGCGCCTGCAAGCGGCCGGCGTGCACACGCTGAGCGTCCAAGGCTACTGGTACTTCTTCAAAGACGCTGGCTTCGAGCGCGGCTTCGACGTCATCGACTCGAGCGCCGCGCCCAAAGTAGCGTCCATCGAAGGCGACCAGACGTCCAACAGCGACGAGCAGAGCGACGCCGCCATCAAGTTACTGCAGGCGCCCGAGCTTTCGGGCCGGCGGTTCTTCATGTGGATGCATTTCGTGGACCCTCACGCCGAGTACGCCCCGCATCCGGAGCACGATTTTGGCCCCAAACCGCGCGACCGCTACGACGGCGAGGTGGCGTTCGTCGACGAGCAGCTGGGGCGAGTGCTGGCCGCGCTCGAGAAGACGCCGTTCGGCGCGCGCACGGCCGTCGTCGTCACCAGCGACCACGGCGAAGCGTTCAACGAGCACGGCATGATCCGCCACGGCTTCGAGCTGTGGGAGGAGCTGGTGCGGGTGCCGTTGTTGGTGAAGGTGCCGGGCGTGCCCGCGCGCCGCGTCAGCGCGCGGCGCAGCGCCATCGACGTCGTGCCGACCTTGCTCGACCTATTCAAGGTGCCGTTCGTCGCTCGCTCCGCCGGCGATTTCTTGAGCGGAGAATCGCTGCTGCCCGACGTCTTGCGCGCGCCGGGCGCCGCTGATCCCGAGCGGCCCGTGTTCATCGACATGGCGCGCGGCCCGTACAACGCCGAACGGCAAGCGTTGATCGACCATGATCTGAAGCTCACGGTCAGCGAAGGGCGCGTGCTCGGCCTCTACGATCTAGCGGCTGATCCCGGCGAAAAACAGGATTTGGCCGCCGACAAAGCGCGCCTTTTGGCCATGCGCCGCGCGCTCGGCGAGCTCAAGAGCCAGCGTCGGCCCGTGCCGCTGCCGCCGCCGTGAGCTCGCTCTCGGCAAGGAGGCCCGGCAGGCCACCGGTGTGCACGAACAACGCGCGGCGCGGCTTCTGGGGCAGGTGCGCCAGGCCGAACAGCGCCTTGCCGGTGTAGGTCGGGTCGAGCAGCAAGCCGGACACGCGCGCCACCCGAACGATGAAGTCGAGCTGCTCCGGCGTGGACACGCCGTAGGCCGGCCCCTTGAATTGGTCGTGAACGTCGAGCAGCGCGCATGCGTCGCTGGCGTTGAGCGTCGGGTCCAACGCTTGGGCCTCGGCGGTGATGCGAGCCACCGTCTGCTCGAAGTAGACGCGGTCATCGCACACCGCGAACGCCGCCGCGCGCGCCGCGACCTCGGGAAAGCGCGTCAAACCGAGGGCGATGCCGGCGGCCGTCCCGCCCGAGCCGCAGGCGACGGCCAACAGCTCCAAGCCTTCCGGCAAGTCGCCGGCGGCTTGCTGCTCGGCCAGCTCTTCCACCGCGCTGACGTAGCCAAAGCTGCCGACTCCGTTCGAGCCGCCTTCGGGGATCACGTACGCGCGCTGGCCACGCGCCGCGAATTCCGCCGCCACCTCGGCCATCAGGCGCTCGCGCTCTCGGTATTGGGCGGGCGTGATGAACCGCACGTCGGCGCCGACCAAGCGATCGAGCAGCAGGTTGCCCACCGGCGGCGGGGGCACGGACGGATCGGGCGTGCGCAGCAGCAGCACCGGCTGAAGGCCGTGCTCGCGCGCCAGGAGCGCGGTCGCCCGCGCGTGATTGGATTGAGCGCCGCCGCAGGTGACGACGACCGACGCGCCTTGCGCCAGCGCGTCGGCCAGCAAGTACTCGAGCTTGCGGATTTTGTTGCCGGCAGCTGCGCCCGACGTCATGTCGTCACGTTTCACCCACAGCTCGCAGCCGACCAGCGCGTCGAGGGCGCGGTTGTGCCAAACGGGGGTCGGGGTGTGGCAAAGCGCGAGTCGCTTCATCGGGGCTCGATCCGCACGACGAGGGTGCCCTTGTCGATGGGGCAGGGCGCGGCCGGGCCCAGCTCCACCACCACCCCGTCGAGCGGGGCCAAGAGCTCGTTTTCCATCTTCATGGCTTCGATGACGGCCAGCGCTTGGCCCGCTTTGACGGCTTGTCCCAGCTGTACGTCCAGACGCAGCAGCTTGCCGGCCATGGGAGCACGCAGCGCGCCGGCGGCCCCGCCGTTGCCGGCGCCGACCCCCGATGGACGCGCGCGTTCGACGCGGGCGGTCAGCCGTCGACCCGGCGTGTCGACCCACAGCTCCGCCCCGCGCCGCGCGCTCACGAGCTCGATATCACCCCACGGAGTGATGGCGCGCTGGCTGCCGTCGGCGTGCTCGAGTAGCTGGACCAGGTGGCTCTGCCCGTCGGGCGCGCGGAGCACGCAGCCGGCGTCGGTGACGTCCACGTCGATCTCGAAGACCTTGCCTGCGCTTTCGAGGCGATATTTCATGAACAGCTCGTCAAAACGTCAGCCCCAACCCGAACGTCACGATGGCCTGCGTTCCCAAGCCGTGACCGTTGGCGTTGGTGAAGGCAGAGCCGGGAAAGGCAACGCCCGCTTCGAGCGAAAAGCGTAGCAGCATCGGCGCGTCCAGCGGCAACTCCAGCTGCCCGCCCGCGTCCAGCTCGGTGCCCAGCGCCCGCCCGGCAGCAGGGCCGCCGTCGAAATTCACGCGCGCGCCGCTGGTGGCCACCGCGCTCGGGTCGACGAGGGGGGTCGTGGTGGACGCCACTACGGCGCCCAGCTTGAAGGTCAAATCAGGCGTGGGGCGCAGCAGCAGCACGGGGTTCAAGTAGCTGGCGCCGGCAACGCCGCCCTTGCTGGCGAGCCCTTGTAGGCGCGCTCGGCCTCGGCTGCCGCCCGCGCGCTCCAGCCGCGCCTGGGCCCGCGAGGTCTTGAAGCGCATGACCTCGTTGAACAGGATGAGCCCGACGCCGTGGTTCGGGTTCATGACGAAGCGGTGCAACTCGTCATCGGTCGGGTCGGCGTCGCCCGAAGCGATGCCCCATTCCACGGAGGCGACCACGTGGGCGAAGCGTCGGAAATTTTCGACCCGCTCGAGCGCCACCCCCGCCCGCGCCGCGAACGCCATGCTCGAAAGCGTCTGGTCGTCGCCCGCGACCCCGAAGGCGGTCGGTTCGCTGACGCTGCCCACACGATAGGCAGCTTCGTATTCTCCGAAAAATTCGCCGGCGCGGCCGGCGATGGGGCTGCGAAAACCGCCCGACAGATCGGCAAGAAAAAGCCGCGCCCCGCCCAAGACACCGCGCTGGGCCAAGGCTTCATAGCGGGCGAGCAGCTCGGTCCGCACGCGCGGGCTCGGCGAAAAGCGGGCATTCAAGCCGACCCGCCAGGCGTCGTCGCCGTTGGCGAGCGATAGCCGGCCGTCGTCGAAGAGCAGGTCCGCGCTGGCACCGACGCGCAGACTGGACGTGGGCGTGCCGCTCAGAACCTCGACCCGCTCGTAGGTCGCGGGCCGATCGGGGGTGCCGAACCAGCGCGGCTGATCGCCGTCGGCGTCCACCAAGCCCATGCCCAGCTGGGTCGTGGTGTGGCCGACCGTCAGCTCACCGATGCGATCGCGCACGGTCAAGCGCAGCATTCGTGGCTGCGCGCGCACCGGCTGCACCCTGTCGAAGTCACTGCCGCTGTCGGGAATGGCGTCCGGCTCGTGACCGTAGATCATGCCCCGCGGTAGGTCGGCCTCGGCGCGCAGCTCGGCGCGGCTGCCCAGCAGCACGAGGCCGCGCAGCCGCAGCCAATGAAACAGTCTCGACGTCTGATCGAGCGACGGCGGGCTGTCGTCGAGCGGCGCTAGCGGCAACGCCGTGAGCACGCTTTGGCGAGCTTCGTACTCGCCGTCGATGCGCACCTTGACCGCATCGCGCTCGGGCGCGGGCTCTCTCGCGCGCGTGCTGGGCAGCGCGACCGATTCGGGGATGGCAGTTGCGGCGGCGGGTGGAGGCGGCAGAGGCTCGGCCGCGTGCGCGGTTCGGCTCAGGCTCGCGCTCAGCAGCCAAAGCGCCAGTAAAAACCGGGCCGTCACGCCCGGCAGGCTATCAGAAAGCCAGGTCGTCATCGCCCGGCTGCTTGGCGCACACCACCGTGACCCGGGACGGGGAATAGATGAACAGCGTGACGGCCCCGGCCAAGAAGGTGAATGGGTCGGCCTCGATGCGAATTTCGGCCCAGCCTTGGGGGCACGCGCGCGACAAGTCGTAGCGAGCGACGCCGCGGACGGTGCCGAACAGAAAGCCCGGGTGCCAACGTTCGTCGAAGCCGGCGGCGGTCTTGCCCGGCGGCTCGCCGGAGCGCAGCGTCGTCGTTGCGCAGCCGACGAGCAGCGGCGCCCACAGCAGGCTCAAGGCGGCGACGCGCATCGCACTCTCGCTTCGCGAGGGGTGTAAACGCCGAGCGTGGCCAACGACACACCGAGCGTGGCCCAGCTCGACCCGACCGAAAGCTCGCTCGCGACACCAGAGGGACAGTAGTCGCGCACGTCCAGGTCACCTCCGCCGATGGCGCCGAACGCGTAGGCGGGCAACCAAACGCTGCGCGCTGCTGGCCGCTGCGCAGCGCACGCCACCAAACCCAAACAACAACAGAGAAGCGCGAGTCGCACCGGGCTCTGGAAGTTAGCTCAACCCGGGGAGGCGGCGGGCTTCGACTTGCCGCCAGGGGGAGTTTCGGGGTGGGCGCAGTAGGGATTGAACCTACGACTTCGTCCGTGTGAAGGACGCACTCTACCGCTGAGTTATGCGCCCGAAACTGAGGGGGCACCTGATAGCGCGTCCCTCGGCGACCTGCAACCGCCTTCCTTCACCGAAGAAATTGTTTACGGCGAACCGGCCGTCCGGGTATGAAGCGCGCGTTTGGAACCCTCACCGCTGAGCCTGGGCGCAAGCCCGAACCCCGCTGCGCCCGCGCCGAGCGCGCCCCCCCCGCGGGATGCCAAGCGCAGCCGCGACAGGCTGCTCGGGTTGATCATCGTGGCCGCGGCCTTCATGGCCTGCTTGGCGCTTTCGCTGTGGGCCAAAGAAAAGTCGCGCCCCGAAACCAGTGAGCCGCCCGGGCCGCCCACCGTGGAAGGCATCTCCGGCTACCCGAAAGCGGTGGAGGCGGTGGCGACCTTGGCGGCGGCGCGCAAGCTGACCCGGCGACCGGCGCTGCGCGGCATCGTGCTCGACGTCGTCGCGGGCGACGGCACGATCGACGTCAACGATGTCGGCGCGCGCATTCGCTACACGTTCCAGAGCCCGCCCGGTCAAGGCGCGCAGCCTCCGCGCGAGCCCGGCACTTTGCCCAAGCGGATTACCTGCGGAAAACAAAACGTGGTTTTGACCAAGCAGGGCTTGGTGGCCGAGCCGGATCAAGCCGACTACCCGTGTCCTCCCGGCGGGGTCGAGCCGTTGCCGGAGCCGCAGTGCACGGCCAAGGAGCTGTGGAAGCTGGCCCGGAAGCGCAAGATGCCGCGCGACCTTCCCGCCCACGTCGAATACTTCCGCAGCAAGGCGGGCCCGGCTTGGCGCTTCGAAATCGTCGGCATGCCGCAGCACAAATTCACGCTGTACGGCGATTGCAAGCGTGAGCTCACGGGCAGCGATGCCCACGGCACCGTTCCCTGAGCGGCTGCCGCTTACGGCGCTTTGAGCGGTACCAGGTCGGCGGCCTTCAACAGCGCGCGCCACACCGAGTCGACCGTCTCCGGCTCTTCGACGGAGAAGGGGATGACGCGCCGTTCGGCCACGCGATTGCCTTCGAGCTTGGGGCGATCGCGTGCCGGCAATTTGTCGACCTTCGTCGCAATCAGCACCACTTGCGGAGGCTTGCGGTTGGCCCGGCCGTGCTCGGTGATGAGCTCGAGGGCGTCGGCGTCGTCGGCTTCCATGCCGCGCCGTGAGTCGAACAGCACGGCGGCGGCGCGCAAGGTCGAGCGCTCCAGCAAGTAGTGCTCGATCAGCTCGGCCCATTCTTTGCGCTCGCTCTTCGAGCGCGAGGCGAAGCCGTAGCCCGGTAGATCGACGAGCATGAGCTCGAGCCCGGCCACGCTCTTGATGTCGAAGAAATTGATCTGCCGAGTGCAGCCCGGCGTCGCGCTGGTGCGCGCCAAGCCCTTGCGGTTGAGCAGCTTGTTGAGCAGGCTGCTCTTGCCCACGTTCGAGCGCCCAACGAACGCGATCTCGAGCTTGGTCGGGGGCGGCAGCTCTTCGGGGCGCCGCGCGGCCGCGACGAACTCGGCGCTGGCAACGTGAAAGAAGGGGGGCTTGAGGGCGGGCAAGACGGGCCACTCATGGCACGCCTCGCCGGTTTACGCCGCTGGTTTCTTGCGGAGGCGCCGGACCAGAGGCCCCGTGACCATCAAAAGCTCGTCGCTGCGCAGGCCCCAGGCCAGGGCGAAAAAGGTCGCCACGAAGGCGGCGGCGCCCAACGCCCCCGGCAGGGCCCGTCCCCAAGCCCCGGCGTCGGCCGAGCTCGAGACCGCTGACGCCACCAACCGCCCGACCACCACCCCGGCCCCCGCCGCGAGCACGGTTTTGGCGGCCGACAGCCCCACCTCCCGCAGGCGCAGCGACGGCAGCTTTTTGCCCAGCCGAACCCAAAGCAAACCGGCCTGGACCAAGCTGGAGCCGGTAACGGCCATGCCGATGCCGACGTGGCCGAAGCTACCGCGGAGCCCCAGTGACAGCGCCACGAACGCGCACAAGTCGATGGCGGCCACGATCACCGGTGTCCGCGTATCTCCGAGCGCGTAGTACGTGGAGGTGAGCTGCCGCACGCTGGCCACCAGCCAGATGCCGGCGCCTTGGGCGACCAGCGCGCGCGCGGTCTCGTGCGCCGATTGGGCGTCGAACTCACCGCGCTGAAAGAGCAAGACCACGAGCGGTTCGGACAAGCCGACGAACAGCGCTGTGGCCGCGATGGACACGAACAGCGTGAGCCGCATGCCGAACGCGTAGGTGCGGCTCAGTTCATCCAAGTCGCCGCGCGCGGCCAGTTTGGCCAGGCTGGGCAACGCCGCCGTTTGCAGCGCCATCACGAAGATGCCCTGCGGAAAGTCGCACAAGCGCAGCGCCCAGCCGTAGTAGCTCTGCGCCCCCAAGCCTTCTTGCGACAAGAAGCGCCGGGCCAGGACGACGTCGATGTAATAGACGCCCATGCCGAACATCACCGGCAGCATGCGGCCCAGCGCTTCGCGCACGCCCGGGTGCGACAGCTCGAAGCTGGGCCGTTCGAAATAGCCGATGGCGCGCAAGCTGGGCCACTGCGCTACCACTTGCAGCACGCCGCCCAGCAGTACTGCGATCGCCAGCGCCATCGCGCCGTCGTAGCCGGTCGACATCAACCAGCCGGGCAGGGTGAGCGCGCACACGATGAACGACACGTTGAGCAGTCCCGGCGCGAACGACGTCGCCACGAAGCGCTGGTGCGTATTGAGCGCGGCAACGCCCAGCGCCGCCGTGCCCATGAAGAAGATGTACGGAAACACCCAGCGCGTGAGCTGCACGGTGCGCGCGGTCTGCCCCGGCAGCTCGGCGTAGCCGGCGGCGAACAGCTGAACCAGCTGGGGCGCAAGCAGCACGCCCAGCAGGCTGGTCACGAGCAGAATGGTCAGCGAAAGGCCGCGCGTGGCGCGGAAAAAGCGCTTGGCTTCGGCTTCGCCGCGCTCCTCGTGGGTCTTGCTGAGCACCGGCAAAACCGCGCTCTGGACGGCGCCCTCGGCCAGCAGCTGGCGCAGCACGTTGGGGATCGTGAACGCCACGAAGAAGGCGTCGGTCACCGCGCGCGAGAACACGGCGGCGATGGTTTGGTCACGCACCAGGCCGAGCAGGCGACTGGCGAGCGTACCGGCGGCCACGATGCCTGCGCGGCGTGTGATCTGCCGCTGCTCGGCCCGCGGGCTCGCGTTGACCGTCGTCTTCGCCAGGTTCGTCGAGCTCAAGGCGTGCCGTTCTACTCGATGCCCGCGTGCGCGCCCAGCGCCGCTTCCACGATCGACAGCGCGCTCGGGGCCTCCTCCCCGCTCAGCACGCCGATTTCTCCGCGAGCCGCGCGCGCCATCCGCTCGCGCGCCGCGGCCGAGATGCGCAGGCGCGCCCCGCCGCACGACCGGCAAATCAGCCCGCCCCGCGCCGCGTCCACGCTGGCCGACTGGGCCGGCAGGGCTTGCCGACCGCAGCGCACGCAGCGCTCGAAATCGATGCCCCAGCCGAAGGCCGACAGCAGACACAGTCCGGCTTCCGCTAGCGCGATGGCGACGGGCTCGGGGCTGGGAGATTCCGCCAGCCGATCGAGCAGCGTGGTCAAGACCATGTAGGGCGCTTCCTCGGGCGTGCGGGGCGGGGCCGCGCGGCGCGCCCAAGACAGCGCTTTGCCCGCCGCTTCCATGGCCGCCAAGCTGCCGAGGATCCTGGCGCGCGGCGTCTTCAGCTTGGCTTCGAGCAGCGTGAACAGCTCGGCGCCGGGACGCTCGTCGAGCTCCAGCGCCAGCGTGTGCATGGGCTCGAGCGAGCCGCCGAAGCGCTTCATGCTCTTGCGCGCGCTGCGCGCCAACGCGCTCACCTTGCCGAGCTTCTCGGTCAACAGCGTGAGCACCAGATCCGCTTCACCGTAGTCGACGCGCCGTAGCAGCAGCGCTTCGGTGGCGATGCGCGCGGAGGCTTTGCGCGCGGCCACGGTCAGCCGAGGCGAGGCGCGAGCGCGCTCGTCGTCGGCGGAGCGACGCCGGACAGCTCTTGCGGCATGTCGTCGCCGCGCGGCTTGAGCACGATGCTGAGCGCGAGCGTGAACAAGATGAGCAACAGCACGAACGCGACGGCCACGCCGAGGCGACGACCGCGCGCCGGCTTGCTGGGCGCCGAGATGGGCAGCGGAGTCACCCAGGCAACGCGCCGCGAGGCGGTGTAGCGCGCCAGCACGTCGTCCGCGGGCACGCCCAGGGAGCGCGCGTACGACTTCAAGAAGCCACGTACGAACACCTCGCCCGGTAGCTCGTCGAAACGATCGGTCTCGATGCGCTCGATGCTGGCCATGGGCATGCGGGTGACCCGCGATACCTCCTCCACGCTCATTTTGCGCTGTTCGCGCAGGTCGCGGAGGTATTGGCCAACGGTGGGCATCGGGGGACGCAGAGACTACTTGAACTTTTGCAGCATGGAGCTGCATTCTTTCCCAGCGTTCGTCTTTCCCGACAGCTCCGCACAGCGCTGGAGGTCGCTCCTGGCGCCCTCTTGATTGCCCATCCGGAGCTCCACGCGCGCCCGTGCGGCAAAGGCATCTTGGAGGCTGTTACAGCCCGGAGCTTGCGTTTCCAGTGCCCGCGTAAGCGATTCAGCCGCCGCCGTGTCCTCGTGACGGCGCTCGTAGGCGAGGCCCAAGCGGTACAGCCCGACGCAGAATAGCGGTTGGGCGGCGATGCTGCGGCGGAGCGAATCCACCGCGGCGTCGGTGGCGCCGGACTCGAGCTGGGCCCAACCTAGGTTTCCCCAGGCATTTTCCGGGGTCTGGTAGAGGATGTCTTCGGTGAGCGGCTTCAGCACGTTGATGGCGTCGGCGTAGCGCTTCTCGTGGATGAGGATCACGCCCAACGTATTGGTGGCTTCGCGATAGTCGCGTTTGGCCTTCAGCGCCAGGCGGGCGTGCTTCTCGGCTTCCTTCAGGCGGCACTCGTCAGCGTTCCGGCTGCAGAAATCCATGTAGATCAGGGCGACAAGATGAGCTGCGTCGGCGTTGTCTTCGTTGAGCTCCACCGCCTTCAGCGCGTGATCGAGGGCTTCGCGGGGGGAGTTTCGGCGCAGCCACAGGTCTCGGGCCACGTCGTACTCACTCTCACTCATGCGGTCCGGATCTTTAGCGCCCTCTCCGTTGTTGGCCGAAGCGCAGGCAAAAAGCGCCAAGGTGGCGATAAAAACCGGCCAAACCGGGCCCAGTCGTGTCATCGGGCGCGGGCTCGGGCGGCGCCTTGGGCTTGGCCGCGCAGCTGGTCCTTGATGCCCAGCAGACTGTAAAGATCTCGCAGGCTGTCCAAGTTGGGAACCTCGACGCGCTCGTCTTGAATTCGGATGTGCCCACTCTCGCGTAGCTGAGCGACGATGCGCTTGACGGTATCGACGTCGAGGCCAACTTGGGCCGAAAGCTCGAGCGGAGAAAGAGTCAGCGAGATCTGACCGCCCGAATCGCGCAAGCCCTCGGCGTGGTTGGCCAGCTGTTCCTGCTGGGCGAACTTCATCAGCGCCACCACGACCTTGGACTGGCCGTCGCGCAGCATCAGGATTTCGATCTGGTCTTCGGCGTCGCGCATGCGCCGAATGAGCTGGTTCAGCACCCGCCCCGCAACCTCGGGGCTGGTGGCCAGGACCTGCTCGAAGGTCGCGTGGTCGAAGGCCAGGGTGACGACGTCGTCGAGCGCGACGGCGGTGGAGCTGCGCGCCGCCCCGCGCAGCAGCGCCGATTCTCCGAATAAGTCGCCCGGGCGTACCACCCGCAAGCTGCGCTCCATCCGGCCGGCTTGCTTCAGGAGCCGTACCCGGCCGTCCTGCAGCAAGAAGGCTTCCGTTGCCGGCTCGCCGTCTCGGAACAACACCGTGCCCGCGCTGAAGCGACGCCCGTAGCGCGAGATGAGCCGCGCTTGGGCCTCGTTGGCGGGACCGGTATCCGTCACGACGCCATCTATATCATTCAGTGCTGGGCCGGGGCGCCGAGATCCGGCAGCGTGGCTCCGGCGTCGCGGATGTACACTGGAAGTGCGGGATTCGTCGCGGGATCCAGCTGTTCGGCCAGCAGCCCAACCGCGGCCGCCGAAGGCTCCAGCGTGCCCGGGAGCGTGCAGGATGGCGTCGTTCCCAGCAGGGCCAGCCCGCTGCCGATCCAGGCGACGGGAGCCTGCAATTGGACCCCGAGCGCTTCGAGAGCGCTCGCCGTAGGCAGGGCTACCGGAGGCAACACCTCGGCCGCCCGCGGGCCGGTCGCGTAGGCCGCAACGAAAACCTCACCACGCCGCGCATCGAGAACGGCGCAGCGCACGCCCGGCAAGTCGTCCGGAACCGCCCGCGCCATCGCGCGAAGTGAGCCGACCCCAACCAGCGGCACTCCCAGACCGAGGGAAAGGCCTTGAGCGCAGGCAATGCCGACGCGCAGGCCGGTGAATGAGCCGGGACCGACTGAAACCGCGAGCCGATCGAGCGAGCTGCGTTCCCAGCCGGCTTCGCCGAGCAGCTCGGCGATCAGCGGCAGCAGGCGCTCGGCGCTCTGCTTCGGCCGCGCGCTCGAGCGTTCGAGGACGACCTTGCCGCCTTCGAGCAAGGCCACCGAGGCCTGCGTCGTAGAGGTTTCGATGCCCAGGATCCGCACCGGCTCGGGGTAGCTCGAAAGCCGCTCCGCAGCAACGAAGGCCGGTGTAAGCTGACGCTTAGTGCCGTCGATCCTGCCGCGTTTCGACTTCCGCGCCGAGTTCGGCGTTGCCACCGACACGGGGTCGAAGCGCCAAGGGAACGAAGACGCCTACGCGCTTTCGCCCGAAGTGGCCGTGTTCGCCGTCGCCGACGGCATGGGCGGGCACCGCGCGGGCGAGGTCGCCGCTCGCGTGGCCATCGAGGAAGTCATCTCGATGCTCAGCAGCCAGAGCGCGATTCGCGCCGTCGAGCGCTACGTGAGCAACGCCGGCCTGGACTCGCGACGGAAGGTGCTGGCGTTTTTGCGGCGTGCCGTCGAGCAAGCCAACCTGCGCATTCGCCGCGAGGCGCTCGCAAACCCCGAGCACTCGGGGATGGGCACGACTTTGGACGTGGTTTGGTTGGCGCGCGACCACGCCTTCATCGCCCACGCCGGGGACGGCCGCGTCTACCTGGCGCGCTCCCGCGCCGTGCTCCAGCTGACCCACGATCACACGCTCGCGTCTCGGCAGTCACGCGTGCCCGACGGCCTCGGCATCACGCCGTCGGAAGGCACGCAGAGCTCGGGCGTCACCAACGCGCTGGGCCTTTCCGACGCGGTGCAGGTCGACACCCTGTTCGTCGACTTGAGCCCGCGGGATCGCTTGCTGCTGTGCACGGACGGGGTGCACGGCCAGCTCGACGGCGAGCAAGAGATTTCGGAATTGATCCGTACCGGCGCGCCCGACGCCACCGCGCGCGCGCTCGTCCTGCGCGCAGGCGAAGGCGGCCGCGACAATGCCACCGCCATCGTCGTCGAGATTGCCGACCGCTTCGTCAAGCGGCCCGACCGCGATCGCGGGCTCAGCCCGACCGACCTGGAAAGCGCGCGCCAGAGCCCGCTCCTCGTCGATTTGCCGCTGCCGCTGGCGCTGACGGCGCTCTCGGCGGCGGTCGAAATCGAAGTCGCAGAGGGCGCGACGGTGCCGCGCGCCATCGCCAACGATTTGGTCGCGTACATCGTGCTGGAAGGCTTGGTGAAGCACCCGGACGGTCGCAGTGTCGGCCCCGGCGCGCTGTTGTATCCGGAGTCCCTGGTCGGCGTTTGGGGGCAAGCGGGCGCGCCTGCCGCCGAGCAAACCTCGCGCCTCTTGCGCGTGCGCGCCGACGACTTTGCCGAAATCTGCAGCGAGCCGCGCTACGCCGCGGAGCTGTATCGACGTTTGGCGGCGCACATGGCGCGGCTCGCGGTCAAAGGCGGCGGAGCACCCGGCGGCACGCCCGCGCCGGGCGCGCTGCAAGTGCCCAAATCGCCAGGATGAGCCCAGGCCGGGCTGCCCGCCTCGTCTCTTCAGTGCCGCCGAAGCGTCACACCGGTTCGTAACACCGGGAGCTGAGTCTTCAAAAGATGGTCGGGGCGGCCGGATTCGAACCGGCGACCCCTTGACCCCCAGTCAAGTGCGCTAACCAGGCTGCGCTACGCCCCGAACCGCCTTGTGCAAGCGATTAGGCCGACCAAAGCGAGGCGGAACCTAGCCTTTTCCGAAGGGAATGCAACCCCAATCGATGACGACCGGGCCGATTTGCCAGGGCGGGGGCCCGGCCGACGCGACGCCTACGGCTTCATCTGCTTGCGCAGCGCTTTCTCGGTGTCACTAGCGGCTTGCCCGAGCTCGGCGGCCTTCTGTTTGGCGGCCTTGTCGACGAGCGCTTTCTGAGCGCGCCCGAAGCGAGTGGACTGCTCTTTCCAAAAAGCCGGGTCATTGGCCGGCGGCGACAGGCCTCGCAGGTAAGCGGCGTCGAACTCCGCGAGGCCGGCTACAAGGCTCTTCTGCTTGGCGAGCGCGTCGAGCTCGCTGGTGTCGCGTAGCTCGGCGGGCAAGGTCGGTGGTCCCAACATGAGAGCCGCGGCGTTGCGCGGACCATGCGCGAGCACTTTGGCCAGCGCCGCAATCAACGCGGCGTTGGGCTCGGCCGGGGTCGCAATCGTGGCGACGCGCGCGAACGGCTCCGCCCAAAAGTACTCCTGACCGAGCTGGAACAAGGCTCGCTGGGCGAGGCTTGCCAGCTCGGGCGGAGCGCCGTTCGGCAACCCGCTCAGCCAGAGCGCGGGCGGCACGCCCTGCTCGAGCCGCGCGCGCAGGAGCTGCGCGTCGTCGACGGCGGGGGCGGGCTCGAAGCGCAGCGCGTAGAAAGCCGGTAGGTTGGCGGCGGTTTTCGCGGCCGGAGTGGCTTGGCTCAGGGCCGGGAGGGTCGGCAGCAGCAACCCGTCCAGCGCGTCGATGCGCCGGCCCGCGTAGAGCTGTGACAGCAGCGTCCGTGCTTCCCGCAGCCGCGCGTCGTTGGTGATGCCCAGGCGTGACAGCTCCCCCAAACCAACCAGCGCCGCGTCGCGACCCCGCAAAACGCGAGGCTCGAGCGCTTGCTCCAGCGCCACCAGATACGTCTCGCGGATCTCGGGGTCGTCCTTCATTTCTTGTGGCAGCTCGAGCGAGCGCGCCACGCCCACGAAGCGCATGTCGGCGAGCCCGGCCTCCAGCGCCACCACCGCCTTGCCGTAGCTGCTCAAACGCGGCCCGACTTGCGACAGCGTGTCGACGGCGTGCGCTTGCTCGGCGATCCACGGCGACAACACTTCCTTGAAGTGTTTCAAAAATTCGGCCTTGGCGAAGGGCGGGCGGGGCAGGGGAGGCTGTCGCACGCTGCGGTTCAAGCGAGCGCCCACCGCCAACCCCATCAGCGCATCGGCCAGCTCACGCGTTGGCCCCGGCTTGCCGACCGCGCTTTCGACGATCACGTCGCCGCAAGCCCGCGGAGCCAAGTCGGCGCGCAGAGCTCGCAGCAAGCCGGCGGGGGCGTCGCTGCTGGCTTCCAAGCAATGCAGCAGCGTGTCGCGCGCTTCGGGCCCAGCGCCGAGCGCGTCTGCCAGCTGAGTCTTGAAATCTCCGGACGCGCAGCTGGACGGTGCAGGGGCCGTGAACGGCGTGCACTCCGCGGGAGCGGCGGGCACGCCAGCCGGCGCCGCGCTCAAACCAGCCGGCTTGGCTGCGCCGCCGGTCGCCGCGCCAGGTGGGCCCGGGTCGGGCGAGGCGCTCGGGGATTGAGCGGGGGTCGCGACGGCGCCGCTGGCGCCGCACGCGGTCAGAAGGAGAAGAAGCCCGAGACCCGGAAGGCTGCGCAGCATGGCTGCTGTCTACAACACCCAGGTCGAGCCGTCTTTGGGATCAAGGTGGCGAGCTAGTGAGACTGACGCTCAGCGGCGCCGGCGCGAGCACCGGCGTCGGGGCCGGTTCAGCGCTCGCGGGCGCGTTGGCGATTCGATGTGAGTCGAGCACGTGCTGGGGCGGGGTGTGCAGGTCCCACACCAATCCGACCCAAGACAGCACCTTGAGCACGTAGAAGGTGACGTCGATTTCCCACCAGAAGAAGCCCTGATTCGTGGCGCGCTGGTAGTAGTGATGGTTGTTGTGCCAGCCCTCACCCAGAGTGATGAGCGCGAGCCACAAGTTGTTCTTGCTGTTGTCGGTGGTGACGTAGCGCCGGCTACCGAACACGTGGGTGAGCGAGTTGATGGTGAAGGTGCCATGCCAGAGCAGCGTGGTCGACACGAAGAAGCCCCAGTACAAAGCCCACCAGCCGCCGGCCAAGAACAAGCCCACCGCCATGGCCACGGCCGGGACGTAGTAGTACGTGTTCAGCCAGCGAAGCTCGGGGAAGCGGGCCAGGTCCTTGACCTTGTCCATTTCGGTGTCGTGGTTTTGCGGCGCCAAGATCCAACCGACGTGGCTCCACCAAAAACCGTCTTGCAACACCGAGTGGGTGTCACCCGGTTGATCGGACATTCGGTGATGGTGGCGATGATGAGCGGCCCACCAGAGCACGCCCTTTTGCACGCTGGTCATGGCCAACAACGCCAATACGAGCTGAAACGGCCGGCTCGTCTTGTAAGTCCGGTGCGAAAAGTAGCGGTGGTAGGCGCCCGTAACTCCGAACATACGCACCGCGTACAAACCCAGCGCCAGCAGTAACCCCGACCACGAGAACCCCAACCAGAACACCCCGGCCAGCGCCACCAGGTGAACCAAGAAGAAGGGGATGGAGCGCGGGACGTCGAGGCGATGCTCGGGCTTGGTTGCCATGCGATTTCCTACGCTCTTTCATAGCGAAGGGTTAGTCACGGCGGCGTCAGGAAAGGGTAATAGTTTCCCTCGGTAAGCCGCTCGGGCTCGACCGCCGCGCCTGGAATTTCCGGAAAACCTAGCGAGAACCGCCGTAGCGCGTGGTGTAGCGGCCACCGCGCGGCTCACAAACGGCCGCCAGCGTGTGCCCGACCGCGCTCCAGGTCATGCCGTCGCCGCCCAGGGTTTGGCTGCTGCCCAGGATGTACGCAAGATCGGCCAGAGTCACGATGCCGATCAGCCTTCGGTCCGCGTCGACGACCGGCACGCGGCGGATCTTGTATTGCTGCATCAGGGCCTGGACGGTGGCGGGCGAGTCGTGCGGCCCGCAGCACTTGATGTCGCGAGCCATGGCGCTGTTCACGCTCGCGTCGCCGAGCGGCACCCCCTGCAGATGGCTGGCCATGCAAATGTCGCGGTCGGTGATGATGCCGATGACGCGGCGTTCGGCATCGACGACCGGCACGGCGCCGCAGTCGACTTCCCACATGATCTGAGCCGCGGAGCTGAGGCTCTCTTCGGGCGCACAGCTGCGAACGTCTCGGGTCATGATGTCTTCGACCTTCATCTTCGACTTCCTTCTGGCAAACCTGTGCGGGCGGGGCCGGCCGAGCATATAGCAACCTCGGCGCTTCTCCCCACTCGAAAACTCCAAAACTCAGCGGCGGAATCGCTACAGCCGCGGTATAATGGGCGGGTGGAGTTTCGCGACTACGCGCGCTCGAGCGACGACGGCCTCGACCTCCTGACCGGGGCGCTCTTGATCGCGCGGGACGCGCACCCGGGGCTGGACTTGGCCGAGCAGAGCGCACGCTTGGACGAGCTCGCCCAACCACTCGCCGGCCGCGGTTTGTCGGCCTTTCCGCCGACCGTGCAAGCGCGCCTGCTGTCCGACTACTTGTACGTCGTCCGCGGCTTTCACGGCGCCAAAGCCGACTACTACGAGCCGCGCAACTCGTTCTTGAACGAAGTCTTGGACCGCAAGACCGGCATCCCTATCACCCTTGCGGTTGTCTATATCGAGGTGGCGCGCCGGCTCGGGGTTTCGGCGCTGGGCGTCGGGTTCCCGGGACATTTCCTGGTGCGGCTGGGGGCTCAGCCGGGCGACCCTGGCGCCGAGCGGAACGAGCCGACCATCGTCGACCCGTTCCACCAAGGACGGTTGCTCGACCACGACGCGCTCGGCGGGCTGCTCCGGCGCGCGAACGTGCGTGCCCCGCTGTCGAGCGAGATGCTGGCGCCGGCCCCGACCCGTCACATCGTGGCGCGCATGCTGATGAACCTGCGCGGCATCTACACCGCCCGGGGAGATGGCGCGCGCCTGCTGCTCACGCTCGATCGTCTCATCGATCTCTTGCCCGAGTTGAGCTCCGAGCTGCTGGAGCGCGCCAAGCTGTACGAACAGCTGGGGGCGCCCGCCGCCGCCTTGGCCGACTACGAGCGCTACCTCGAGGTCGAGCCCGACGGCAGCGACCGCGCCCTGGCTCGCAAAGCCATCGAGCGCTTGAAGCACGCGCTCGGCGCCCGCGGCAACTGACGCGCTACGGAAGGCCGCCTGCGGCGCGCCGACGGCCCTCTGGGCCGACGACGTGCAAGTTAGTGAGTCTTCGAAGCGCAGTGCCAGTCACCGACGAACACCAGCTCGCGCTCGCAGCTGACGATGACTTGCTTCTGGACCTTCTTGCCGGCGTCGGTGCGCTCGGTCTTGAACGAATACTCGTGACCGAACGAACCTCGCGCTTGCTGCTCGAGTGACGCCGAACAATCGTCGGAGCCGCAGGCAGCCTGGGTGGCAACGGCGATGGCGTCGCTGTTGTCGCCGTTGCTATTGCGATAGCCGAGAGCAGTGAACGCCACGCAAGTGACGAAGATACCGACCCGTAACAAGGTGCGACCTTCCATCGGCTTTCAGGCTCCGATTTCGAGCTCCCAAAATGGTGGCGGGCGGTCTTTGGCCCACCACAGCCCGCAGCCCACGCCGACGAAGTGCTTGGCCAAAATACCGCGGTAGTAGGAGCCGTTGCGAACGTACACGTCGGTGTCGGTCTTGGCCTTGTCGGCGCGGTCGCGCAGATCGGCGCGCGTCACCACCTCTACGTAGACGAGGCCTCGCGACATGGCCGCGATGTTGGCCACCGCCGGCGCTACGTCCGGATCCGGCAAGTACTGAAGCACGCCCTGACAGATGATGAGGTCGTGCTTCTTGCGATCGCGCCAGCGCGCGATGTCGCGGTGCTGAAAGCCGTGCTTCTTGCACATGGCCGCCGACACTTCGGTGCCGGTGTACGAGACGCCTTTTTGGTGCTTCTCCATCCAGTGCTTCCACAGGCCGATGCCCGCACCGATGTCGAGCACGCTCTTCATCTCGATCTTGTTGTACTCGGCGAACGAGAAGACGAACTGAGCGAGGTGGTGATGCTCTTCGGCCGACACGACGCGCGTCTGGGGCGACTCGTAAAAGCGGTGGTAGTACGCTTCGTCGAAGCGCCGGAACCGATCCATGACCTTCTAGTCTAGGCGAATCGGTTCCGAGTCCGCGCGAGCATTACGGTAGGGGCCGCCACATCGGGCGCCGGACCAGGTCGAAATTGCTTCTGTAACTCGCTGATTTCCCTGGTTTTATTGCTACTTGCTAATATGTGAAAGTATGTAAGGATACGCCCGTGCACGCCGCCGCGCCGGGCTTCGATGGTCGTTGGCAGCTCTATCGGCTGCTGAGCGACCCATTTCGTCTGCGCCTGTTGGCGCTGGCCGGCGTCGAAGAGCTGGCGCTGGGCGAGCTGGCGGACCTGCTGGGCGAGTCGCAGCCGAACGTATCCCGGCACGCCGCGCCCCTGCGCCAGGCGGGGCTCTTGGCGGAGCGCAAGCAGGGCACGCGCACCCTCGTAAGGTTGCCCCCGGAAGCGTTGTCGGACGCGGTCGTGCGGGACGCGGTCGCGGCTGGGCGCGCGCTGTGCAGCGAAGACGGCAGCCTCGAGCGTGTGGCCGCTATCTTGCGCGGCCGTGACGAGAAGACGCGCGAGTTCTTCGCCAAGGCCTCGCGTGACGGCGCCGAGCTGGGGCTGGCGCCGGAGCTGCCGGCGTACTTGGCGGCGTTCGGCGCGCTGTTGAAGCGGCGCGAGCTGGCGGTCGACGCCGGCACCGGCGACGGCGTGCTGCTGGATCTGCTGGCGCCGGTCTTCGCTCGTGTCATCGCCGTCGATCGCAGCGACGCGCAGCTCGAGCGCGCCGCGCGCCGCGTGAAGCAGCGCGGCTACGCCAACGTCGAGCTGGTGCAAGCCGAGCTGGGCGCCGCCGAGCTGTTGGCGCGCGTCGGCAAAGGCGCCGACGTGGTGGTCGCGGCCAGGGTCTTGCACCACGCGCCGTTGCCGCGCGTGGCGCTGGTCGAGCTTTCCAACCTGCTCGTGCCAGGCGGCAAGCTGTTGGTGATTGACTACGCGCGGCACACGGACGAACAAATGGCCGCCGCCCAGGCGGACGTTTGGCTCGGTTTCGAGGCCGCGGAGCTGCTCGAGCTGAGCCGGGAGGCTGGTCTCGACGATGCGAAGGTTTTGCCGATTCCGCAGAGCTATGCGGCAGCGGCGAGTGACGGACACGTAGGCTGGCAGCTCCTGGTAGCTACCAAGCCGCAAGAGAAGTGAAAGGTAATCAAGTCATGACGCAAAGTGTTGTTACGGGCGGCGCTCAAAAGGCCAAGGAAATTCAGACCAAGCTGCCGACTCAAGCGGGCAGCTACTACCGCGTGGCCGACATGTCGCTCGCCGAGTGGGGCCGGAAAGAGATCTCGATCGCCGAGACCGAGATGCCGGGCTTGATGGCGCTGCGCGCGGAGTACGGCGCGTCGAAGCCGCTGACGGGCGCGCGCGTCGCCGGCTGCTTGCACATGACCATTCAGACCGCCGTCTTGATCGAGACGCTGAAAGAGCTGGGCGCCGAGGTCACTTGGACCAGCTGCAACATCTACTCGACGCAGGACCACGCCGCCGCCGCCATCGCCCAGGCCGGCATCCCCGTCTACGCCTGGAAGGGCGAGACCGAGGCGGAGTACGACTGGTGCCTCGAGCAGCAGATCTTCGCTTTCCAGGGCGGCAAAGGCCCGAACATGATCTTGGACGACGGTGGCGATCTGACCATCTGGATCCACGACAAGCACCCGCTGTTGTTCTCGGGTGACGACCCGATCCGCGGCATCAGCGAAGAGACGACCACGGGCGTGCACCGCCTGTACGAGATGTTCCGCAAGGGCGAGCTCAAGTGCCCCGCCATCAACGTCAACGACTCGGTCACCAAGAGCAAGTTCGACAACCTGTACGGCTGCCGTGAGTCGCTGACGGACGGCATCAAGCGCGCGACCGACGTGATGTTCGCGGGCAAGGTGTGCGTAGTGGCCGGCTACGGCGACGTGGGCAAGGGCTGCGCCCAAGCCATGCGTGGCCTCGGCGCGCGCGTCATCATCACCGAGATCGATCCCATCTGCGCGCTGCAAGCCGCGATGGAAGGTTACGAAGTCCGTCAAATGGACGACGTGGCCGCGGTCGGCGACATCTTCGTGACGGCCACCGGCTGCTGCGACGTGGTGACCGGCAAGCACATGGAGCAGATGAAGAACGAAGCCATTCTCTGCAACATTGGCCACTTCGACAGCGAGATCGACATGGCTTGGTTGAAGAGCCGCAAGGACATCAAGGAAGAGAACATCAAGCCGCAGGTCGATCACTTCATCTTCCCGAACGGCAAGCGCATCACGGTTCTGGCCCAAGGCCGGCTGGTGAACCTGGGTTGCGCCACTGGTCACCCGAGCTTCGTGATGAGCGCCAGCTTCACCAACCAGGTGCTGGCTCAAATCACGCTGTTCGGCGAGAAGCTGTCGGCGGGAGTGCACATCTTGCCCAAGAAGCTGGACGAGAAGGTGGCGCGCCTCCACCTCGGCAAGCTGAACGTCAAGCTCGACACCTTGACCAAGAAGCAGTCGGACTACCTGAACGTTTCGGTCGAAGGCCCCTACAAGCCCGAAATCTACCGCTACTGAGCTGACTGAGCCGACTCCCCAGCGCGCGCGCTGGGGAGTCGCGGTCGTGCGTTAGGCCAGCGACAGGCCGATGCTCAGCGACTCGCCGTCGATGCTGTCTTGGCTGATGGTCGCGCCGGCGGGAAACTGCTCGAGCGGCGCCGCCTGCACGACCGACAAGGTCTCGCTCTGGATCATGGCCTTGAGCTCGTCCTGAGTGAGCATGCGCCCGAGCGGGCCGGGAGCCACGGCGATGAACAGCTTGACCCGTTGGCTCACGTTGAGCGCCGCTTCCTTGCGCAGGTTTTGAATACGGCTCACCAGCTCGCGCGCCAGTCCTTCGGCGGCCAATTCCGGCGTCACGTTGGTGTCGAGCACCACCGTCACCCCGCCCGCGCTCTCCGAGGCGTTGCCGGGCAGCGCTTCGCGCGCCAGCGTGACGTCCTCGGCGCTTAGCGCTTCGCCTTCGACCTCTACGCTTTCACCGCGCTCCAGCCGCGCAATGGCAGCCGCGTCCAGCTTTTCGACGCCGGCCGCGACGGCTTTCATCTTCGGGCCCAGGCGCTTGCCCAGGCGCTTGAAGTTGGCTTTGGCGGAAAGGGAGCACAGCGCCGAATCGTCCGCGATGGCGACCACCTCTTTGACGTTGAGCTCACCCCGCAAAGCGTCCGAAAGTTGCTCCACCGCCTCGCGCACGGCCGGATCGGGGCTGGCGACGGTGACGCGCGCGAGCGGCCGCCGCACGCCCAGCTTCTCGCGTTCACGGATCACCAGACCGAGGGCAATCGCCGAGCGCGCGGTCTCGATCCGTTGCTCGAGCGCCAAGTCGATCAAGGATTGATCGGCTTTGGGGAAGGGGCGCTCGTGCACGCTGTCGCCGGCCGGGGCCAGCCCCGTGTCGACCATCAGCCGTTGATGCAAATACTCCGTGAAAAACGGCATTACCGGCGCCATCGCGCGCGTCAACGTCGAAAGGACGCGCAGCAGCGTTGCGTACGCATCCTGCTTGTCGCTGTCGCCCGCCGCGCTCTCGTTCTTGGCGCGCCAGTAGCGACGGCGCCCGCGACGGATGTACCAGTTGTTCAAGTCGTCGCACAAACGCGTGAACGCTGGGATCAAGTTGGACAGCTCGTAGCGCTCGTACTCGAGCGTCAGCTCGGCCACGAAGCGCTCGACCCGGCTCAAGATGTAGCGGTCCAGGTCGCCGGTGGGGCGCACCTCCAGATCGGCTGGCTTTGGCGACCAACCGTCGGCCACGGCGTAGGTCGCCAAGAACACGTAAGCGTTCCACAGCGGCAGCACGACCAGCCGTACCGTCTCTTTGACGCATTCGCCGGTGGTGTCATTGGCGTCCTTGCCGAACTTCATCGGCTCGGCGCGCACCACCGCGCTGTCGATCAGATAGGCGCGCAGGGCGTCCGCGCCGTAGTTTTCCATGACGTCGTTCGGATCAGGGTAGTTCTTGAGCCGCTTGGACATCTTCTTGCCGTCGGCCGCCAAGATCATGCCGTTGACGATCACGTTCTTGAACGCCGGGCGCTGGAACAGCGCGGTGGCCAAGACGTGCAGCGTGTAGAACCAGCCGCGCGTCTGATCGAGCCCCTCGGCGATGAAATCCGCGGGCAGGTTTTGCTCGACGTAGGCGACCTTGGATGCGTCGAAGGGGTAGTGGTTCTGCGCGTAGGGCATGGAGCCCGACTCGAACCAGCAGTCGAACACCTCGAGGATGCGCTGCATCGTGCCACCGGGCGTCTTCAGCGACGGGAACGAGATGCCGTCGACCGATTCGCGGTGGAGATCCTTCACGGAGCCTGCCGGCAGGCCCGCACGCTTCTCCAGCTGCTCCACCGAGCCGATGCACTCGAGCTCGTTAGGGTCTTTGTCACAACGCCAAACCGGGATGGGGGTGCCCCAGAAGCGATTGCGGCTCAAATTCCAGTCGCGCGCGTTCTCCAGCCAATTGCCGAAGCGCCCCGAGCCCACGTGCTCCGGCACCCAGCGGATGGGCAAATTGTTTTTGACCAGCTGCTCTTTGATCTGCTCGACCTTCATGAACCAGGTCGACAGCGCCATGTAGAGCAGGGGCTGATCGGTGCGATAACAGTGAGGGTAGGGGTGGACGATCGTGTCTTGATCGACCAGCTTGGCCTCGCTCTTGAGCTTTTGGATGATGCCGCGGTCCGCATCCTTCGCAAATTGACCGGCAAAGTCCGGGACTCGCTCGTCGAAGATACCGGTCAAGCCCATCGGGCGAATCACCGGCAGGCCCTCTTTCAAGCCGACCTGGTAGTCGTCCTCACCGAAGGCGGGCGCCTGGTGAACGATGCCGGTACCGGAGTCAGTGGTGACGTACTCGGCGGCCACGACGCGGAAGCACCAACGCGAGCCGTCTTCTTTGGTCTTCTTGTCGGCAAAGTACGGGAACAAGGGCTCGTAGGGGCGCCCCACCAACTCCACGCCGCGCAACCGCCCGAGCTCCGTCGTCTTACCGACGCGCCCGCGCGCCTGGTAGTCGGCAAGTCGGCTCGGCTCGAGGTAGGCGACCTCCCCGGTGTCGTCCACCCGCACCTTGACGTACTCGACGTCGGGGTGCACCGCGAGGGCCAGGTTGCTGGGCAGCGTCCAGGGAGTGGTCGTCCAAGCCCACAAGTAAGCGTCCTCGTCCTCTAGCTTGAAGCGCAGCGTGACGCTGGGATCTTGCCGGCGTTTGTGGCCCTCTTTCTTGGTGACCGGATCGCGCTCCTGCGGTCCCTGTGCCACCTCGAAGTTGGACAGGGGCGTGCCCAGCGCCGGGGAAACGGGCTGAATGCGGAAGCCCTCGTAGATCAGGCCCTGATCCCAGAGGCGCTGGAAGACCCACCAGACGGTCTCCATGAACTCGGGGTCCATGGTTTTGTACTCGTGCTCGAAGTCGACCCAGCGACCCATGCGGCGAACGGTGCTCTGCCATTCCCGCGTGTAGCGCTGCACGCTGGCTCGGCAGGCGGCGTTGAACTTGGGCACGCCGTAGGCTTCGATTTCGGCTTTTCCGCCGAGCCCGAGCTCTTTTTCGATCAAGCTCTCGATCGGCAGCCCGTGGCAGTCCCAACCGAAGCGTCGCTCCACGTCGAAGCCCTGCATGGCAAAATAGCGGGGCACGATGTCTTTGATCGTGCCGGCGAGCAGGTGCCCGTAGTGGGGGAGCCCGGTGGCGAAGGGGGGCCCGTCGTAGAACACGAAGGGCTTCTGCCCCTTGCCAGCCAAGCTGCGCCGTTCGATGCCGTGTTGGTCCCACAGCGCCAAAATCTCGTGCTCGAGCTTCGGCAAATGAAACTCGGCAACGGGCTTTTGAAACGTGGACTTCGCGGCGTCAGACATGGCTAAGGCGCGCGAATGTAATGCCTGCGCCGCCCCTAGGCCAGGGGGGTCTCGGCGGCGTCCGGACCGCAGGTTTTTCGGGCGTTACTTCGGTACGTCGGTCGACGTGGGGCAGCCGAGCAAGATTTCCAGCGACGCCATGGGGTCGTTCGTGACGTTGTCGCAGGTCGACTTGCACAGGATGATGCGACTCGGGTTCACGGGGTTGTCGTAGTACCAGCCGGCGGTGGCGGCGCAGCTCGCTTCGCCCGACACCTGCGGCAGGGTTGCCGTCTTGCCGCTGGAGGGCGTGTAGTTGACGTTGATGAACGCCGGCTCCACCGCAACGCCCGGCTTGGGCACCGGCATCGCGAAGTCGCAATCCAAGATGGCACCGCGAATGCCGGCCAGTGCGTCGAGCAGATCTTGAGTGGTGTTGGCGCCGTCGGCCACGAAGATGCCCTTGGTGGTGCCGCCGGCCATCGCGATTTGATTCATGTCGGCTTCTTGCGAGCCGGTCAGGCCAATCGCGTAGGTGCGGGTGCCGTCGTTCGCCAGCGCGTCGGCGGCGAGCTTGGCGATGTTGCCGATGTTTTCGTCGCAGCCGTTGGGTTGGCCGTCGGTCACCAACACGACGACGGAGTTCTCGTTGGGAGTCTTGGTGTGCTGTGCGCTGGCCCATTGCAGGGCGCCTCCGAGCGCAGCCGAGAGGGGCGTGCCGCCGCTCATCATGCCCATCATGCCGCCGCCCCGCGCGGCCGGGGTTGCACCGGCGGTGGCGTCGATCAGGGCTTTCTCGTGCGCGTCGGTGGGGGCAGCATCTGCCGTCAAAACCCCCAGGTCCACGAGCGGGGCCGCGCAGGCGTTCATGTCGCAGCCGTTTTGGCTACAGCCGGCCGAGGGCACGTCGTGGGGGAAGAAGCGGAGCGCCAGGTTCAGGCCGGCGGCGTTGGTGCTGGCGAAGAAGGCGTCGAGCGCGGCCGAAGCCAGCTGCCAGCGAGACGCGCCGTTGGGCACCGCGGAGTCGTTCATGGAGGTCGAACGGTCGAACATCACGAACATGTTCACGCCGGCCAGGTTGGCGCTGGCGGTCCCCTTGCGCAGGCCGCGTCCGGATCGATG